>JACCDP010769469.1_pt1 | contig 11190 bp, 9 predicted proteins | sample 7445841 | NCBI WGS metagenome assembly JACCDP01 (sample SAMN15323441, study PRJNA562643) | freshwater metagenome | isolation source: river surface water | place: USA:Blue River Watershed | collected 2017-08-17
ATGGGTTACGTATTTATTTCGCGAGAACCACACAAAATTACAATTTTATGGGGTTTTCGAAACCGCGCTATTACAGTTTTTAAGCCGAAACGCGGATCGAGTGTTCGAATCCCTGAATCGCCACCAATCCCATACGAGTTTTTTAACTCCTTAGGTTCGTATTTAGATACTCTTTAATGAATGTTGCCTAACAATAAGTAGCAACATTCGCTATACATCGCTGTCGGCATCCCCTTCGTTTTCCGGCCCATCCGGCGGCCAAATCTCATCAGCCCAGGCATCCGCAGTCGCTGAATCAATCAGACCTTCATCGAAAAGATACGCCCATCGCTCCTGATCCCAGCCGCCGTATTGATCTCGCCAAAATGACTGAATCAAACGCTTCGCAACCAGCAGTTCACCCTCAGCAATCGAACCGAACCCAAGCGCGTGATCGGCGCAACCGAAAGCATCCGCCCCATCGCGAGATGAGGTAACGACAAACTTCTCAAACCCCGGAATGTAGGTCAAGTGATAGCTCTCCGGCCAGGAGTAGCCTGGCCCGCTATCGGCCCAGTTGATGCAGCACACCAGCCGGGGGTGAAAGCTCAGGGGCGTGGCCTGTGGATGTCGCCTGATTTCCGGTTTAAAAGCACCTCACCGCTTTCCTTTACGGCAGCCCACTGGGGCAGGCTTGCCTGAATCGGATTAAGTATCACGCGCGCGACTGCAATTTGCAGTTGGCTCACGCTCTCGGTCTTTGGGATCTCATTTTGCGAGAGGTAATCCTCAAAATCCTTTGGCGATCCGTTGATCAGATAGGCCTCGATCAGATCAAACTCAATCTGCGGAATCAATGCGATCACGTTGTTGCTCATTTTTCACTCTCCTGTTTAGCCAGTTTTGCGACATGCACGGGCTGGCAAGTTGGATCTAAATCCCCCGTTGCTTTGCACTGCTAGTTTTTGATGGAATCAAGAAATCCATCTATTTTTAATGTCAGCTTTTCCTCCAGTTGCTCTCTTGTGAGACTTCCGGAATGAAGCTGTTTCAGGTCAACGTCAAGTTCATCGGCATCTTCACCCGTGAAGGTGATCGAGATTCCGCCTTTTTCATTGCAAAACACCTCGTACTCTCGCTGGTTTCGATCAAACCGCCAGATGCTGAACTCTGATCCGGCATGCTCGATCACCACGGACGTAATGCGCCCGTTTTCAATAACTTTCGCCATAAACAACTCCTTCTCCAGGTTGTAGAAGAACTGAGAAGATGGCCGGAAATGAAAAAGCCCTCTTCGAGTGAGAGGGCTGACGCTTCCCGCTTGGTTACCGTTTCCGGTCACATCGCCTTTTTAGGCAGACCACCTTGCCCGGGAGGGCAGGTTGGCGTGGGCGTCAGCCCAAACTCTTAATGCACGCGCAAGAGTTTCGTTAAAAACCAGATTAATGTCAATGGCTAAGTCTCATGGCCACTCAAACTGCGTCTGCGAGTGGCGCTTGAGTCAATCCTCGCAGTGCGTTGTCCCTGCGCGAGGGGCGAGCTGGTGCCCTTAAAGGGCTGGGGACCCGCTATAGCGCTTGAACCCGATCCGGTGGTTTGCTGTAGCCCCTGCGCGCCCAAAAGATCACGCGACGCGCCTTCCAGACCGGAAACTTGAACCAGACGTTGGACTGAACGATTGGACCAAAGCTCACCGCGGGCATGACAAGTACAAAGGATTGGCGGGTTGATGACTGAAACACCACGCTTGATTTTGATGAATCATGGACTGCGGCATGAAACGTCTCAGCTTGTGCGTCGGTGCGATCAAAAAATTGCAAACCGATGCCCGCGATCACGACACATGCCATCAGGCAAAGAAGATACTGGCAAAGTGACCAGGATTTGCGAAGGGGGTTCACGGCACCAACTCTAACGGTACCGTGGCTCACAAAATGAGCCTCCAAGCCCGCTACCCTCTCACTATTACCTACCCCTTTTTCACCCTGCCGCCGGAGCGGATCCTCCAAGCCAACAATTTGGCTGTCTTGATTCGCGATGCCTATCCGGTGTCACCTGGCCACTGCCTGGTGATTTCGAAGCGGCATACCGCGCCTGACTTTTCGTCTTCTATGGTTCGGCTTTGCGCCGAGTGACCGCTTGAGAACCATCGTCAAACGTTCGGCCATGGGCCGCTTTGGGTCGTATTCGGCCAGTGAGCGAGGTATCCAGAGCTGATAAGACCCAATCCAATTTTTTACTTCGCGACTATCTGGTTGCTCTTCTTATCGAAAAAATATTGACCAAGCCTATTTTCCAAGAACAACCCGATGGCTTCATCGAGAATATTCATATCAACAAAAAACCATTCGCGCGGGTAATATAAATTTCCGGCAGAATCAGTCAACTCGATATCAAGTCGTACCGCAGAAAAGAACTCGTGGAGCACTTTCTCGACTTGATTCGATGAGATATTCAAACACCTATAGGCGCTGATCACCGAAACATCACTGAAGAGATACGTAGGTTCGGACTTTGCATTTTTAATTCGTTCGAGTACCGAAGAACTAGTGTGCCCAATCTTGTAGAGGTTAGGACGATTCCAGCTATTGTTAGATTTACTACGAAGAACATAGATGTAACCGAGGAGAACATCATCATCTGTGGCAATACTCGCTGATGAAGCGTCATGAGCCCGCCTCTCAGTGATGTCGTAGCCATCAACCAACATCGCTTTTTCGAGCGAGCGGAACAACATGTCAGACTCTGTCCCATTTTCAAAAATTACGCGCGTACGACCATCGAACCTTGTACGAGGTCCGCTTTGGAATGAAACGTTTTCTGCGTAACCATCGATGTTCTCAACGTACAACAAGAGGCCATTCAGTACGTGGAATGAATTGGGGATCAAAGCCTCTGATCGAAAACGCGCCAAAAACCTATCCTTATCCGCGAGCTCCTCGTGAATCGATTCAAACAGTGCACTATAGTTACGAAACTCCCTACAAACTTTGCGTCGCGAAAGATATTCCGGACTTATTCGAGCTGACGCTTTTACGTTTTTTAGAGAAAAAATTGAATCGTCGACGTTGCTATTGAGCAGCCCAAACTGATCGGTCACTACCAAATCCGTAATTTTAGGGTTTGTTGTGGGTGAATCACTAAGTAGGTTCAGAAAATCATAGGGCTGCAACAACTTTACTTTTCTTGGTGACTCTCTTATGCATTTAAGTCTGCTATACAACTGAAATTCGATCACCGAATCTACATTTTCACGCGGCTCTCTCGAATGCGCCTCAACGAACTCGCTAATTTCTTCGAATGAATCGTGTAGGTGGGTTCGCTCGTCCCGTGAGGCGGTCCTCTTTTCTTGCTGATCCAGCAAGCCGAACGGATCAGCAGAAATCCCAAGCGACGCGAGTGTAACCTTATTTCTGCTAGTCACCATGATTGAGTCGTCTCAAATATAGAAGGGCTTCAGCCATTCTCTTTTCGAATGGGTCCAAGGAGTCTAGGTTTGGCTCCCGGCCGTGCGCCTTGTAGAAATCGTTGATGTGTACCCATAGCATTTTAGCCTCATCATCCGTCATGCTTACCCTCAGCGCCTGAATACACTGCTGCACAGCTTTGAATACCCTAGGTGTCAGCGCCTTTGACAACACCTCAAACGCTTCTTGAAATGGGTTAATGGACTGAATTAAGTCGATGGAAAGCTCATCGACGCTAACGAGCCGATCTGTGAATTGAAAAAATTTGCGATTATTCGTTTCAACTATTGAACCCGGACGTATAAGACTACTTGCAGATACATAGTCCCGCAAAGACTCTGTTTCGTCGGCTGTAAGTTGCGGATAGATATCTTTGATGATCTTCGGTAGGAGAATTTTGTGTATTACGGCCGCCGGAACCTGTCCAGGAAATGTTGCCTGGATTTCTGGCCTTTGAAGTATCTTGGCTTTAAGATCTGCTAAGTCGTTCTCAATAATGTCCGAAACTCGAGGGCTGGACGGCATCTTCAATCCCCTAATTCGGACGGTTGTATCATCTTGCCGCTCTCCGTCAAAGTTGAACTTCGGAGCCATAACCTCTTCCATCAAGAGTGATGCGGCAATAGCCTTCAACATATCGTTGACACTGTCGACAACTTCCTCCCTGGTACCATCAGGTTCAGCGATCAAATTTATAAATTCAGCATGCGATTTGCCGGGCGTATCCCTGGTACACCTTCCGATAATTTGTATTATCTCTGTCAGAGATCCCCGATATCCAATCGTTAGCGCGGTTTCGCAAAATGGCCAGTCGAAGCCTTCCTTGGCCATTCCGAGCGCAATAACAATATCGATATCTTCCCTACGTGAAACATTTCTTAGGAAACCAATGACACGCTCCCGGCTCTCTCGATCGTCATTCACCAAGTCAGCAACCTTGAGAAGCTGGCCCTGGGGCGTTCTTATGTGATGAATACCGTATTCATCGGTTAGCTCGATGTCCCCAAGTACGTCCAAAATATGATCGACTTCGTATAACTTCTCCTTGGTTGATTCGGCGGCGTTCACGCTTGGAATATGGATGATAGTTTTTTTCGACGGATCCAATGCCTCTTTGATCGAATGCAAGTACTTGCCCCTATAAAACTGGAATCCGATACCTAGGGATTTCAAGTGGTCATATCCATTCAACTGTTCATAGTAGTTATAAGTGACTTTCGCAAACTTCGACTCCATCTCAGGTGATAAAATCGGAACCGTGTCTCCTCGAAAATAGGAACCTGTCATTGCAATGATTGACACGGAGCTTTTAGCCATTAGCTCGCGGAGAAGTTCCCCGAGACGACTTTCGTTGCTCGCTGAGACATGATGAAACTCATCGATCGCCACAAGACACCCATTAAACTTGTCTACTTCAACTTTTTCATACGCGAAACGTAAAGTCGCGTGCGTACATAGAAGTATCTCTGCATCATCTCGAAAAAAATCTATAAATGCATCACTTTTCTTACTCTCTCCACCGGGGGTACACAAGTCATATTTTCGCTCAATGATCCAGTCAGAATGGAATCCGGTTTCTCTGAGCATGGTATTACCGAACGATTTAGCAATAGATCGCTCGGGCACGGCAACAATCACCTTCGAAATTTGATTCTTGTAAAGTTTCTCAAGCGCAAGGAACATCAGGGCGCGAGACTTGCCTGAAGCTGGTGGTGCCTTAATCAAAAGGTACTTAGTATCCACCTTCGTGAACGCACGACTCTGCATTTCACGCATCCCATACTTATCTGCATGTACGCTTTTGCCGCTTTGCTCGTATTCAGCCAAAAATAGAGTTTCCACAGTCAACCCTTCCCTTTATACGCAAGAAACAAACACTCTAGTCTTTCATCATCGTTACTAAATCTAGATTTACAGAACAGTGTGTCAACAAATAGATCCAAATATTCATGCCTAACACGTAACGGCTCAGGCAGGTCCGAGTAGAGCTCACCAAGTGTCATTTCAGCGTACGACTCACGCTCAGCGATAATTTCATACGCAAACGTACTTAAAGTCTTCTTTTCCGTATCTGATAACTCCGGAAAGGGAAAAGTGTTATATCCCAGCGTATTGGAATACCTCACGCGTGTCTCAAGTGCCCCGCATACTGTTCTAATCCAGACATTATGAATCTTTGATGTAAGCAGGGAAAAAATCCACGGTTCGCATTCGTAAATCGCAAATGCAAGATTGGACACAATGAATTCGCTTCCTATAAAACCAATTGGTATGTATTCCCTATGTTCGGACGATACTGAGGGAACCACGAGAGTTTGCATGACAGTCGATCGGGTTTCCCGAAACTGATGCGGCCTCGAAGCCAATCTGATGGCGTTAGCATCTGATTTTTCTAACCTACTCTTTGCAACCAACTGAATCCGACGCGCAATTTCGTGACACTTCATGGCTTCAGGGAGGTCCTCATCATTGAGCCAAAGGCACCATCTTTTCTTGCCATTTATAAACTCTTCTGAGCCAACTATACGTTTTAGAAACTTCGCGACGGATGGTGTCTCTCCGACTAATGTGTCTCTCTCGGATTCATTGAAAAGCAAGTTTCCACTGTCATAGGGCATATTCCCTTTCCGCATTATCGGAACGAAATCCATTAGGGGTTTGTTGCGCTCTTGTACGATAAGATCGGTGCCGGCAACTAAGTATGGTCCTATTACAGATGTTGCGATGTAACCATTGGCGTGAAAAATACGAATAGGTACGTTTGAGTTCTTATGTGTTAAGCCCACGAGAACCACTGTGACCTCGGATACACGCTCCGTGCCACCTCGCCATTTCAGGGATGGTCTCGCGAACGAAATCCTGGCGTCATTATTGAAGACTTGACGCCAAATGACGCTAACCTGCGAACCCTGGCAAACTGAATTCGTCAGCACAAATGCCGCGTTTATATAACTCGTTTGTACGTATTGAGATGACTTCACCAACCATCCAGAGGAAAAGTCACAATCACCTAACTTGCTTCCTTTGAAGACTTTTCCGAGTGAGGCTTTCTCTACCGAACTCATTTTTCTCGAGCCGTGAAATCTTGGGCTACCGAGGATGTACGTTGCCTGATCTAGTTGACAATATTCACGCCAATCAGATTCGAGCTGATCTCCGCAATGAATGGCTATCGATGCAGAAATTTCTGCGATTGATCGACTTTCAGCAACAGAATTTCTATTTGCGCATTGAAGGTATGTTAGTAAGATTGTTAAGCGACTTAATTGTTGACATGTTGAATTGCTCACTAAGCCTACAAAGTTCTCAAGTCGAATCTCGCTACTGCCAGATATTTCCAGCGACTCCAGAATCTCTGCCTCGAGCTCCATCAAGGATCGCATCGCCGAAGAAAGGAAACAGCCCGGACCGTCCGTTGGGTCGAAAAACCTCAACGCCCTCATACGATGCAACAAGTCTCGACTTGTGTTCTTGTCTCCTTGCATAAAAAGCATAGAGAGCTCATCGATTAAAAGCGGATTCAAAAGCAAGAGTACGTTCTCGTGGCTCGTTTGATGTCCATAAATTCCAGTCGACTCGCCCGGACGCACAAACTTGTAGATCGACGATGCTAGAAGTTCCGCGTCTAACGCTGCTGTTTCGTGTAATAAAAGTGAAATGCATAAGTTGAACGATTCCTTAGATACGGTCAGCGTGTTTAGGATCGGATCCTCTATGCAGATCAATAGATCCCCTGGCAGCAACGCGTCCTCCTCAAGGGGTTCGAAGCCAGCGCAAGCACTCATTAACCGTGAAATTACCTTCGAAAAATCTAGTTCGTGTGTTGCTAATGCTTTCTTCGCAAATAATTCAAATGTTTTTCGATTATTAAACGAGTGTGCGATAGAAATCGTCGTAAGATCGAGAATAAATTTAGCACACAGCTCCTGATCAGAGCTTTGATTTTCAGTCCTAATTCTATTTGCAAGTTGAGCAATTAATGCAGCAAAGTTTTCCGTCGCATCTATGTCACGGTAAACTGCGCTTCCGTAGATTAGCTCCAAAAAACTATCTACGTGCTCTGCGGCATCGTTGCAAGGGAATGCGACAAACGATTGATTCAGTCTGTTGAATACGGTGGCACGTCCATTATCGATGTGAATAACAAGAGTCGGGCTCTTTTTTTCACGAAATTCTGTTAATTTTTTGAAAGATGCGTCATTTGAAAATACAAAGTCTGCTCTACTAAGCAGCTTGCCGTGCCGGCTTTCGTTTTTCTGGATTTCTAACTTCAGTTTATTACGAGTTGATTTCGGAATCGGCAGAGAATCTAGAAACTGCGAAAACCACTGATAGTCGTTTTCATGGCGAATACTTCGTAATGAATTAGCTACTAAATTAATATCAGTCATTCGAAGTTATTTTTTTGAGATGACGTGCAATATATTCAGCCATTTTCACAGGCACGGCATTTCCAATCTGTTCCTCTACTTGCGACTTTGTTCCTGAAAATACAAAACTTGCTGGGAACGATTGCAGTAGTGCTCTTTCCTCGGATGTTAGTGCTCTTACCTTCGCCAATTCCGTAGTTTTATCTCCAGGGTGCGGCTTGTAGGTTTTGGGCATGGGACGATTTACGCCGCGAATGGTTGCACTCGGTTCATCAATCGAAAAAATTGCTCGACGGTTATAGCTACGCGGATGCATGTAATAGAACTCTGTCTTAAATTGGTCACCGATGGCGTCACGTACGGTTAGAGGTTCTTTCGAGAGATTTTCATGCAATACGTCTGACAGGAATTCATCGTCCCTTGCGAGTGCTCCGATTAGGAAGAATCGTTTTCGTGCCTGCGGAACGCCCATTCGGCTTGAGTCAAATACCCCGCGAGTAAGTCCGTACCCTGCTGTTCGTAAACGGGCTACAGCTTTTTCTAACACAGGGAAACGCTCAATATTATAGACATTTTCCATAACAAAAAATTTCGGCCCCACGGAACATACGATTTTTGCAAATTGGAGAGTAAGATTCGCACGAGTGCCGGAATGATTGCGGGGTCCAGCTATTGAAAAATCCTGGCATGGTGGCCCACCTATAATTAGATCGGGCTTAAGATCTTGAAGTTCCGAGATGATTTGATCATCGGATAAGTCAGCAACCGTTGCTGCATGATTAAAATTTCTTTTATAGGTTTGCAACGCTGCGACATTGTTGTCATATGCTGCAACAATATTGAAACCGGCGTTTTGGAAACCTAGAGACATCCCCCCGCATCCACAAAATAGATCCAAAGCATTCATTTAGTCTGTTTTTCGATATATTCAAGTAAGTTCAACGCAACATATTTTGCGAGATTTACAGGCACGGCATTTCCAATCATTTGATTAAGATTTGTTTTCGTACCAAGTAATTTGAATGATTTTGGGAAAGTTTGAATCCACGCCCGCTCTTCGACAGACAACGTGCGCAGTTGATCGTTTAGTTTTATCGAGTCACTAGGATGACCCGGATATCCTTTCGGGACTGGTCGATCAACCCCCCTTACAGTCATAGCGGGCTCATAGATGCTAAAGATTCCCCTCCGTTGATATGAGCGCGGAACTCTGAAGTAATACTCAAATCCGAGCGTATTTCCAAAATAGTCATAAAGTGTCATTTGCTTGGCTGCTTGATTTATAAGTAATTGTTCAAGTAAAAAATTGCTTTCGCCAGCAAGTGCGCCGATGAGGAAGAAGCGCTTCCTAGCCTGAGGAACACCGCACAAACTTGCGTCAAGAACTACTTGTGTTAGTCCATAGTCACTCCGCAGAAAAGCCCTAATCGATTTAGCTAGAACTAAACTCTTCTGAATGCGAGGAACATTCTCCATGACAAAATACTTCGGTCTCAGCTTACATACGATTTGGGCAAATGATGTAGTAAGGTCAGCCCTCCCAAGGAGTTCATTTCGATGCCCAGCGCTTGAGAAGTCTTGACACGGGGGGCCGCCAATGATCAGATCCGCTCCTGCTGATGCGATATCTGACAAATCTCCCGTGCAATTTAAATCGCGTTGTATGATGTCATGGTTAAAATTTGCTCGGTAGACATCAATAGCAGGTTGCCAATTATCAAAGGCTTTCGCGATTATGAATCCTGCTTGCTGGAAACCAAGCGACATTCCCCCGCAGCCAGAAAACAGATCGACTACTTTGTATCTTTTACTCATTTTTTAATTCTAAAATGTCATTAATAACAATCGATAATTCTAGTAAAACGGATGTTGTTCAGTGCGAAACCCCAAAGGTCTTCACACTCGATTTGCATAGATTAGCTTTATTTCATCGGCTTGTTTAGATAGTAAATTAATGGCCTCCTCGAGCCTATTTTGCACGTTAATCTCACAATCAACAGGCAGACCACCATCGACGAAAAACTTCATAGAAAAGTTTGTTACAAATCCAGTTGCGTTTAGATTTCTTGGGAAGTTAATTTCAATAGTCAAAATTTCAATTTCTAATTCTGGATACAACGGGTGCGCAAAATGCGCTGCAAAGTCCACGGGTGTCATACAAATGTCGAGCGACTCTTCATGCCGTCCCGCTCGACGTGTACAGACGGTTACTTCCGGATGCGCAGATGAGGGATTTGTATATGTCATACAACCGCCGCGGATTGTTGTAAAGCCAACATTCTTTATCGCGATGCGTAAGAAGAGCCTTCCTGATGTAATATCATGCGGAGCAAACGCGCCGAAATTTAGAGCACCCTTATCTATCGCTTCAACAAATGCCACTGTGGCTTCTTCTCCAGACAACTTTGGATGTCCTGCCGCAATCGACGCATCTCGGCGTTGCTTGCTAAGTTCAGCGGCTTGAAATTTTTTCTCATACGCATCCCATGTGCCATGCTCTCTAGGCTGAAGATCTGTGTGCATTACTAATTCGATGCGTGGATAGTCTGCCGCGAGCATACGCAGACGTATATCTTTATCTTCCATGGGTTCCGCTTCCGTGCCCCGACGTGCGTAATACTTCTTGTCGGCAGCTTGGTATGCAGTATTTCCTGCACGCACTTCTACAACAAACACGAGTTTGTCATCGTGTGTTTCGTTTATTGTTTCTTGACTCACTTTTACGGTGTGCACCTGAACATTAGCAGAAACACCCGGATGTATGCGGTCACAGATAGCGCTCTGCAAGCGAACCCCATTCATGATAGATCGAGGACAACCCTCAATACTCGTTGCCCTTCCTTCAGGATTTCCAGATCCGCGTTGAGCCTCATCAATTCCAATGATAATTGTCCCCCCATCAGAATTTAGAAACGCGCTCACTTCACAGCTAAGACTATCTAAAAAATTCTTTCGGTCTTTTTCTGACCCTAGAAATCCTTTCGCGCTTTTGAACTCCAATGAAGGGGTTTCTTCCTGGCCGAGAAAAGTTTCGACACGATCTTTGGACCACGGATTCATAGCTAATTCTCTCATGAAAGGTAACTCTAAGTAGTAAAGTCTATTCTCAGTGCGGATAGTATTTCCCACAAGTGCTTGGAGAGAAGCTCTTTATTCGGAATTCCAATCCCCACGCTTCTCCATCTGCAACATGTCTTTCGGACAAATCGGTGGTCCCACATCAAGGTATTGCCGCAGCATCGAAACCTTGAATTTACAGTGCGGGCACTCCGCCTGGGCGGGTTTGCGCGACTGCTCATACATAGCGCCGCCCACGGCAAGCTTGGCGTGCGGATAGGGACCGAGCTCGGTAACCATTACCCCGGCGATCTCCG
>JACCDP011400576.1_pt1 | contig 11187 bp, 11 predicted proteins | sample 7445841 | NCBI WGS metagenome assembly JACCDP01 (sample SAMN15323441, study PRJNA562643) | freshwater metagenome | isolation source: river surface water | place: USA:Blue River Watershed | collected 2017-08-17
ACCAACCCATTTAGGGGGCCACCCAAAACTGCGGTATTGACGGTCGAGTCAATTTGCGAAAGGTTGTGCCCGGGATGGGCCAGCAGGAAGTTAGCACCAGCGCCTTGGGAGTCGTACAAAGAATCGAACTGCCAGAGGTGATCAGGGTTTGGCGTGAAAAGGTCATCAACTGTTGCCACAGTGATAGACCAGCCAGAGCCTGTTCCACCAATTGATGAAGCGGGGCAAGTCAGCACATCTCCAACGCAGTAGAAGTTGCCATCATCAGTGATGGTTACGGATGTGACCGATCCACCAGAGACCACAATCGTGGCCTTTGCACCAGAGCCTGAGCCTCCCGTGAGGTTCACATTGGTATAGGTGCCGTTTGTGTAAAGCGTGCCACCAACCAGCCCTGAAGTTGTCAGGATGTCCCCGCCAAACTTGATTTCGGAGGTGCCAGAGCCAACGCCATTGTTGTCAATGTCAGTGACCTCGATACCGCTTTCGTAGCCGTTAAAAATCTTGTTGATGCCATCTTCGGAGTTCACATAAATGCCCCGAGACAAGCCATCAGAATTCGTGGTGATGGCCCTGTATCCACCGATCTTGCGCGGACGACCGCGCTGGAACCTTACCCACTTACCGTCAGAGTAAAAGTTCTTGTCGAAGTATGTCCCGTCCCGTTGAATGCCGGGTTGGGTATCGATGGAAAAAACCTTCTTTGTCATCAGAATAATCCACCAGAGATGCCGCCGGTAAATGTTCCAATCCCGGGAACAGTCAACCCAGTTGCGGCAAGCGTGAACATATTTGCGCCAAGAATTGCAATGTTAAATTGACCGCCAGCGGCACGATAAACGCCCGTTGTGATCTCATTTGCAAAATTCAAAGATGGAGAGCCAACAGAGCCGTCAACCAAGGAGATTGCTGACGCACCAGCCAAGATGGTGTTTGCGTTCACCACATTGACAGAGTCGCAGATCAAGGTTGCTTGGTTGTTTGATGTGATCGTTGCCGTCGATGCGCCAACTGAACCTGTGCTGATGGTGATTGTGTAAGCACCACCAACGGTGGCGTTCTGAATGTAGTAAACCTGAACCGTGGGCGGAATAATGATCGTTACATTGCCACTGAGAGTTCCGGTGTACTTCTGAATCACATTGGACGCCTCGGAGGCGGTCAGCGTGTAAGTTCCAGAGGTGACGGCTTTGGTCAACTGGGTGAAGTTAAATTGCGTCGACTTGCCAAGACCAACCGTGTAAAACGCAGTGCCAGAGCAGACAATTATTGCGGAGTCTTCGGGCTGCAAGACAATGCTTCCCGATCCGTTGATCAGGTCTCCGCCGGAGCCAGAGACAGTCAGCGCACCAGTTCCGCCGTTACGCAAGAACATGAACCAGTTGTTGCCAAGGGTCGATACCGATCCAAGGGTAAGCGTGCCAGCACCACCAATCCAGACATAAGTCTGCGCCCTGTATGTTGCGTCAGTGGTTGCGTTGCTACTGAAGGTGACAACAGGGTGACTTTGATTCAGTGTTGTCGTAACGGCCAACAGGCCGTATCCGGCAAGGGTGGCAGCATCAGCAGCCGAAGAGCCTGTACCAAACGCAATGTTGCCCCATGTGCCTTGATTGTTGGGGTTTGCGGTGATGTAGATGTACTTTGACTCGCCCGGGGCAATCGTGATGATTGTGTTCGTTCCAGCGTAGTCTTTGACCGTGAACGACTGTGCGCCAACATTTCGAATCAGGGCGTCTTGGCCGACTGATGCCTGATCTGCCGGAGGCATCCAAAGCGCAAGACCAGCACTTGATGCGCTGACCTGCATGATCCGAGCGGCATAGTCGTCGGTGGCGTTGCCGTTAATCGGCCACTCCAACTGCGTGTTTGCAGTCAGTGTGATTGAGCGGTAGGAGACATCCGTTGGCTGGATGACATTCCCGGTAAATGGGCTGTTGTAACTCATGGTCAGGTATCCAATACGGCGGCTTGACGGTCACCAATGCGCTGAATGTCTTCCTGCTTCAGGGTCTGCATGATCGCGTCATACTGAGCCTGCCACATTGGGATGCGCTCGTCGTTCTTGAGGAACGGCATAGCCTGCAACAGCGTGCCGTAAAGCAGCGCCTGCGGGGCATAGATGGTGAACCAGTTTGTCTGGTTAGAGGAATCGAGAGGCTGGATGCGCTCGTAGTACAACACCTCAAAGGTGTAGTTACTTGCCGGGGTAGGAGCCACAAGCCAATGCGTGTAGTCGTAGTCGGCGTAGTACGCGGGGACATCCGTCTCGGTTGGGTTGGGCCAATACTCGCGCAGGTACTCATACTTGCGGAGCAGCACAGGCCGCTTTTCCCCTGCCACGGTCACATTCATGCTGACAGTTTTGTGCCAGCGGGCAGGCTTGTCGATGATCGGCTGATTGGCCGTCATCGTGGATTGCATAGGCGTAAGGTTGCCCAAGAACTTGATCTGGCTGGCAATGACCTGCTCGGCCAGCATGATGAAGGTAGGAATTTTGGCAAGCGTTGCCGTGTCGGTTCTCTCAAGGTAGGACGAAATGTCCGACACCAGAGAGTCATAGGTCATTACCGCAGCAGTCGTCATCACCACACCTTCTTCTTAATAGATTCAGGCTGCGGGACGAATTGTTTGCCTTGTTTTGTGCCCTCTCGTTTGGCACGGGTCGTTGCGCCGTACTCTGCGGGAGTTAATTTCTCACGGGCTTTTTTCGGCAGATACCGTTCCCCAGTAGCCTCTTTACCCTGAGTGGACGGCTTACCGGATCGGGTTCCCCAATCTTCTTGCGTCCACTTACTCAATGAATTATCCGCCTTTTTTGGCCCTTTGTAACCACCCCCAGAAGACTTGTACTTCTGAGTGGCAAGTTGAGCCTTCCTAGCACTCCACTGACCGGGACTTCCGCCTTTGCCAGAAGCCTTTACGGAGGCAACAATTCGTTTCCATTTTGACGGATCAGATTTTTCTGCTGTACTCATCATGCCCCCATAACCAAAATCTCCGCCTGACGGCGCTTCACGAGACCGGGCAACACCTTGCCACCGCCTCGCGTCCAAAGCATCAGTTGCTCCTTTGCTCCCTCCCAGTCCTGCGCGTTCAGTTTGCGCCTCAAGGTACTGGTCTGAAGTCTCCCGACTCCAAGGTTGTACGCAAAATCCACAATCGCGTTGAACTTGCCCCAATCATTCGAGGACAGCGCAAGCGTCAGAAGGATTGGGCACTGCCGAACCACGCCCGGGGCATAGGTGTGCAGCAGTTCCAGTTTCAGCCACTGTTCCGCCGTCTCTTTAGTAATCGGCTGGTCGTCCATAGACACCTTGCGGCCATCTGGCCTGTACACCGTTCCGTAGCCCTGCGTAGGGAACCCTGCCGGACAGATGTAAGGGTAAACCATACCCTCCTTGCCTACGCGAGCCAGCCCTTCAAAACGGCGGCAAAGTTCCTCGGCAATGTCCAGTTTCATAAGCCACGCTTTGCAAGCGTCCGATCAAGGAACCAGTAGTTGATCGTTCCGGCCAACAACGCAGCAAAATCGGGCGACATGATCTGTTTGAAGACTTCAACAGCAGGAACATCGGAAGTCCATGCATTCCACATGAAGACGGCGTGAGCAGCCGACCAAAGCAACAGAATCCAGTAGGTCACCACAGGCCGCACAGAGGCGCTCAGGCTTGCCGCCCAGCCGCCCGCAGCCTTGACCATCTCGGCCTGCTGATTGATCGCGGCTTGGAAGGCGTCCATGACCCCCACATCGATGGCCGCTTCGCGCTGTGCGCCAATCTCAGCCAGTTTTTGAGCGCCTCGCTGGGCCTCCAGTTCGCACTGGCGGTCGAACATTGCCAGTTCGTGCTGGCGCTCGTTTTTCTTATCCAGCCACTTCAGAACTTCGGGGGCAAGACGAAAGATGCCGCCAAAGATGCCACCGAGAAGACCGCCACCAAGTACATCAAACATGGTTACTCCCGGCTTGCGGTGACGGTATCGTCACCCTTGCTGACCGTTACCTTGTCGCCCTGCACAGTCACCTTCATGGGCTGTTCGGGTTTGTCTAGACGGTCTAATTTTTCGATTAAGGTTTGAATGACCTTGAATTCTGGCTTCTCCTGTTTCTCAGCGGTACCTGCAATCCCGTTCATCATGTTGATGAGCGCAACCAAAGCACCACCAATCATTGTCATCACAGCCGTGATGGCAGAGTCAGATAAAAAATAGGAGGAGCCAACCCCAATCAGAACGATCAGGGTGATGTAAAAAAGGCCAAACCTACCGATGGATTTACCGGCAACCTCTTTGGCTGTTTCAGTAGGTTTGATCTCTTCCATACTACATTCCTAATAGTTTTTTGACGAACTCAGCCGCCACGCCGGGGCCAAGCAACACAACAGCAATCAACACATACAAAAGATACTCAATCTTCGTCATGCGCTTTGAGCCATCGTCAAAACGCGCTTGAATACCCTCATAACGCTGGGCGCAGATTGCCTCGTGGACGCTCAATCGTTTGTCCGTTTCTGAAGCCAATTCATGTACATCCGCCATCTTGTCCCTTTTAAGAGGCCACCCGAAGGTGGCCCCACCCTTATTCAGTCTCTACTTCGGGCTTTCGCTCCAATGCTTCTTTGAGCATTGCATAGAAAGCGTTTCGGCCCACCTGCAACTGATCCACATTGAATCGCGCAGAGTCCAATTTGCGATCCAAGTCCGCAACATGATTGATGAGCGTTTGTTGCTCTTGCGTCATGTCTTCAAACTTGTACTCAACACCATCAATAGTCAGGGGGGTCTTTTTTTCGTTTCCCATGATTATTTCCTTTTTAAAATCCCGCCATCAAAAAGGGCTGGCGGGTTGCCCTATTAAGTTGTCGGCCAAGGCAATGGCAAATTTACAATCGATGAGTCAATTTGCGCTTGTACAGCCGCAGTCTGTTGGGTCTCTATCGCTGATTTGTTAACGCCTCCAGCCCACACCCAACCCAAGACTTGCTCTTGAGTCAGATTGGGATACGGCGTAAACGACCCAGACGGCGCAGAAAATTTGCTTACGCCGTTTGTGCCAGAACTAAATCCGCCGCCAGCGGCAAAACAATCCCAACCAGCAGTCACTACAACATCAGTGTATGGGCCTTCTTGCTTTTGGCACTGCATCCATTGGATTGACCATGTAATTTGAATAGCCATGTTTATGCTCCTTCTAATGCGGCAATGCGCTGTTTCGCCAAATCAAGTTCTGCCTTCAGTTCTTTCACGCAATTTACAAGAGCGTAAACAAGCGATGAGTTGTCCACCATCAACAATTCAGTTTCTTGCTCATCTTCTGGATTGAGTTTTGTCAACTGACGGGTAATCATCTCTGGGAAAACAGGCTCAATTTCTTGAGCAATCACACCGATATACTCTTTCCCGGTTGCTGCGTGGTTTCCTTTACCGTTGTAGGTAAATAAAACAGGATTGATCTGAAGCACATCATTTAACCCGCGACTGTACGCGCCGTTTACATTTTTAACCCGAGCATCTGATGTTGACTGCCAACTTCCGCCGCCGGGTTTTGCCGCGTCACCGTTGTCAATATAAACGCCCCAGTTGTTGCCCGATCCAGCATTTGTGATGCTTGCTCTATAGCCAAAATTTGTGCCAGTAGAACCAGAACCAAAGTTGGTGCTAATACTTGCCGTGTAACAAGCGCCGCCCCACGCGCCGGGGCTACCACCACCATAAGTTCCAGCAAGACGAACTTGAATACCAGCCTTACTTGTTCCGTCGTAATCACTTAATCCGTTGTCGTAAACACCAAAACCAGTCATTGCACCGTTGCCGTACATAAACGGGAACGATGTAGTTGGAGCAAAAGTGGTTGCATTAAGCGCACCACGATAGACACCAGCAGCAGGTGCCGATAATCCTGTGTCGTGAGGAGAGTTTCCGCTGTTTGTTGTAAAAAACACAGAATCTCTTGTGGTGCTTCTGCTATTGCCAAAAGTTCCAAAACTGAAACCTCTTGGAACACCGCCGCCGCCTCCCAAAATAACAAAACCATATGGGTTTACAGAACCTGAGTTATCAAGACCGCATCCTGAAATCAATACTTGCGGGAGAACAGAGCCGTTAACACCACTACCATTACCGCCGCCAAAGCCGTTACCCGCAATATTCAAATACTGCGCGGTACCAGAAGGATTCGTTTGGTTAATACCAACGACACCGCTTGCGTCAATACGCATCCGCTCAGATTGTTCACCTTGACTGCCGCCAGTACCAGTCCTGAACAATAAGCATCCACCATTAGTTGCGGCACCACCACCACAAAAATCAATCTGACCGCCGCGCACATTGACGCCCGCCATGATTTTTAGGTAGTTGCTAGAACTTCCCGTGGTTATGTTAGTAACAGTTGGTTCATTTGATGGGTTTGGTGGGAAAGTAACCAAACTCAAATTTAGGACTCCACCTGTGCTTCTTTGCAATGTCACAACATTGCCAAAACTCAAAGAATTATTAGCACTGGTAGTTGAGTCAATATTTAAGGATGTGCCATTCCAAGTCAAATTAGCAGAGCCGCCAAACGCGCCGCTGTTGTTGAACTGAAGTTGAGTGTTTGAACCACCGGGGGTTCCACCAGCGGCGGTTGTCCATGTTGGGGCAGAGCCAGAGCCGTTAGAGGTCAGAACCTGACCGGAGGTGCCGTAGTTGGCACCTGATAAGCCAATTGCGCCGTTAGAAGCAATGCGAAAATATTCCGTTCCAGTGCCAGTTGTGCCAAAAGCGAATGTCAACGCACTAACAGCGTCAGAGCCACTATGCAATGTGTTGATATAAGCATTTGCACCCGTACCGGCACGCCTACCAACTTTCATCCATGTGCTGAGAGATGCCCCGCCATCATAGGTGTCAAGTGTGTTTATCTTTGCGTTTGCAGTGCTGCCGCCGGTAATATCCAGTCTAAAAGCAGGCGTTGCCGTGCCTATTCCAACTTGCCCAGCCCCATCAATGTTGACCGCATCACCCCAAACATAAGTAGTGCCGTTGTAGTAGTAGTATTCAAACGCTAGGCCGCCGCCATAAGCGCCGCCCTGCCCGTTTCCTGCCGTGCCTCGAATTCTTCCGTGCCGCTGTGTTCCCGAAACGCCATCTAAGTTGAATTCAATGCAGCCCGAAGTGACGATTGTCGGATTAACAGGAGAGCCGAGATTGACGATGCCACCAAGCCCGGAACCGACTTGCAGTGCCCCGGATGGCAGATTTGCGGCGGCTGAGGATGAGCCAACAAGCAAGCACCCGTTAGCATCCAGCGTCATCGCCTGCGTGAAACTGATGGCAGAGTTAGCCGTGCTAGATGTTGAAGTGCTGTACCAAATATGTGCCCCATCTCCTCCCAAAAGGTATGCAGTTGCTGCCCCAGTTGTAACGCGCTGCCAACCAGCAGAACTGTAGTAGGCATTACCAGCAATAAAAGAACCAGTGGCATTTGTATAGCCTAATGCCAATGCAGTTCCTACTTGCAAACCTTTTGCGCCAGCACTACCCCAAGCACTCGGCGTCACCCCCAGACCGAGGTTGCTGCCGTCAAAGACAAGCGCACTCCCCGTGGTCAGCACCTTTGACCCATTGAGGTAGGCCACTCCGTTGGCGGTTCCTCCGCCCAGAGTCAAGTTTGTCCCGTCAAAAGTCAGGTTTGCAGAATCAACTAGCGCACCACCAGTGCTTGCGTAAGTCACGCGACCCGAGGTCAAGCCCGAATCAGCAAGGTCGGCAACCGTCAGGCGTGTGCCGTTGAAGGTCATGTTGGCCGAAGCGCCGAACACACCGTTGTTATTGAACTGGACTTGAGTGTTCGAACCTGCGGCTGGGCCACCACCACCGGAACCGGCAAGCAGCGTCACAACACCGCTGTTGTTCTTGTAGTACAACTTTCCATCGGTAATGTTGATTGCCAACTCACCATCCGCAAGGTTGCCCGCAGTCGGTACAACCGACGCAGTGGTCGAGTGATACAGTTGAATTGGGGTGTATCCAGTTTGTGCCATTTTCTATTTCCTCAGAAAGTTCCACCAGAGATGCCCGACCATGTCGGTGCGCTTGCTCCATTAGATGTTAATACCTGTCCCGCCGTACCTGCCGATGTAAATGCAAAAGCGGTTCCCGTGCCGTAGGCCGCGCCGCCAGCAGTCGGGGTAGCAGTCGAATTTGTACCACCGTTCGCAATCGGAAGCGTGCCCGTTACACCAGTCGTCAAGGGAAGTCCCGTGGCGTTCGTCAAAACAGCCGCAGAAGGCGTTCCAAGAGCCGGTGTGACCAATGTGGGGCTGGTAGCCAAAACAATGCCGCCAGACCCCGTTACGGCCTGCCCAAGGGCTGTTTGGACGCCAGTTCCGAATGCCGTGATGCCAGTACCGCCTGCGGTGATCGGCAGCGTGCCGGAAGTCAGAGCAGAGGTCGATGTGGCGTAGAGCGCCCCACCGGAGGTGAATGAACTTAGACCAGTGCCGCCGTATGCGGTGCCAACCACACCAGAGGTGACTTGATTGCCGTTAATCGCAATCGGGGTGTTGGTAACGATAGAAATTTGGCCTTGCGCGTTGACCGCAAAAACAGGTACATCAGCGGCAGAGCCGTAAGTGCTTGCAATAACCCCGGTGCTGGTAATCGAGAACTGAGTGCCAGACAGCGTCAGGCCAGTGCCTGCGCTGTAAACCTGTGCAGCAGAGACCTGAACAAAGTTGATCGCTGTGGTGCCAAAAGTGATGACGCCCTGCGTATTGCAGACATAGGTCTCGCCAGCGCCGGTGTTGCCGCTTTGAATGAAGAATGCGTCGCCTTCGCCAAGGCTATTGGGACTCTTCAAGGCATAGGTATCAGCGTCGCTTGAGCGGGTCAGCACCCATGGGGTCGAGCCATCGCCGACCACCGTAACGGTATAAACACCGTTCTCAAACGCATTTGTTTGGTTATAGATCAGGATGCGATCACCCGGCAACGCAGTCGGGCCGTCTGGCGCAAAAGCGGCCAAAGTGCCAGCATTGGTCAGCGTTGCCCCTACACCGGCAGCGCCGTTGTTGTAGGTTGCATTGAGGTTTCCGGTTGAGTTTGGAACCTCGTACTTGACGGGGGCGTGGTAAGTAATGCCAGAGGACACCAGCGTGTCCACATACTGCTTGGTCGCCAACTGCAAAGCCGTTGTTGGGTCTTGCGTCACAGTAACCGAAGTCAGGCCACCCAAGGTCAGGCTTGTAGCGCCCAAAGCAATACTGGTTGAACCCAGCGTGATTGAACTGTTTGACAGCGCCACATTTGGGATGGCGCTAAAAGTGTTTGTCGCGCCGCTGATCGATTTATTGGTCAGCGTTTGAATACCACTTAAAGTGACAACGGTCGAGTCAATTGCAATCGTGACAGGGGTAGAGCCGTTGTAACTGGTTCCAGACAAACCCGTGCCAATTGTCAGCGGGCTGGTCGCGGTGGCCGTTACAGTTATCGATCCACCAAGGCTGACAGACGAGCCATTGATGGTGATAGAACTGTTGGTCAACGAAGCGTTTGCAATGTTGGTCAGCGTGTTTGTTGAGCCGCTGATCGAAATACCCGTCAGTGTCGTAATTGTGTCGCCAAGCGATACAGCAGTCGATCCAATCGTGATCGAACTGTTGGTCAATGCGCTGTTAGGCAGGTTCGTAAAAGTGTTCGATGCCCCGCTCATCGACTTGTTGGTAAGCGTCTGCGAACTGTCGGTATCCACCAGCGTCTTGCTGGCTGGAATTGTTGTGCCGTTTAGCGTAGTTGTCGAACTGCTTGTAAGCGTCGTAAAAATGCCGGTGTCTGGGGCTGTTGTACCTATTGACCCATTGAGAGCGCCGCTTGTGCTTGATAGCGAACCAAAAGAACCCGTTGAAACGGTGATGGTTGCTCCGCTAATGTTGACTCCGCTGATTGAGCCACCAGTGATCAAAACATTGTTGGCGTTCTGGGAGGCCATTGATCCCAAACCAGTGATGTCCGAACTTGGAATCGTTGTGCTGGCCGTCATGGGGCTTGTGCCGTTGCCGTACACATAGCCAGTCAGGGTTACCGCTCCCGTGCCGCCGTTTGCAACAACCAGCGTGCCACCAAGAGTGATTGCGCCAGAAGTTGGGGCTGCGGGGGTAAGACCAGTTGTTCCCGCGCTAAAAGTTGTCACACCCCCAGCCAAAGAAAACTGACGCCAAGTTCCGGCTGCGTAGCCATCGAAAGTTTGGGTGTCGGAATTGAATCGAATCTGACCGATAGAACCCACAGGCTGCTGGGCGCTGGTGCCAATCGGCACCGTCATAGCCAAAACGCCCGGAATGACTGGGTTTGATGCTATGGAAATGACAGGGCTGTCCGAGCCATTGCCGTTGGTGACATCAATTTGATTGGCTGTGCCGTAAATCTGCCGACCGGCGATGGTGGTGCCGTTGACGACAGCCAAAAATCCAGTCCCGCCGGTGTTTGCCAAAGCCAAAGGAAGGCCAGTCAACCCAAAAGTAGGGTCGCCAGACACGCCATCACCATTGGTGACGCCCAAGCCAGCGCCGGTGACCTGCAATGTGCGGTTCTGGACGGTTCCAGAGGCCGTTTTGGCTATCATCCCATTGCCAACGGTCTCCAACGAGCCAGAAGTGCCGTTTAGCGTGATCTGGAGGGTGCTTTGAGCGCCGTTGTCGACCAACCCAATACCCGTGCCTCCGGCCAAACGGCGTGAGTTGGGCAGCGTCGGCTCCTGATTGAGTGTCAGGAAGGTTTGAATTTGCGACGGAGAAGCGGAAATCGCCCCCGTGGTGGTACGCACGGTGACGCCATTTTGGACAATCGGAACCAACTCGGTGCCTGTAATGGCACCGGCGGCTGGAAGTTGGGAAATCTGTACTTGTGCCATTAGGGACTCGGTGCAATGTTGTCGAGATTGCCGTTGTTTTCCGGTGTGTCCGTATTCCCTTCGGTAGTGATCTCGTATTGGGTTGTGCCGTTGGTGAGCAGCGAGTCAGGGTCAACCGCCACACTCACATCCGGGCGCGGAAAGCGGAGGTTGATCCGCTCGGTTTTGCGGGCAGGCAGACGGTACGGGTCGAGTTCATCCTTGCAGCCTCGATCCGCGCATACGCGCAAGCCCGGGAAATTTGAGTCTGACACCAGACTGACGAACGGAACCTTCATCTGGCACCTATCGCAGATCGC
>JACCDP010121947.1_pt1 | contig 11186 bp, 10 predicted proteins | sample 7445841 | NCBI WGS metagenome assembly JACCDP01 (sample SAMN15323441, study PRJNA562643) | freshwater metagenome | isolation source: river surface water | place: USA:Blue River Watershed | collected 2017-08-17
CAAGCACAAAGCATCACAGGCAAAAAAATAATGAAATAAGGACGTTTCATTAGCTTGTTGCTCGCTGCGGCTTATCAATTTGTTTTTTCTTTTTTTTAGTAGACTCCTCATCATCTTTTTGATAAAAAATACGAATGACTGCATCAAAGTTTTGCATACCCTCTCGCACAGCTGTCATAGCAATATGATCAATTACGACCAGTCTCGATAAGTTGGCAACATCACTAACGAAACCTGCTAATGCGTGATAGTTACCTGTCATTTTTATGGTGATAGGTAACTCAGCTATAAATTCTTTAGTTTCTATGTCGCCTGGTTTAAATGACTCAAACTGCAAACCTCGATTCACACCAGCTTGATTAATTTCAGATAAAACTGCATCCATCGATGCCTTGTCAGGCAGTTGCTGCTCAAATGTAGAGACACGCTGCATACTTAAATATTTCAGCTCACGCAATTGTTCAAGGCTATTCACTTTTGTGAATTTACTGACCAATTCTTTTTTTTGTTCTTCTTCTTTTGCAACCAAGAGATTGAATTCTTCCCATAGCGATGAAAAAATTATTAAATAGCTGACCACAACGACCACAGCAAAAGTAAGAAGTAGGACTATATAGCGAGGTGCTAGAGGCCAAAGAGCAGGATGCACGCTTTCCAAATTTTGAAATTGTGCACTGATATTTTTTAAGCCCACTAATTTTTCTACGGTGTCTTGCATCATTTTTCACTCGGCTGAGACAAGCTGGTTAAGGTCACAGTGAATTCAAATAATTTTCTTTGCTCTTTACCCTGCCCATAAGGAGTTAACTTGCTCTCTAGTAGCGTAGGCTTAGTTAAATAACGCGAATCCATCTCTATATTGTGCAAAAACTCAGAGATGCGTGCGTTTGATTGTGCAAAGCCTATGACAGTAATGATTTCTGATTGCTTAATGGATTTTAAAATTACTCCACTTGGTGTCAAATCAATCAATTCATCAAGCAAATGCACTGGTTGATACCGTATCGCTTGCAAATTTTTAATCGTCTCTTCTCGGTCTTTTAATTTTTTTATTTCTTCGTCTAGTGCAGCAATTTCTTTTATTTGAACATCAAGCTTATTATTTTCATTTTCAAGAGCAGTATTTCTCGACAATTGTTTAGCCAACATATTTTCTAATGCCAGCATGATGACAAACGCAACTAATATTCCCAATAAAGCTGACAGCACTAAGGATTGATTAAATGAACGCTTACGCGCTAATCGACGCGCCTCCCGCCATGGCAAGAGATTTATATTCATATTTCTATCCTGCTTAATGCGAGCCCAGCTGCAACTAAGCATGAAGGTGCTTGTATTTCTAATATGGATTGATTCACTGCAGCGGCTAATTTCATACCCAAGAAAGGATTAGCAAGTCGCACTGGTATATCTATTTTTTCTACTAACAGTTGCTCTAGTTGCGTAAGGTGGGATGTATCGCCCGCCAAGAATAGGTGATCTATATGTGTATATGCACTCGATGAAAAAAATAACTGTAATGAACGACTCAATTCTTGCGCAAGCATTTCATTAAATGCACGAATCAACTCCCCATGCATTTCACCGCCATATCTTTGTAGATCTTGTTTTAATTTTTGACTGCCAAATGCCAACTCACGCTCATGCACCGCAATACGATTAAATAAAACAGAAAACTGACTTTGCTCTGAACCAATTTGATACAACCCTATAGCATTATTCTTACCTAGCTTTTCTCTTTTCATACGATGGGATATTGCAAAGCGCGCGGCATAAGAATCGACATTGATAGCAACTACTTGTAAACCTGCTGATTGCGCTATTGCCATGCGTTCATTTATTTTTTCTTTGCGTGCAGCCACTAACATGACATCAACTGATGCTTGCTCTCGACTTGAGGGACCAAGAATATAAAAATCTAATCCCATATCACTGATTGCAAAGGGAAGATTCTGGCTAGCTTCAGCTTGAATTTCTGCCTCTATGTCTTCTTCACTGAGCAAATCGGGCAAGGTGACAACTTTACTGATGACGGAAGAAGACGGAAGCGCCAATGCCACTTCACGCGTGACACTTCCGCTTTTGACGATAGCGATATGCAGTGCTTCACTCACCAGATCAAATTGCTGCACACTACCTTCACGTAATGCACCTGGTGCCATGGGCTCAAATGCAAAATGATTGACCCGTAATTGACTATTTGTGCCTGAGAGTTCAATCAGCCTCAGTCCAGCTGCATCGATATCCAAGCCCATGACAGGCGCGCTGCGTGACCAGGGAAATTTATAGGACAAGAATGACAATCCGCTCTCCCTGTGCAGTGTTTTGTTTTCATTTTTGAAATAGCGCCAAATCCTAACAAGTCAATTTCCTCCCTGTAAAGCTGATAGGCCTTGCCGTTGTCAAATGCCTACGGAAGCTCCAATTGATCTTGTATGAGACATATAAGCACTACTAAGCTGAAGACATAACAGCTTGATTGTCATGATTTACAGCCATAGAAGAAATTGAAATCAAGCGTCATCTGTCTTAGGCGCTGTCGGTATAATGCATGCCAGTAGTCACTCTCATTTCTGGCCTTATTTTTCATGAATCCAAACGCACCAAACGGACAAAATCCCGACCAGTCATCGATACGCAAATTACCAACAGCGGTAAAGCTTGTGCTTAGTGTTTTCGGTATTGCGACTGGACTGGCGGTGATAGGCGCGCTGTTGATAGGCTTCATGCTCATGATGGCTTATCCGAATCTTCCAGATATCGATTCTCTAGCCACCTACCAGCCGAAAATGCCATTACGGGTTTTTTCTGCAGACAATGTGCTCATAGGAGAGTTTGGCGAAGAACGTCGCAGCCTTGTGCATTACAAAGATATTCCCAAGGTAATGACACAAGCAGTGCTAGCGATAGAAGATGATCGTTTCTATGAACACAGTGGGGTAGATTTTTGGGGTATTTTGCGTGCCGCTGTTCACAACACTTTAGGTGGTAGTCGTCAAGGTGCTTCCACTATTACACAACAAGTTGCTCGTAACTTTTTTCTCTCAAGCGAACAAACTATAAAACGTAAATTGTATGAAGTTTTGTTGGCATGGAAAATAGAAAAAACATTATCTAAGAATCAGATTCTTGAGCTTTATATGAATCAGATTTATTTAGGTCAACGAGCATACGGATTTGCTTCTGCTGCGCAAATTTATTATGGCAAGAAGTTAAATGAAATCACGATTGCAGAAGCAGCAATGTTAGCGGGATTACCTAAAGCACCTTCTGCAAATAATCCGGTTGTTAATCCCAAGCGAGCAAAAGCACGTCAGCAATATATTTTGCAGCGCATGCGAGATTTGGGTTACATCACGCAAGAGCAATATCAAACTGCGCATGATGAGCAATTGAAAATCAAAATGGATAGTAATGAATTCAGCGTGCACGCTGAATATGTTTCTGAAATGGCCAGACAAATGGTCTATGACCAATTTAAAGAAGAAACCTATACACGTGGCCTGAATGTATACACCACTATCACTAAAGCCGATCAAGATGCAGCTTACCAAGCACTTAGACAAGGTGTGTTGGATTATGAAAGACGTCAGGCCTATCGTGGACCAGAAGCCTATATGCAAGTCCCTTCTGACAAAAATGATGCAGAGGCCGCAATCGAAGCAGCGTTAGCAGATCACCCTGATAGTGACGGCATTAGTGCTGCAGCTGTGTTGTCCGCTACACCTAAAATCGTACGCGCCATGCTGGCATCTGGCGAAGAAATTACGATTGAAGACACAGGCCTCACGCAAGTCGTTGGTGCGTTAAGCGAAAAAGCTGCAGCAAATAAACGCATTACAAGGGGCGCAATTATTCGCGTGATGCAATTCGAAAAGAAATGGTCGATTGTTCAATTGCCTGACGTAGAAGCTGCATTTGTTTCTGTTAGTGCAGAAGATGGATCGATACGCTCCTTAATTGGCGGCTTTGATTTCAGTCGTAATAAATTTAATCATGTCACACAGGCATGGCGTCAACCTGGCTCTTCATTTAAACCCTTTATTTATTCTGCATCATTAGAAAAGGGACTCTCACCAGGCACTATTGTGAATGACGCACCCATTACTTTTGATACTTCGCAGACCGGTAGTCTCGCTTGGGAACCTAAGAATTACGATAATAAATATGATGGTCCAATGAGTATGCGGCGCGGTCTTTCAAAATCAAAAAATATGATTTCGATTCGCATACTAGAAAAAATTGGTCCGCAGTATGCACAAGAATATGTCACTAAGTTTGGATTTGACCCAGAAAAAAATCCACCTTACTTAACATTAGCACTAGGGGCTGGTGCTGTTACGCCCTTACAAATGGCAGGTGCTTACACTGTGTTTGCGAATGGTGGTTATAGAGTGAATCCCTATTTGATTTCAAAAATCACTGACAATAATGGCAAGTCATTATTCCAAGTCAAACCAGAACAGGCTGGCGACGAAGCCTTCCGAGTGATAGACGAACGCAATGCATTTTTAGTCGATAGCATGTTAAAAGATGTCGTCAAACAAGGTACGGCAACTCGCGCACTATCATTAAAGCGCACTGATATCGCTGGAAAAACAGGAACAACGAATGATTCTATTGATGCTTGGTTTGCGGGTTATAACCCGAAGTTAGTCGGTATCGCATGGATAGGTTTTGATAAACCTAAAAATTTAGGTAATCGAGAAACCGGTGGCGGATTGGCTTTACCGATTTGGATTAGCTATATGCAGAAAGCCTTAGCTAATACTCCGATGATGAATAGGGAAATGCCAGCAGGGATTAGCGCTGTTGGTAACGACTTTACCTATAGTGAGTACTTAGAGAGCGGTGGCGTAAGCTCTATAGGATTAACGCCTGCCGGCGATGCCAAGCCTAGTGAAGACAACCCTGAAGGCAAGACACAAAACGAATTGTTCTAAGTGGCTGCAGCTTTACAGTTGAATAGTTTGGTCTGCATACAGCGTCGCCAGCGCTGACAAGCTGGCAAATAACTCGCTGCCATCACGTGTGTTCAACCAATTCTCTCCACTGTAACGGTAGTGGTAGCCGCCTGCTTTAGCAGCAACCCAGATTTCCTGCATGGGTGCCTGCGTATTGATGATGATTTTGGCATCATTATCTGGAAATTCTACCTGCAGCACATTCCCGCTGCGCGCACATTCCAAATCGATATCAGTTTCATCCGCCACCTGCTCTAAAGCCGTCTGAATCTTGCGTAACACTCCCTCTGCTAACAGCAGAAACTCCGATTCGCTCATGCTACACTCCAGTGAAATATGTTTATTAGCACGCACTTGGCGCGCTGTGAAAATTCATCAAAATCCGTCATGCAAAATTTATTACGAATTAGTTTTATTCTAGCGGTGATTTGCACTCTTGGTTTGGTATCTGCTTGCGGTCAAAAAGGTCCATTGTATTTACCGGATCAGCCTAGACCCGCCAAACAAAAACCTGCTCCATCAACTAGCCCACAGTCTTTTATTATCAACTCAACCTACCAACAGCACGCCTAATCATGTCGCACTTCGACTACCACCATAACAGCCTTTATGTTGAAGCGGTATCTTTGGAAAATATTGCCAGAAGATATGGCACTCCTACTTATGTTTATTCACGTGCTAGCTTAACGCAAAATTTTTTAGCTTATGCTGATGCATGCAAAAAACATGGCCGTGGCTCAAATGGCGCTTTAATTTGTTATTCCGTTAAATCTAATTCTAATCTAGCAGTGCTGAATGTATTAAGCAAATTAGGCTCTGGCTTTGATATTGTTTCAGGCGGTGAGTTATTACGTGTTCTTGCAGCAGGCGGTGATCCACGTAAAGTTATTTTTTCTGGCGTAGGCAAATCTATAGAAGAAATGCGTCTGGCATTAACACATGATATTTTGTGCTTTAATGTTGAGTCCATTCCTGAACTGCAGCGCTTAAATGAAGTTGCAGCTTCTATGAATAAAACTGCCTCGGTATCTTTACGCGTCAATCCTGATGTTGATGCTCGTACCCACCCCTACATTTCAACTGGCCTTAAAGATAATAAATTTGGTATAGCTTTTGAAGACGCTATTTCAACTTATCAAGAAATAACTTCCTTACCGCATTTGCAAATTATTGGTATTGATTGTCATATAGGCTCACAGTTATTAGATGATGCGCCTCTACTAGAAGCGCTGGATAAGATTATTGAATTGGTTGATAAACTAAGTGATCTAGGAATCGATCTACATCATCTTGATATTGGTGGTGGTGTAGGCATTACCTACGACGATGAAGAGCCAGTTCCGGTCGGTGATTATTTGCATCGTTTATTTACACGCATAGATGCATGGCGCAAAGCCAAGCATAGTGGCAAGCCTATCAAAGTTATGTTTGAACCAGGTCGTTCTATTGTTGGTAATGCCGGTGTTTTATTGACTGAAGTGCAGTATTTAAAACATGGTGCTACAAAAAATTTCGCCATCGTTGATGCAGCCATGAATGATTTAATGCGGCCTGCTATGTACGAAGCATGGCATGGCGTGCTGCCTGTTAAACAAAGACAAATCACACCGCGTGTTTATGATGTAGTTGGTCCAGTCTGTGAATCAGGTGATTGGCTAGCGCGTGCTCGCACACTCGCATTAGAACAAGATGATTTGCTCGCTATTTTGTCAGCTGGTGCGTATGGTATGACGATGGCATCCAACTACAATTCACGCGGCCGTCCTGCGGAAGTTTTAGTCGATGGCGATAAAGCGATACTGATTAGAAAACGTGAATTAGCGACAGATTTATTTGCTTTAGAATCTATCCCATCGAATTGATGGTAGCTGATTGCTGATTGTTTTTACTTCGCCACCACAGCACGATTCGACTGCCTAATAATACAAAGGCAATGCCAGACAAGATGAAGGGCTGGGTGAAATTTTGTTTACCTGCCCGCATCCACCAAAAATGCAGCAACCCCATGATGATGATGAGGTAAATAATTTGATGAAGCGTTTTCCATCGCTTACCTAATAATCCCATCATTTTCTTTGTACTAGTTGCTGCTAACGGCAGCAATAAAATAAATGTGGCAAATCCCATAGCTATGAAAGGGCGTTTGACCACATCACGCAGCATGGCCTCTACATCAAAAAAATGATCAAACCAGAGGAATGCTAAAAAATGTAGGCTTGCATAAAAAAAACTAAACAAGCCTGTCATGCGCCTTAATCCAAGCAACCAATTCCAACCACTTAGTTTTCGTAATGGTGTGATGCTTAAGGTTATGAGCAAAAAATAAAGCGCCCAATCACCTGTATTACGCGTAATGAATTCAAGTGGATTAGCGCCTAGCTGATTTAAGTAGGTAAATCCAATTAAACGTAAAAATGGAATACAGGCCAATATGAATAAACTAATTTTTATTAGTTTGAATTGTCTGCTATTAGGTTTCAGCATGCGCATACCACAACTAATAAAATTTTCTTAAATTCATTCCGCTATATAACGACGCCACTTCCGGATAGCCGTTGAACATCATCGTTGCACGTTTCTTATTGAATAAACCATCTTCTCCTATACGTCGCTCCGTAGCTTGCGACCATCTTGGATGATCGACTTCAGGATTAACGTTTGCAAAAAATCCATATTCTTCTGGAGCTGATCGATTCCATGCAGTGATAGGTGGCTTTTCTGTAAAGCGTATACGAACTAATGATTTTGCTGATTTAAATCCATATTTCCAAGGCACGATAATTCTGACTGGCGCGCCATTTTGATTTGTTAAGGTTTGTCCATACATACCCATGACTAACATGGTTAAAGGATGATTTGCTTCATCAATTCGCAAACCTTCTGTATACGGCCAATTCAATACGCGACTTCCAACTCCAGGCATTTGCTTAGGGTCAGCCAAGGTAGTGAATTCCACATACTTAGCATTGCCGGTGGGTTCTACTTTGCGGATTAATTCAGAAAAAGAAAAACCTACCCAAGGTATGACCATAGACCAACCCTCTACACATCGTAGGCGATATAAACGCTCTTCTAGTGGCGCTAGTTTTAATAAGCTGTCTGTATCTAATGTGAGTGGCTTTTTAATCTCACCATCAATTTGTACTGTCCAAGGATGTATTTTTAATGATTTTGCTGCGCTAGCCGGATCACTCTTATCTAAACCAAACTCATAAAAATTATTATAAGTCGTGGCATCAGTAAAACTAGTTGGCTTATCTTTAGCGTTGTACATACCATTCGGCCGTGATGGCAATGGTTTAGCTGTTCCTGCTGCTTGTGCCCAAACTTGTTGCGTCAAGCTAGTCGTGGTTGCTGCACCCACAGCGAGTTGCTGCAAAAACTGGCGTCGCGAACTTGCTATGGCTTGCGGTGTTATTTCTGATGGCATGGGTGCTTGATATTGCAGACGATGAATTTTCATAGGGCTTCCTGTTTCTTAACTTGAGGATGACTCACGTCGGTCAGTACCAGATACTGAGCTAATTAAAAGGCTAGTGATAAGCATACTGTAAAACAAAAAGGGCAACCTTGCGGCTGCCCTTTCTTACTCATTTTTTAATCTGCAATCTGTTCACTGATAGAACACAGCGATTATTTTCCAGAGTTCAAACCTGCAATATAGTCTGCAACTGCTTGAATTTCATCTTCTGATAAACGCTTAGCAATGGTGGTCATTTGCGCATTATTTGAACGCGTGCCGGCACGGAAGTTAGTTAACTGTGTCACGGTGTAATCTTGATGCTGACCACCTATGCGTGCAAATTGTGCTGGTATGCCTGCACCGTTTGGACCATGACAACCTGCACATGCAGGAACATTTTTTTCACCGATACCTGCACGATAAATCTTTTTACCGGTATCAATGGTGTCTTTATTACGTGCACTGCCTGGTAATACTTTTTGTTGATCTAAATAAGCAGCAACATTGGCAATATCTTCATCCGTCATTGCTTTCGCTATGCCCGTCATCACAGGATGATTACGAGTAGGACCTTTAAATTCATGTAATTGCTTTTGAATGTAAGCAGCATGTTGTCCGGCTAATTTTGGATTGACTGAAACAGTGGAATTACCCGCTACGCCATGGCAAGCCACACAAGCCATAACGCCTCGTGCTGGATCACCACCAGAATATAAAGTAGCGCCTTTAGCAGCATCAGCCTTAGCGCCAGATTTTTCTTCACTTGCCATAGCAAGTGTGGATGTCGCGATCAGCGCGACTGAGATATATTTTGCAAAGTTCAGCAAAGCACGATTCATTCAAACACCTTGGGGACTGGAAAAATAAATGTTGGTTTATGGCTTTTAGTCAGCATGCTCAGTAATCTGAAGATGGACTGTACGATGAATAATCTCTCGTACTAATTGCCCTGCAATAACCCCGCATTGTACTACAATAGGCTTCTCCTTTTGTGCCCACGCTGGGCTGTCTGCCTCTCTCCAATCCCATGTCCCTGCTCTGGCAAGCCCGCTTTTACACGACGGTTAATCAGCTGTCTGATTTGCCAAATTATAAAGTCCCTGAAATAGCCTTTGCTGGCCGCTCAAATGCGGGCAAGTCGACTGCTATTAATTTGCTTTGTAATCAAAAAAAACTCGCTTTTGCCTCTAAAACACCGGGGCGTACTCAGCATATTAATTTTTTCTCAATTGGCGGTGCGCATGTTGGCCAACACAGAAAAGATCCTACCCGTGTCGATGAAATTAAGTGCTTTTTAGTTGATTTACCTGGTTATGGCTATGCAGAAGTCTCGGGTGATGCAAAATTCCATTGGCAAGAGCTGCTAGGTCGCTATGTGCAAATGCGGGAGCAACTTACTGCCTTGGTTTTAATTATGGATGCGCGTCGTCCTTTCACCGAGCTCGATGTAGAAATGTTGGAGTGGTTTGCGCCCACTGGGAAACCGATTCATTGCCTTCTTAGCAAGTCTGACAAACTTAACCGCACCCAATCGACTGATGCACTGCGTCTTGCCAATACGGTTCTGTCCAGTTATGTTGATGAATCTGGCACGCCGCTTCCTTTCTCAGTGCAATTGTTTTCTGCATTAAAACGCACAGGCATGGAAGAAGCGGATGCTCAAATCAGAGCATTGTTAGGTCTGACCCCTGCTGCAGTCACGAGCGAATAGCTGAGATAAATAAAAAAGCCTTGGAGCAAGGGGATGACTCCAAGGCTTAACACTAAACCAGTTGAACGGCTTAGCCCCGCTCTGGGAGGAAATTAGCGGGAGGTGAGAAGATCACCTATCTTTGTGACGGCGAAGATCAAATTAAGTTTCATCCTTTTTATGCAGTGCTTAGTAAATATCTAAAAATCACAACCATCTGAGAACAACATGACTGATCGCTTAAAAACATCTGCCCAGTTCCCCGCACTTCGTATGCGTCGTATGCGTAGAGATGATTTCTCACGCGCCATGATGCGTGAACATGTTGTGACCTCTGCTGATTTAATTTATCCAGTCTTTATCCTCGATGGCAAAAACAGACGTGAAGTTGTTGCCTCAATGCCTGGAGTAGAACGTGTGTCAGTTGATTTACTTTTTGCAGTAGCTGAAGACTGCGTGAGTTTGGGTATTCCGGTTCTGGCCTTGTTCCCCGTAATTGATCCTGCATTAAAAACACCGGATGGGATAGAAGCGACCAACCCGAATGGTTTAGTGCCACGTGCAGTGCGTGAATTAAAAGCGCGCTTTCCTGAATTAGGCATTCTTACCGATGTTGCACTCGATCCTTTTACTAGTCATGGTCAAGATGGTGTATTGGATGAAAACGGCTATGTCTTAAATGATGAGACGACTGCAATCTTAATTAAACAATCTTTAGTACAAGCTGCAGCAGGTGTTGATATCGTTGCACCTTCAGACATGATGGATGGACGCATAGGTGCGATACGTGAAGCACTTGAAGCAGAGCGCTTTATTCATACTCGCATCATGGCTTATTCAGCAAAATATGCTTCTGCGTTTTATGGCCCTTTCCGTGATGCGGTTGGTTCTGCTGCGAATTTAGGTAAAGGCAGTAAAGCGACTTATCAAATGGATCCAGGTAATAGCGATGAAGCCTTGCGTGAAGTTGCACTAGATTTATCCGAAGGCGCTGATATGGTGATGGTGAAACCTGGTATGCCTTATTTAGACATAGTACGAAGAGTGAAAGAGGAATTTAAAGTACCGA
>JACCDP010635463.1_pt1 | contig 11185 bp, 9 predicted proteins | sample 7445841 | NCBI WGS metagenome assembly JACCDP01 (sample SAMN15323441, study PRJNA562643) | freshwater metagenome | isolation source: river surface water | place: USA:Blue River Watershed | collected 2017-08-17
CCCTGGCCTGAGGACCGATGATTTGCAAGGTGGCATCTGGATACCCGGTGACGGCAAGGCCAATCCGGCCGATCTGACCATGTCCCTGGCCAAGGGCGCACGCCAACGAGGGGTTCGCATCTTTGAAGGCGCTCAAGTGACCAGCGTCGAACAAGTCCAGGGTCGTGTCGCGGGCATTCAACTGCAAACCGCAGCGGGGCGGGCGAAGATCAAATGCGAGATCGTGGTCAACTGCGCAGGTCAGTGGGCACGCCAGTTTGGCGCCCTGGCAGGCGTCAATGTGCCGCTGTACTCGGCTGAGCACTTTTATGTCGTCACCGGCAAGATCGAGGGCATACACCCCATGTGGCCGGTGGTGCGCGATCCCGATGGCTTTATCTACTACAAAGAGGAAGTCGGCGGCCTGGTCATGGGCGGATTCGAGCCAGTGGCCAAGCCCTGGAAGGTGGATCCCATCCCCTCGACCTTTCAGTTTCAGCTTCTCGATGAGGACTGGGCCCAGTTTGAAATCCTCATGCAAAACGCGCTGCATCGCACGCCCTGCCTGGAAAAAGCCGACATCAAGATGCTGCTCAATGGACCCGAGAGCTTTACGCCCGACGGTAACTTTATCCTGGGGCGCGCGCCCGAACTGGGCAATTATTTTGTCTGCGCCGGCTTCAATTCGGCCGGCATTGCCAATTCCGGGGGGGCCGGACGCCTGATGGCCGAGTGGATACTGGGCGGCGAGCCGAGCGTGGACTTATCCGACGTGGACATCAGGCGCTTCGCGCCCTTCAGCGGCAATCGAAGGGCTCTGGCCGAGCGCACCGGCGAGACTCTGGGGCTGCACTACGCCATGCGCTGGCCACGTCAGGAACTGCAGACCGCCCGACCACTTCGCACCTCACCGCTGTACGACATTTTAAGCAGCAAGGGGGCAGTGTTTGGCAGCAAGAACGGTTGGGAGCGTGTCAACTATTTCAAGCCGGCGCTGGCCACCGACGCCCGCGACACACTTGATCGCCCCGACTGGCTGCCCTGGGTGCAAGAGGAACAACGTGCCACTCGCGAGACCGTGGCCCTGTACGACCAGAGCTCGTTTGCAAAACTGCTGGTTCAAGGCCGCGATGCGCTGAGCTTGTTGCAGAGGCTGTGCGCTGCCGATGTAGAGGCCCCCATCGGCAAGATGGTCTACACCCCGATGCTCAACGAGCGAGGCGGCTTCGAAAGCGATCTGACGGTCATGCGCCTTGCGAGCGATCGCTTCATGATCGTCACCGGCTCGGCCCAAGCCACACGCGACATGGATTGGCTCGAGCGCCATCGTGCCGACCATGAATGGGTGAGCGTGAGCGATGTGACAGCCCAGTTCTGTGTCTTGTCGATCATGGGCCCGCTGAGCCGAGCCCTGATTGAGCGGACCAGCCCGGACGATGTGTCCCCTCAGGCCCTGCCCTTTGGCCTGACGCGTGAAATAGATCTGGGCTTGGCCCGTGTGCGTGCCGCACGCATGAGCTACGTGGGCGGCCCCGGCTACGAGTTGTATGTGCCGGTGGAAATGACCCGTCATGTCTATCAGACCCTGCACCAGGCCGGCGCCGACCTTGGCCTGCGCGATGCGGGCTACTATGCGCTGGACGCGCTGCGCATCGAACGCATGAGACGGGCCTGGGGCGCCGAACTCGGACCCGACGAAACTCCGATCGAAGCGGCCATGCTGCGCGGCCTTAACCTTGATAAACCCGGCGGCTTCATGGGGCAAGCGGCGCTGCGAGAAAGGCTCATGGCCCCAACACCGCCAGCGAAGAAGTTAGTGCAGCTCAAATGCCTGGACAACCAGATTTACCTGTGGGGCGGCGAGCCCCTGCTGCTGGACGGCCAGACCATCGGGGACATTACCTCGGCCGGCTGGGGCTGGGAGACCGGCGCGTGCGTGGCCCTGGCCTACGTTCGGGGCCCGTGGGCCGCAAGCGCGCTGGGGCAACTCCAGGCCCATGCCGACGTCTGGGGCCAGGCAGTACCGGTCCTTATTAAAGATCTGTAAGAGGGCAAGCCCCCTAGCCAGCACGAGACATCACGAGCCCGCGGCCTGTTGCCTATTCCAGCGAGATCTTCGCAAAGGCCGCCACTTTCTTCCACTGCGCCACATCCGATGCCATGAACGCGGCCATGGCCTGTGCGTTGGCCCAGGTCGGCTCGGCGCCGGCCTTGAGCATGGCCGCCTTCACGTCGGCCTGCGAAGCCACTCGCTCGAGCGCTTGCTCCAGCCTCTGCTGTACGGCCGTGTTCAGGCCAGCCGGTGCGGCCAGGCCGAACCAGGCGAACACCTGGTAGCCCTTCATGCCGGCCTCCTCCATGGTGGGCACATGGGGCAAGGCGCTGCTGCGCTGTGGCGTGGTGACCGCCAGCGCCTTGAGTTTGCCGCCGTTGATCAGCCCCAGGGCTGAAGGCAGGTTGTCGAACATCAGGTGCACCTCGCCGGCCATCAGACCGGTCAGGCCGGCGGCGGCACCTCGATACGGGATGTGCGTGACGAAAACGCCGGCCTGGCTCTTGTACAGCTCGGCGCTCAGGTGCAGCGAGGTGCCCTGCCCGTTCGATGCGTAGTTGAGCTGACCCGGCCGGGCCCGGGCCCTCGCGCTGAGATCGGCCACCGACTCGATACCGGAGGCCGGATTGACCAGCAGCACATTGGGCACCCGCCCCAGCAGGGCCAGCGGGGCAATCTGCTCGGGCTTGTAGGGCAGGCTGGCATACAGGGCCGGGCTGATGGTCAGCGGGGGCGAGGCCATCAGCAAGGTGTAGCCATCGGGTGCGGCCCGCGACGCTTCCGCCGCGCCCAGGTTGCCACCGGCGCCCGGTTTGTTGTCGATCACCACCGGCTGCCCAAGCTCCTGCGCCAATCGCGGCGCTACCAGCCTGGCCATGTTGTCGATCAATCCGCCCGGCGGGAACGGCACCACCAGACGGATCGGACGCGCTGGCCAGGTCTGCGCCACCGCAGGAAGGCCAAGCAGCCCGCAAGCGAGCAAGACACCGAACCTCAACAGGCCTCGTTTGATGGGACGCATGAGACAGTTCCTTTCACAAGTGTTGGCATGGTAGGTCGCGGACTGCGGCGGGTCATCAGGGAGAACACCCGCGCGTCGGGCCGGGCCCCAACCAAACCCGAGCCCGTGCCCCGCTGCGCGCTCTGCATCGGCATACGCCACAGCCCAGGTCGCTTCCAGTCCTAGGCCCCGACCCTGCGACGGGACTGCCAGGCATACAGACCGCTGGCCACCGCCAGGGCCACCGCCCAGGCTCCCGCATAAGCCAAGCCCGGCGAGACATGCTCCAGGCCCCACAGCAAGGTGGCAAAGAAAGCGGCAAAACCGACCTGCCCCCGCAAAAAGCCGCGCAGCAGGATCACCGTGGCCTGTGCCCCGTGCCGCGGCAGCGTAAAGCAAGGCAGCACATTGCCGGTGATCGGTACGGCCAGCAACAAACCACTCAAGGCCGCTGGCACCACGCCCGCCGTCTCGATAATGAAACCAGCCAGCAGCACCGCCGCCACCACGCGCAAGCCCAACTCCAGGTTCGGAATATGAACCGCCGCCGCGCGCAGTTGAACCACGGGCATGGCCCGGTGCCCCAGCGCCAGCACCAGGAGCACCAGCAGCACGGTCTGCCAGGGCACCAGCGACAGCTGGGGCAGCGTCAAACCCAGCGCGAAGAACGCGAGGTTGGCCATCAGCAAGGCGATCGGCCAGCGCCAGCGCAGCACCGACCAGGCGAAGGTGGTCAGATGGACCGCCGTGGCCGGCAAACACACCAGGGTGGCCAGCGCAATGGACTGCGTGGTCTGCACATCGGAGGCCAACAACACAAAGCCGGCGATCGGCCCGGCGATCATCGGCAAACCGCCCAGCGTGCCACCCACCGCATGGCCAAAGCGCCTGGCTGCCAGCGAAGACAGCAAGACCGAGGCAGCCACCAAGGACAGTTTGATCAGCATGCGCCCAAGGCGACCTTTTCGCCCTACCGCTCTGGCGCGCCCAAGCGCAGCGAGACGCGCCGGGCCACTTCGCGCAACAGGCTGGCCTGATGGCCCTCGGGCGAGAGGTCCAGTTGCGCGGTCGGTCCCATGGCCGCAATGGCCAGGGCCAGCCGACCGAAGCCGTCGAAGACCGGCGCAGCCATCGCGCTGATGCCCGGCATGAGTTCTTCACGCACCTGGCTCAGGCCCACATCACGAATGCGCACCAACTCCAGATGAAAGGCCTGATCGTCCCAGGCCTGCGGCTCGCCCTGCGCCACCAAGGCCGCTCTCACCACCTCGGGCGGCATGTAGGCAGCAAACACCTTACCGGTACCGGTGTAGCGCAAAGACGCTGGAATGCCATGGCGCATCGACACATTGACCGCGCGCGGGCCTTCCTCCACCCGCACGATGATCGGACCGCTGCCCCCCCAGACCGCGGCCGAGACCGTCACCCCCAGGGCCTGCGCCAGCGACGGCAGCTCGGCAATCGTCAGACGCACCGGATCGACCTGCTGCAGACTGATCAAGCCCAGCTGCACCGCCAGTTGACCCAAACCGTAATGCCCGGAGGCCGGGTCCTGCTCAATCAGCCCGAGCTTGCCAAAGCTCACCAGGTAAGGATGCGCCTTGGCCGGTGTCATATCGGCCTGGCGGGCCAGGTCCTTCAGGGCCATGCGCCGGCCCGATCGCACCAGAGCCTTGAGCAATTGCCCACCCACCTCCACACTCTGGATGCCGCGCGAGGTGCGACCGGCAGCGCCCTCATCGATGGCGCTGGAGGCTGGGCGGGCCGGTGGAGCTTTGGGCATGGGCGGCATTTTGGCTTGCGCCCGGCTTCTAGGAAGATTCATCAGGGTTTACCCTGGTTAAATTGATTTGACTGAATGAAATACCAATCAGACAATATTACGTCTAAACCAAATTTATTTGTTTAAAACAAATCTTCAACCCCAACTTCCCGAGCCGCCATGAGCACCAAAACCTTCGCCTCTGCCGCCGACCTGGAAGAAAAAAAGGTCAGCTTCGACAAGCTGTCGGACCATGCCTATGCCTACACCGCCGAGGGCGACCCAAACACCGGCGTGATTGTTGGGGACGATGCGGTGATGGTCATCGACACCCAGGCCACGCCGGCCATGGCCCAGGACGTGATCCGCCACATCCGGCAGGTGACCGACAAGCCCATCAAGTACGTGCTGCTGAGCCACTATCACGCGGTGCGCGTTCTGGGCGCGAGCGCCTACCAGCCGCAACAGATCATCGCCAGCGAGGACACCTACGACCTGATCGTCGAGCGCGGCGAGTTCGACAAGGCCAGCGAAATCGGCCGCTTTCCGCGCTTGTTTCGCAACGTCGAGAGCGTCCCGCAAGGCCTGACATGGCCGACCCTGACCTTCAACGGCAAGATGACGGTGTGGCTGGGCTCGCTGCGCGTCGAACTCCTGCAACTCGGTCGCGGCCACACCAAGGGTGACACGGTGGCCTGGCTGCCCGACGAGAAGATCCTCTTCAGCGGCGACCTGGTCGAATTCGATGCCACGCCCTACGCGGGCGACGCCTACCTGCGCGACTGGCCGCAGACGCTGGACAAGCTGGCCGCGCTCAAGCCCAACAAGCTGGTGCCGGGGCGCGGCGCCGCCCTGCAAACCCCGGGCGATGTGCAGGCGGGCCTGAGCGGCACCCGCGCCTTCATCAGTGACCTCTACAGCCAGGTCCAGGCCGGGGCCGAGCGCGGCGAGGACCTGCGCAAGGTTTATGAACGCACCTTCGCTGCCCTGCAACCGAAATACGGACACTGGGTCATCTTCAACCACTGCATGCCTTTTGACGTGACCCGCGCCTACGACGAAGCCACCCAGTACCCCGACCCGCGCATCTGGACCGCCGAGCGGGACATGGCCATGTGGCAGGCCCTGGAGGGCTGACACATTTCACACGCCAGGGATCGAGCCCACCCGAGGGCCAGCCAAGGAGCCGCCATGAACATTGAACGCATTCACCACGTGGCCTACCGCTGCAAGGACGCCAAGCAGACGGTGGCCTGGTACGAACAGCACCTGCAGATGAAGTTCGTGCTGGCCATTGCCGAGAACCAGGTGCCCTCGACCAAGGCGCCCGATCCCTATATGCATGTGTTTCTAGACGCTGGCCACGGCAATGTGCTGGCTTTCTTCGAGTTGCCCAACGCGCCTGAAATGGGCCGCGACCCGAACACACCGCCCTGGGTGCAGCACATCGCCTTCAAGGTCGGCAGCGTGCAGGACCTTGAGCAGACCAAAGCCCGGCTGGAATCGGCGGGCATCGAGGTCATCGGACCGACCAACCACACCCTGTTCAAGAGCATCTATTTTTTCGACCCCAACGGCCACCGCCTTGAGCTGGCCGCCGACATCGGTACGCCCGAGATGTATCGCAAGCTCGATGAGGTCAAGTGGGACATGCTGGAAGAATGGTCGCAGACCCGCCGCGCGCCCCAGCACGCCGCCTGGATGCACGAGGGCGAGTTCGACAACCAGCCGCACTGAGCACGGGTTCATGCTCAAGACCTACGCCTACCCCGAGTTTGCCTACCGACCCAGCCCCGAGCAAAGCGCCGGGCAGACGGTGTGCCATCCGGTGGTGATCATCGGCGCCGGGCCAGTCGGCCTGACCTTGGCGCTGGACTGCGCCGCACGCGGGCTGCGCACGGTGGTACTCGACGACAACAACACCGTCAGCATCGGCTCGCGCGCCGTCTGTTACGCCAAGAGAACGCTGGAAATCTGGGACCGTCTTGGGATTGGGCAAGCGCTGGCCGAACGCGGCATCCAGTGGCAGGTGGGCAAGGTGTTCTTCGGCCAGACGCAGGCCTACCAATTTAACCTGCTGCCCGAGGCCCATCACAAGATGCCGGCCATGATCAACCTGCAGCAGTACTACCTGGAAGAGACCCTGGTGCAGGCCTGCGAAGACCACCCGCTGGTGGACCTGCGCTGGAAGCACAAACTCACTGCGCTCGAGCAGAGCGAGGCGCAAGTGACGCTGACCGTCAGCACGCCCGACGGGAATTTCGAGATGCAAGCGCAGTGGGTGGTGGCCGCCGACGGGGCCAACAGCGACGCGCGTCGCATGGTCGGCGCCAGTTTTGGCGGCCAGGTGTTCCAGGACCGCTTCCTGATCGCCGATGTGGTGATGAAGGCCGATTTCCCCACCGAACGCTGGTTCTGGTTTGATCCCCCCTTTCACCGGCACCAGAGCGTGCTGCTGCACAAGCAGTGCGACAACCTCTGGCGCATCGATTTCCAGCTGGGCCGGGACGCCGACCCCGAGGAAGAAAAGAAACCCGAAAAGGTGATCCCGCGCATCCGGGCCATGCTCGGTGATGTCCCCTTCGAGCTGGAATGGGTGTCGGTCTACCAATTCGCCTGCCGCCGGGCCGACCAGTTCTGCCACGGGCGGGTGCTGCTGATCGGTGATGCCGCCCACCAGGTCTCACCGTTTGGCGCTCGCGGGGCCAATTCGGGGGTCCAGGACGCCGACAACCTGGCCTGGAAGCTGGCCCTGGTGGTCAAAGGTCAGGCCCCAGCCACCCTGTTGCGCAGCTACCACCAGGAGCGTGCCCTCGCGGCCGATGACAACCTGCGCAACTCCACCCGCTCGACCGATTTCATCAGCCCCAAGAGCCCGGCCTCGCTGCGGTTGCGCAACGCCGTGCTGGAATTGGCGCGCACCGAGGCCTTTGCGCGGCCGCTGGTCAACAGCGGCCGCCTGTCCATGCCCACGCCCTACGCCGACTCGGTGCTCAACACACCCGATCAGGACCCTTTCAGCGGTGCCATGCAGCCCGGCTCGCCCTGCGCCGATGCCCCCATTGAGGTGAGCGGGCAAAGCCGCTGGCTGCTCGAACTGCTGCGCAGCGGATTCGTGCTGCTGAGCTTCGGACCCGGGGCAGAGCCGGTCCGCCTGGGCGATATCACCGTGCCGGTGCTGCAAGTCGGCCGTGACCTCAAGGACGTTCAGGGCGAACTGACGCGGCGCTACGACGGCCAAAGCGGCACCGTCTATCTGCTGCGCCCCGATCAGCACGTGGCCGCACGCTGGCGCCGCTTTGACGCTGGCGCTGTGCAGGCCGCACTGCGCCGCGCCCTGGCCCTGCACTGATCCACCAACAACAGACGCCATGAACACACCCGCCACCACAACACTGCACCGCCAGCCGCGCATTGCAGATCCTGATGGTTTTTACGAAGAACTCATTGCCAGTCAGCGCGACCTGAACGATGAACAGTCCGATCTGGTACTGGCCAAGTTGGTGCTGATTCTGGCCAACCACATCGGCGATCGTCAGGTCCTGCGGGAAGCCCTGGATCTGGCCCGAAGCAACACGATCGGGGCCGGTGCATGAACCGTGTGCCGGCCCCGATCGCCCCGCGTTACCCCGACTCCACCCACAATTGTGGGCGGATCAGGGTTAACCCCGCCCCGCGCTGGAACACGGCTCAGTAACCTAGCGCATCCAAACCCCCAAGAGGAATCTCCTGATGAAGCTCATGCTCAAGACCATTGCCCTGGCAGCCACCCTGACCGCGGGTCTGACCGCCGCACAGGCCCAGACCATCACCCTGAAGGTGCACCACTTCCTGGGCCCACAGTCGATCCAGCACACCACCATGCTCAAGACCTGGTGTGACAACATTGCCAAGGATTCGAACAACCGCCTCAATTGCCAGATTTATCCGGCCATGCAGCTCGGTGGCTCGCCGCCGCAGCTCTTTGACCAGGCCAAGGACGGCGTGGCCGATGTGGTCTGGACGGTGGCTGGCTACTCGGCCAACCGCTTCGTGCGCAGCCAGGTGTTCGAGCTGCCCTTCATGATGACCAATGCCGGCGCCACCAGCCGCGCCGCCTGGGACTTTGTGCAGAAGTACGCCATGGACGAGTACAAGGACGTCAAACTCCTGGCCGTACACGTACACGGCCCCGGCGTGATCTTCACCAAGAACAAGCCCATCACCAAAATCGAAGACCTGCGCGGCCTGAAAATGCGCGGCCCCACGGCCACTGTGACCAAGATGCTGGCCAATATGGGCGCTACGCCGGTGGGCATGCCCGTGCCGCAGGTGCCCGAGGCGCTGTCCAAAGGCGTGATCGACGGCGCCGTGATCCCCTACGAGGTCGCCCCCGGCCTGAAGGTCAACGAACTGACCAAGTTCGCCTCCGAGACCCCCAAAGGCTCACCGGCCCTCTACACCACCTTCTTCGTGGTGCCCATGAACCGCGCCCGCTACGACTCGCTGCCGGCTGATCTGAAGGCTGTCATCGACAAGAATTCCGGCCGCGAGCTCTCGGCTTTCCTGGGCAGCACCCAAGAGGGCAACGACGTGCCGGGTCGCAAGGCTTTTGTCGACACCGCAGGCTACACCATCACCCAGATCCCGGCCGCCGAGGTCGACCGCTGGAAAAAAGCCACCGACAACCTGGACGACGAGTGGGTGGCCGACATGAACAAGCGCGGATTCAATGGCAAGGCCATGCTCGAGGACGCCCGCGCTTTGGTGCAAAAATACAGCAAGTAACCGCGCGAGGCTCCTGGAGCCCCTTGGACAGGCGGGACGAGGTCCCGCCTTTTTCTTGCCTCAAACCCACTCCAACCGAGGAAACAAACCGTGGCCGATCTGCTGATCTCTGAATCGACCGAGCGCTACACCGGCTATGGCCTTTTTCTCGACCGCTGCTGCAAGGTCATGGCCGTCATGGCCGGCGTGATGCTCACCCTGATGGCTTTCATGTCGCTGTGGAGCATCGGCGGTCGAACTTTGTTCGACAAGGCCCTGGTGGGCGACTACGAGTTGGTCCAGATCATGACGGCCGCTGCCGTCGCGCTGGCGCTGCCCTATGCCAACTGGATCGGAGCCCATGTCATCGTGGACTTTTTCACCGCCAAGGCGCCCGTCAAGACCAATGCGGTACTCGATGCCCTGGCCTATTTGGTGATGACCTTCTTCTCGTTCTTGCTGGCCTGGCGCCTGCTGCTGGGCATGCTTGATTTGCGTGTGAACCTGGACGCTTCGATGCTGCTAAGTATTCCCACCTGGTGGGGCTACCTGCCGCTGATACCCGGCTTCACCCTGCTGGGTCTGACCTCCCTCTACAAATTGCAGGTCAACCTGCGCAAGGTGGCGCTATGACGGGTATTGAATGGGGCGCCCTGATGTTCGGGGCCATGCTGCTGATGCTCGCGGTACGCATACATATTGGTATAGCCATGCTGCTGGCAGGCTCGATCGGCTACATGATGGTGGCCGGTATGGGGCCGCTGATGAATTACTTCAAGACTGGAGCCTATGCGCGCTTCTCGGTCTACGACCTCTCGGTGGTGCCGCTGTTCCTCCTGATGGGGCAATTTGCCACGCACGGCGGCCTGTCCCGAGCCCTGTTCCAAGTGGGCAACACCTTCATCGGTCACTGGCGCGGCGGCATGGCTATGGCCGGGGTGACGGCCTGTGCTGGATTTGGCGCCATCTGTGGGTCTTCCCTGGCCACCGCCGCCACCATGGGTCAAGTAGCCCTGCCTGAGCTGAAGGCGCACAAATACTCCGGCCGCTTTGCCACCGCCACCCTGGCCGCCGGCGGGACCCTGGGCATCCTGATCCCGCCATCGGTGCCACTGGTCATCTACGCCATCCTGGCCGAGCAAAACATCGCCAAACTATTCCTGGCGGCCTTCGTGCCAGGGATCATCGCGGCCATCGGCTACATGCTGGTGATCGCCATCATCGCGCGCGTCAGTCCGGCCGACGCGCCCGCCGGACCGCGGCATAACTGGGGAGAGCGCATCCGTGCCCTGCTCCAAACCTGGCCGGTTCTGTTGATCTTCCTGGTGGTCATCGGCGGCATCTACGGCGGGCTATTCACGCCCACTGAGGCGGCAGCCATCGGATGCGTGGCCACCGCCTTCGTCGCCTTCCGCTCGGGTGGCCTCGACAGAAAAGGCTTCCTGGCCTGCATGTATGGCACCGCTGGTGCTACCGGCATGATCTTCCTGATCCTGCTGGGTGCTGACGTGCTCAACATCTTCCTGGCGCTCACGCAAATGAACACCGAACTGGCCAAATGGGTGATCGGCCTGCAATTGCCGCCGCTGCTGGTGATCTTTCTGATCATCTTCATCTATCTGGTGCTCGGCTGCATCATGGACAG
>JACCDP010930896.1_pt1 | contig 11185 bp, 12 predicted proteins | sample 7445841 | NCBI WGS metagenome assembly JACCDP01 (sample SAMN15323441, study PRJNA562643) | freshwater metagenome | isolation source: river surface water | place: USA:Blue River Watershed | collected 2017-08-17
AACATATATGGTACTCGACTTATCCTTAAATAGGTTTTAGCACTTAATTGGTGGTAAAAATTATTCCGTACACTTTTGGCGCTGTCCAATATCAAAAACTTTGTGACCATCCCATTCACAAAAATGTTGCCAACCTGCAATATAATTCAAGTTCCTGCGATCGCAGGAACCCTAACACAAGCTGCATTAGCAACAAATTTTGTGAATCTTAATGGGGTTCCGCATAAAGGTGGACCCTAAAACACACTAATACGAATAACATTCCATCATTTTACTTCGCTGATCGGCGAAGTATAAACATTACAAGCTCGGGATAAAAGGCCAATCAAGCTCTTGGCAAACTGCCTTGAAGATTTGGTCTTGGACCGCGAGTTTCTCACGCGATTTCAGTAAGGGAAATAGAGACAAGTACTTCAAGTACGAAGGGTCTGATTGGCCGAGGATGCGGAAAAATTGGTGCAACACGTACGAGTACGACAAGAAATTTTTACGCTCGACTGGACAATGTTTCAAGAATGGACCCTGAATTTCCTTAAACATGTTGCATAATTTTTCTTCGAGTTCTGGTGTGAAATGTGGTGTCGGAACTCCATTAATTCTGTTGATCATGAAAGCTGCATGCTCGTAATATTTATTCACTCTTAATCTCTTCAAAATCTCACGCATTTTGGTGTACGTAATCTTTTTCGGGTCCGTAATCTTTTCTTTCTTGATTTCTGCGAGGATCTTCTCAAATACCTCATCAGGGATGTACGTGCTCTCCTTTCCTTGAATTTGAGCACACCATTCTTTGCTAATACCCTTTGTATTTCTACAAAGGCCCGACTATATCTTAAGCTTTCATCGAGAGTTGCTTGGGCTCTCTCCAACCCATTCCCATATAGTCTGTGGGCGTTCCCCTTGAACTAGCATAGGGTCTTACGACCCGCGCGCGTAGCGCTTCGTTTTTAGGGGCTTCGCTGCGGATTACCCAATCCTTGACGTTGTTACCATTGGTTTCGGTCATTACCCGAGGTCCTCAATGCAATTTCTTGCAAAGAGTGGTAGTCAAGGCTCTAAGGGACTTCCCGCCTGAGGTTTATACTCCTCAAGAGAATGTCGCGCTCACTCGGTTGCCCTTGTTTGCACTAGCAGGTAACACACTTTTCATGCCTGCTGTTCCACTCCAAAGAATTAAAGTGGTTAAGACGTTTGTAACTGAAATGTGACGTTTCTTTCGTCGGCTGTCGCAAAATAGGACGATTTTGCTCTACTAACAAAAGCTCTTGATAGCCACATGCTGAACATACCATGATGCCATCTTGCTGGAGACACATCAATTGCGTATTGCACTCCTCGCACGTCCCGAAGTTTTCACTCGCGTGTTTCCATTTCACATGAGTGGGATCGATCTTTGCCAAATACTCATCCACAAGCGTGCTTTTGTCTACCACAGGTGGTACAGGTGCATGCGGCGTTTTCGCGGGGGAGTTCTCGCTTGTGGTTGGTTGAATGTTCAATGCCTCTAAGATACTCCGTGAAGCTACGGGAAGCATCTTCTTACGCGTTTTTGTGACACGTGTCGGGGGCAATGTAAGCGTGGTTGTTGTTGGCTGTTGCGTTTGGTTTTCCAATAGTTCGTAATATTGAAACAAAATGTTGGCTGTATTCTCGTAGTACTCAATCTCATCGCGACTCTTTTGGATATTGTCGATTTCATATGAAAGCTTCTTGATGCGTTCGGATAAATGCAAATTGCTCGTCCACGCACAATCATACTCGCGCGTGTCAATCAAATGATCTTGTTTCATCTTTTGGATTCTCGCCTGCCAATGCGCCTTCTTCTCTTCTAAAGATTGCTGGATCTCCAGGAGTTGGGTAACGTTCGCATGTTGATGAGCCATATGTTGGATCATCTGTTGATGTCGAGCATCTAACGTGGACGCATCTTTGGTATTTTGTGGTGTGACAATTCGCTTTTTTGTACTTTTCTCTTTGAACATACAGCTACAACCAAATAGATGCCGCGGCCTTAAATACCTACGGTCCCTTATATTGATAATAAGAAATCAGGTTGTTAAACCCAAGACGTTTTGGCATCAATACATCCACTTTCATGTTGACATTGTAATTAATTGCTGTTTGAGACAACCACATGGCAGTGATTCGGACACTCGTTGGGCCCGCGCGTTCAATGATATGTTTGACATAAGCGATGTTTTGTGATGTTCGAAATTTTACATTACGATACTCAGAAATGAAATCACCGCCTGGTAACGTACTACCATTATTGATTGGATTGATAAACTGTTTAAAGGACATGTGGCTGCGTGTTTGAGGGCCGCTTCCGAAGAACGATACATCTGCCTCCATCATCTCAAGTTCACTGGCGCCTATAAGTGACCATGATAGTACAAAGCCCAGTTCATGACGGCCCGTTTGTGTGATAGTGATTTGCCCTGCGCATGCTTGTACGCGTTCCATATTGCCCATCTTTTGTATTGTAACGCCATCTTCGATCAGCAACTGTCCTTTGACATGTAAAGTACGTGATGGGAAAAGCGTGCCAATACCTACATTGCCTCCATCGCGAATTGCCAAAGCGATATTTGAATCATCATAGAATTCAGCAATGTTGACGGGTCCTCGTTGAATAACAGTCAAAGCAGGTCCAGTGCCGATGTTGTCAACATGGACACGTTCGGAGTTGGTGATGGTCTCTTGAATTGCAGTGAGTTTATCGTAAATATGCAAGTTGGAAGCGAAGAGGGTATCGCCAATGTAAACATTCGAGTTAAACCATGCGGTTCCAACGTTACTAATAGGACTGTTTTCAAACCCGATTGAATCTACATTGGATGACTTACGAATAAAATCGGTGGATGAGAATGTGGTAGAAACGGATTCCGTATAGATGACAAGATTAGAACCAGATTGTCGAAGTTGACCAGATAAGAACAAATCACCCGAAATATCCAAAGGGTATCGTGGATTAGATGTACCAATACCTACATATCCATCGCTTCCTCGAACGAAGAATTGAGGTTCGTTACTTCCTCTACCGATGAAAAAAGTGGGATTGTTTGAATTTGAAATACCAAGATACATGGCTTCATTGCTATTGTCGTTGATGTACAAACTAATGGCGGACGTGGGCAATGTGGAACCAAAGCGTGCGACATTTTCCACATTCGACCCTCGTATAAAGAAATGCCCCTGATGTAAATCAAATCCCACATGGTTCATGAGAAGGGGATTAGGGGTTTCACACTAGTATCTGGATAGTTTTTTGTTTTTTTATCGATATTTGTGAGGGTGCGTTTGGTTGAGAAAAAAAATGTTTGCTAATAGTACACCACTAACACAAAATGGGAGGAGGTCTTCTACAACTCGTTGCTTACGGCGCTTGATTTCATCTTGGGCGTCAACAGTGGGGCGCCATTACGGTTCTTCGTCACACCGTAGTGGGAAACCGTTGAAATGACGAAGCTATGTCGCGAGGCGTATGCCGAGCATGTGGTGTGGGCATAGTATATAACCTGCTAGTGTTCAAAAGTGTATTAAATTTCATGAGAATGCAAGACCATCTTATTGCTGGAACCCCCTTAGAGCCGTTCACTACCAAGGTGATGCGGCAACGCGTCACTGGCACAGAGCAAACTGTGGTACGCTTGCTTGCGAAACGTAAGTGAGCATGGTGACAATGTGACGGATTGGGCAATCAGCAGCGAAGCGGCCCTTGGCCGTGAAGTTCATCGATCATACGGTGGTCGGGTACGAGGAAAGCGCAAGCTGATCCGAGTGCCTTAAGATATGATCAGGCTCTGTATGAAAGTACAGAGATCATCGCAGGATGTCTATTTGACTGGCAATCCTCAGATTACCTTCTTCAAGGTCCCTGTATAGATGGCCTTAGTAACTGCTAAAGACAGTTGCTAGTGGAAGGCGGGAGTTAGGGCCAAGCTCTATTCCCGACATCTGCAACATCCTCAAATTGCGGGAAACCCCTAAAGGCGTAAAAATTGACGTACTACAAAACAACAAATCAAACAAAATGAAGAAATGTTCAAAATGCGAAGTTGACAAACCACATGACATGTTTCATAAGTCTAAGGCTACTTCTTCAGGCCTTGCTTGTCACTGCAAGGAGTGCAAGCAAAAAGCTGACAAAAAGTATCGGGAGCTTAATCTAGAAAAAAGGAGGGAAAAAGATCGTCTCTACTATGAAAATAATAGTGATGCCATTCGTGCGCGGTCAAATAGTTGGTACTATGCCAATGTAGAACGTGCGAGTGAGTACAAACGAAAGTACTTCCAAGAGAACAAGCATTCCATTTATGAATACAGAAAAGAGTACAAAAAGGCGAATGCAGAACACATAAACAGTTATATGAACGCATACATGAAGAAACGTTACAAAGATGATCTGAACTATAGGATTAAGTCCATTTGCAATAAGCGGTTAAGAGATTACATTCGAAACAAGACAAAACAAACCATGGAATATGTTGGTTGTGATGTTGATTTCTTAAGAATGTGGTTAGAATACCTATTCGTAGATGGTATGACATGGGATAACATGGGGGCCGTATGGCATATTGATCATGTTCGTCCTTGCAACTCCTTTGACTTCAACAATGAAGATGAAGTATATGAATGCTATAACTGGTCAAATCTGCAGCCGTTGTTTGCACTTGATAACATGTCTAAACATAATAAAGTTGATTTGAAGATGATAACAGAGCACAAAACACTTGCAGAGTGCTTTGAACGTCAATGGCGTACCAAGTGTTGTGAGAAATTGCAACATGGCGGAGAGTAGAACTCTGGTATGGTAACAATCGTCCGCATGATATTATCTTTTGGTAATTGAAATGGGCAATCCGCAGCCAAGCGCTAACGGTCGTTATGGTAAGACCTATGCGTGCTGTTCAGAGACTAAATGTGGATGGGCTAGAAAAGTGTAACCAGCTTTGATGATAGCTTAAGATATAGTCCAGCCTTACCAGAAATGGTAAGGGTTTTGCGTCTACAGGCGCCACACTAACTTCTCGATGGAGTCAAATTAGGCTCAGAAAAGCTACCAGATATAGTCTGAAAGAGATAAGGCTGTGTAAAAACCTGTTAGGCATCTCTCAAAGTGCCAGTAGCTAGTGGGCGGATGTGTACATGTCCGACCGCGAGATCTCTTGTAGTTCGGGGACCCCCTTAGAGCTTCATCTACCAAGGATGTATTGGAAACGTGCATCTGGCCAAGAGCAAAACTTGGGTATGGTAATAATGGTGAAGATTGGGAAATCCGCTTGGTAATGGTCTAAAGTCGCTATGTCTAGACAATGACCAGCCGTCAGAGACTGAACGGAGATCCGTCAACAATGAAGGCGTAAGACACCTGAGTTGGCGTAAGATACAGTCCATCCCTCTAGGGAAACTTAGAGGTATCGAGCCATCGAGCAGACCTAAACATTGAAGGGTCGAAAAGCAATCAGCCATGATGATCCGAACTCTCATCGTGGAAAACCTGTTTGCCATTCGGGTAACACTGTGCAACAACCTCCTCCCTTAGTGTGTCCACAGTGTTATATGGCAGTTGCTAGTACGAAGCGAAGGTTTCACCTAAGCTGAGTGCAACATCGTCAAATTGCGGGAAACCCCTTAGAGCCAAATATACCAAGGATGTGTTGGAAACTCACATCTGGCCAAGAGAACACTTGGATAAGCTTGCTTACGCGAGCACGGTAAAAAGTATTTGGATTGGGCAATCCGCAGCCAAGCCTCTAAGTCTGTAAAGATATGAGGAAGGTTCAACGACCAGACGGCGATGGGTCGGAGCGATAATATATCGCGACGGCTTAAGGTATGGTCTAGTCCCGATGGAAAGGTGTAAAAACCTGACCTGAGAAATAAGGCGAAAGCCTGGGTGTTAACGTCAATGGTTCCAGCGGATACGGCAAGCGTGTGACTTGCCAGATCTCCCGTAACGGTGATCTGATCCACAAGATCTACCTGCAGGTTGCCCTGCCCCTCCAGACTGGCTCTAACGCTTACTGCGATTACGTCGGTCTGCGCTTGATCAAGTCCGTTGAGATCGAGATCGGAGGCCAGCGCATCGACAAGCACTACGCTGACTGGATGTACATCTGGAACGAGCTCTCTCTGCCCTCTGGAAAGCGCGACGGTTACGACCTGATGGTCGGCGCCGATCTCGGCACTCCTACCGCCGAGAAGACTCTGTACATCCCTCTGGAGTTCTGGTTCTGCAGGAACGTCGGGCTTGCCTTGCCTCTAATTGCCTTAATTGCTAGGGCTGAAAAGCACCCTCCCTCATGGAAACATGGGGATAAAATGAGTTATGGGTTCATGCCCAAGGTGCTAGTGGAAGGTTGTGGGTGACGCAACCTTTTGCAACAAACTCAAACTGTTCGGAAACTTCCTAAAGCCATTCGGGCACCAAAGCAAACGCGAAAGCCTTTGCTGGCTGAGAAAACAACTCAGGTATGGTAAAAATCCCATGGATGAAGTCGGTTTGCAATGCAAATCTTCCAAAATGGATAATCCGCAGCCAAGCTCCTAAACCCGATATGATGAGGGCATGGAGAAGGTTCAACGACTAAACGGGTTTGGGTCTGAGGTGTCTAATCAACACCAATGAAGATCTAAGATATAGTCTAGTCCCTATACAAATATGCCGAAAGGCAGGGTATTAACGTGCAATACCATGAAGTCAAGATCAACCTGGAGTTCGAGGAGAAGGCCAACCTGACCGCCGCTGGCACTCTGGCTGGCGACATCTCTTCCGCCTCTCTGTGGGTTGACTACATCTTCCTGGATACCGATGAGCGCCGCCGTTTCGCCCAGCTCTCTCACGAGTACCTGATCACTCAGCTCCAGTTCACTGGTGATGAGGCTCTGGTGTCGGGCAACAACCGCGTCAAGCTCAACTTCAACCACCCCGTCCAGGAGCTGGTCTGGGTTGGTATGCGTAACTCGGTTGCCTCCAATGCTTGGACCAACTATGTCGATAGCGATACCCTCGCTAGCGGCAAGAACATGACCACTTCTGCCAAGCTGCAGCTGAACGGTCACGATCGCTTCGCTGAGCGCAAGGGTGATTACTTCAACCTGGTCCAGCCTTTCCAGCACCACGAGAACGTGCCCTCCAACAAGGGTATCAACGTGTATTCCTTTGCTCTGCAGCCCGAGCAGCACCAGCCCTCTGGTACTCTCAACATGTCGCGCATTGATACCGCCGTTCTGTCCATCACCGCTGCCGCCGCTGGTAAGGTGAAGGTCTTCGCCACCAACTACAATGTGCTGCGCATCATGTCTGGAATGGGTGGTTTGGCGTACTCGAATTGAGGAAAGAAATGACATAAAAAACCCATATAAGGATATTTCAACTCTTATTTTTAACAAACTTGTTACAAAATGCTAGCAGAGAACAAGATTGCCCTAGTCCATCATAATGGGCATGATTACTGTGCAATGGAAATTAAACACAAAGGTGATTCGATCATTACCGTGTTTGATGCTGTCTTTACTAATGATTTGATTAAAACAAATTGGCGAATTTTTGATGGGTATGCTTTTTCTGGAAAAGGAATGATGTATACCGTTATCGAGAAACATTGTATCAAATACGGTATGGTAATTCCTAGAGAAAAAGAAACCATCACATCTATTGACCACATCAATCGCGTTCCTCGTGATAATAGAGTAGCAAATCTAAGATATGTAGATGAGCCCATGCAACAGTCAAATCGAAAAAGGCACGCGTGCAGAAGTAAGCATAATATTGATATGAATCTTCCGCGATGCGTAACTTATATTCATCCTGGTCATGGTCATGGAGAAAGATTTGAAGTAAAGTTAAAAAACTGCTTCATTGATGGCAAGTACATTGAATGGAAAACAACATCTTCTGTAGGACTATCACGAGCGTATAAATTGGAAGAAATGAAAAAATACATACGGTGGCTAATGGTATCATATCCCGATGTTATGAAGTCGTATAGTCCTGACGAATATCATCATGATGCGCATCAATCTATTACCGAATACAATGAAATCATACAAAAAACAAACTTTGATAAGGATATTATTGAGAAGAACACAGTAAAATTTGCGACGATTAGCTTGCTTCAAGAAGATTTGACAAAATTGTCCGATCAAGAAAAAGAAATTTATGCCAAATTGACATTTACAGAAGCAAATCTATATTCCAAAAACCCTGGTAAAAAGAGAGGAACTTTGAGAACTACACTTGTGAAATAGAGACAAATGTTGCCATCTTTGTGGTTCACAATGAGTCGTTCTAAACCCAAAAAATGATTTATGAAATTTGTTTGTATTGATTTCATAGTGGATGGGGAAGTGTTTCTCAAAGCGTGAAGATGCTTTGAGCCTTGATGCTATTGAGCTTCGATATGTGCAACCAATCATGGTTCCTTTGAGTCCACCATACGCATCCTCGCGCTTGCTTGAAGTTCTCGATCATAAGACAATTGTGGAATATCGAGTAAGTATGAGTCCAACATACACATCATCCCATGATAGCTCACTTCGCGGACGATCCCCTGTACATAGTTATAAAAGGTTACCCAATTCACCGTCCAGCACTTATCTTCACCCAATGAGCCTACCTCCACGCACAAACGTACGACTCCATGTAGATCCTAGATAGTATTTTCGGCTGTTACATTATGTATTTTGGTTGGCAGCATCTCGCTCTAGCTTTTGAATCAATCGCTGTTGAATATCATCTACATCAATCGGACGGTATTTCTTCACTACAGTAGTTAAGAATAGTATTTCGGCAGCAATCACCGCAATTGTCATAATAATGTTGGTCAACACCAAGTCCCATGGAAATGGCCTGTTAGACAAGGCAACAACAACGCCAAACAAACCGATTGCAATTGCAAACATTGTTATGAGTGCATATTTCACCTTACGACGAACACTTTCATTGCGCTCTCTTTGATTTTTCTCGGATACTGAAGTTTCAATATCCCATTTAAAGTCTTTGAATACGTACACAACAATTCCCATTAAGGGTCTCAAAAAGTCATGAACGATTTTGTAAACTTCTTCCTTGACGAGTTCTTTTTGTAACGCTGTTCCATATGTAAAGAACATAATAGGAATCGCTACACCAATAAACGCAATATGTAGAAGTAAGTCCATAATGAAATGCTGACCATTGAACTCCATCACCTCTATCTATATTGGTTGATTAAAACTCGACACAAAAGATAGATGGAACTAGTGATTTCAATAGCATACCATGTATTCTACATTTTTTTGGTGCAATCACTGATGTATGTAGCGTATGCTGCTGAGGTTGAGAAACGTGCGATCAACAACTTGATTGCAAACGCACTTCGGAAGCAAATCAACATGACTCCTGAAATGCGCGATCTTTTCCGAGTTGTTTTGCCTCTTTTGCGACTTCCTCAAACATGCATCGGGTATGACAATTATCATTGGAAGAATTTCTTGTGGATGTTCTTGCTCATTTCATTCTTGATTGTTGTGATTATCAGTATGTTTGTCCATATGGTAGCCCCAGATGTGCCCATCATCAACATTGCTGCATGGAATCTAGCAATCTTCTTCTTTGTGGGAATTGTTGAGGTCATGTTCTTTAAGACCATTGTATTGAAATACTCTGAGGTATCTATGCGTGATATCTTGGAAACAATTCGTTTGGCATTGAAGACGGATCCAAACAAAATTTGATGCTTTCCATGAAATGATTTGAATCGAGTACAAATCATGGATGTCCCTGCTGATCTTATGCAAGAAGCTATGGCTCAAAACCGTTATCGGATCGAGAGAATGATTGCCAGGATGCAGATGCACGTCAACTTGGGGTGCAAGTTCTCTTTCATGCAATGGAACATGGTAAAATACAACGGAGTGGCTTATAACATCGAGGGTGTGCTGATTAGCACGATGCGTTACAATTACATGCACATGTTCCCTGAAGGGAGTTACGAATGTGCTGAGTGTGGCAACATGAATGATATGGATCATGAGCACAAATGCTATGCGAGCACCAATCACGGAATGATCGTTTGCCCTACATGTGCCGACAACGCCGTCGATCATCCGCTGATGGCGTCATTGACGCATGTTAGCGAATGGGATGTCAAGACGGACGCTTGCATGTCTATCTTCGATAGGAGGATGAGCGATGAAGAACTTCACCACCGTGAAGAGCAAAACAAGAAGACGCTCGAAGGAGTCAACGTCAACATGCAAGCGGAATGGGTTTATCTTCAAAACAAGAAGATGAAGGACATTCGTGCCGATTTCTTGGCGAAGCGGGTGGTTCGGAAGTGGCGCGAGCTTGTAAGACACCAGGTTCGGTCGCGTGTTTTCAAGGTCTTGTATCATTGCGCTAGAATGGACATGAACTCATCTGTCATTCTCAGCAAAAACGTTCGCATCTAAAATCGCGTATATGTAACAAAAAAGAAAAACCAAAATTCGTTTTTGGTCATATCACAAAAAATTGACTCTGAATTGATTCCAAGTAATGGACAACACCATGCCACCCAAAGTGATCGTGATAGAGCCTACAACAGTGTCAACGCCCGTGCCCGCTTATATTGAGGAGTATTGGCAAGATGTGGTGCGACCTGTGATGAAAACGGTACCTGAAGAGGTGCTGAAACAAATCGTCAAGGAGGCCAAGCCCAAACCCAATAGTAAAAATTGAAAGTATATATATATATTTGGTGTATATGAGAAGAATCTTTACACAATGAAAATTTATTTAGGAAACAAAGGCGATACCGAGTTAGATTTGGATGATGATGATGTAATCCAGATGCGACCATTATCCAAATGCACAGGAGGCGTATGGAATATTAAACATAGACAAGCATTTCGTATAGAAACGTGGGATGGATTTCAAAAAACACAAACGTATTTTTATTACAAAGCGAATACCCGTTTTGAGCATTGCAAAAAATACAACACTATAGATGAAGCTAGAATAGCAGCAAACGATTTTTATCAAGCTAATAACAAAGTATGGAAGAATACAATATTTGAAGTGAAAGTCAGAAACTTGACACCATTTATTATGGATAATTATCGATATATACAGCCATACATCGAGTATCCACATCAAGAAGTGCCATTAGACCCGTACTTTCTAGGAATGTGGTTGGGGGATGGTACATCACATAGTAGT
>JACCDP011118513.1_pt1 | contig 11185 bp, 17 predicted proteins | sample 7445841 | NCBI WGS metagenome assembly JACCDP01 (sample SAMN15323441, study PRJNA562643) | freshwater metagenome | isolation source: river surface water | place: USA:Blue River Watershed | collected 2017-08-17
AAAAGGTACGAGTGCCATCGATGCGGCCGCTCATACAACTTGTATGGCAATCTGCGACGCCATTGGCGCTACGACTGCGGCGATCAGCCACCCCAGTTTGCCTGTTCCCTATGTGGCCGCCTGTTCCGACGCCGCTCCAATCTGCGAGCCCACGCCGTCCGCAGCAACTGCCAGCCCCTCACGCCCGTCAACATTTGAAACGAATGAAAAACCTAAGAAAAAAACAACCGTCCAAATAACCAACGAATTTTCTCTCCAAACATTTACACAAATCTTAGCCCCCTCCCCCTCAAAATCCTTTTTTTTTCCTTTTCTTGGCTATTTTTACCATTTACTCCTGTTCCATAATCACGTTCTCGCTCTCTATGCAGCTTTTTCCGTTTCCAATTCCATTTTTTGATGATGGAGGTTTTTCAGTTTTTTTTTTTGTTCGGCTCCGACCGTAAAATTTCTTTCCTTTTTTTACGTGATTCGGCCGATTTGGCGATAAGCTTTATCGATATGATGACGGTGATGACTATCATGATGATATTTCGTGCCCTCCTATACCATATAACGTGTCTTTTTATATATTGTAATATTATCACGAAGGAAAGCCAGCGGCCCGAAAATACCACACAGAAATGTATAAAAAAAAAGTTTAGAAGAATGAAGGAAGAGAGGGCATTTTTGTTGGCTGCAATCTAACCCATTTTTCAAGGAATCGGCCTTGTCCCGAATTCAATTATTATTATTATTCCCGAATCCAAGTTGTCTGTTGATCGATCCTCTAAGGATATTATGACTCGGGGGTTGCGCCCAACCTATTGTGGTCCTGATCTTTCTCCACCCCTCTCTTAACTTTTGTCTTTTGATTTATTCCTTTTTTGCATATTTTGTCTACGAAACTGAAGAAAACTTTTGACGCGGGATAAATCCCGTTGGTTCTGCCTTTCAAAAAGAGGAAATGTGATGAGAAAAAAATAAGAATTTTCGTTGCGCGCCTGTTTGTTGATAATCATCAAGACCCCCCTTTTTTCTTGATGATATTGTGCTTTTGAGTTGATATTTGGTGGTGATTAGGGCCTTGTCTTGCACTCTGCAGCACACACACATTCACATACACACACACACACAAACAAACAAACAAACATGGTGTAGTATTTTTTACAAACAACATTTTCTCTTTGCGTTTCGGTTTGTGTTTGTGTTTAACTTTCGTCCTCTTGTACGGTGACGCCAGTCATTCTGGACCTCCAAAACAAAAAGGAAATAATTACCAATACATCGATGCCTTTTTTTGTGATTTTTTGATAACCGATACGTGTCGCCGTCTTGTCGTTATTTCCGTCTTAATTACTGATTGGAATCCACCAGTCCGTTACGAAAGAAATCCGCCGCAACAACGCGCACCGGAAACGTAGCCGGATGGATGATCAAATGTAACTGTTTCTCACCTGCCTTTTGGTGTCTTTTTCTTCTTACCGAAATTGCAGGCTCGGAAGAATCGTCATCATCGCCGGTTGTGCGTTCCGGAGACGGAGGCGGTGGCGGAGGCGGTAGTAGCGCCAGCAACAGCACGGCTCGTAAGAAAAAATACGCTCCCAACGAGCAGGGCCGTTACGTCTGCACGCAATGTGGCCGCTCCTACGCCGCGTATCATGTAAATCTTTTGTTTTTATTTCATCTTCATTTGATTTCTTAACTCGTTTTTTTTACTCTTGAGTTATTTATTTTTATTTTTATTATTATTTTTTTTTTTGCAAATGTTTTTTTTTTTATTTTCTTTTACTTACCGACAACGGAAAATCTAAAGAACTTGATGCGGCATATGCGCTACGAATGCGGTCTGCCTCCGCGATTTCCGTGCCACGTTTGCGGCCGTTTCTTTCGCCGCAAAGATGACCTACAGCGCCACATTGCACGCATTCACGGCATCCTGGATGGAACGGCCGCCATGCTTCTAGCCAGCGACGGAATCAAACAGGATGAATGATGAATGACTGTGCAAATCATGGATTGCAGAGAAAACAATCAATAATTAATAGGAAGAAGGAAAACCTCTTGTGCCGTTCGTTCGTGCTGGTCTACCCAGTGCTAGCAGATTTATTTCGCCTACGCCTGAATTCCCCCATTACCCTCTCACTATCGTCCTCTCTAAAAAGGAAAACGATAATGCAAATTCTTAACAATAATGACCCTTTAGAATTTACACGAGTCCCAAGTGTTGTGTAACGTTTGTACTCTTGTTACCATTGGAAACGGTTCATCTTGCCCAATTTTCTTTTTGCTCCTTTGGCATTTTCTCCCTCATTGTTTTTGACGTCATCGTTTTCTTTAACGATTACGTGAACGTCTCTGTTGCACGACTCGTCGCCATGTTGGTCGTGATGAGTTTGACCTTGTTACGACTGTAGATAAATATTATAACAGAGGAAAAGTTTTTAGTATTTTTTTGAACTTTTTTTTTTTTTTGCTAATTTGGGGGATACACGCTTGTTTTATGAATACCTCTCTAACTACTCCGCCACCTCCGCTTGGAGAAGTTTATTAGGAATTGTTCTCTTTTTCATTTTTTTTCTTTTTGCATAAAAAATAAAAATGGTTTTATCATCATAGATGGATGGAAATTTAAAGAAGAGTTAAACATTTCCAATAATAATAAAAACAAACAAAGACTAATAGAATCCAATACGGGAAACATCAAACACAGATAATTAATAACATAATGTTTTTGTATAGTTATTCCCTACCCCGTTGATGACCAAATACAACACTCGTATATTTTCCTTCGTGTTGAAACGCGTTCTGATTTATTATTTACATTTTTATTTTCATGAGAAGTATTTAAGAGGTGAATACGGCTGGAATTGCTGGCGTGTCATCGAGGGCGCATTTCCTATTTTGAATAATCTCTTCGTGGAAATGCGATTGGATATCTAGACTTTCCATGACACGAATTCCGCGTCACCTGACCGACATGATGATCCGGACACTCTTTTCTCTTCTGGTTTTATATGATAGATTTGTCTCTTCATTTTATGATGTTTTCGAAAGTTATCTTCGTGTAGACAAAGTTGACCGGTTCAATTCGTTCCGGCTTCTATACTCTACATTACATACACAGCGTACTTGATCAATAATTAGGACAATCTGATTAGAAGAAGGGCCCGAAAAAAAAAACTGGAATCGATTGTATAGCCATATAACAGTCGAGTAATTTTTTTCTCTTCAATTTGTGATTGTAGAAAAATATGGAGAAGAAGGCCAACGATGACGCAATTCGATCGCTGGTTTCAGCCGCAGGAACAATTGGTTATTTTGAAACGGTGCCACACTTCAAGTCCAATCAGCCGTGAGCGTCTATCATTGTCCGACATGAATGGGAAAGAGGAAGACATTTGGCATGATGATACGGAACAGTTGACGGTATACTGTGTGCGAGCCCGAGCTCCCGTGGTAGCCAAAGGAAGAGGAACGGGCAACAGCAGAGAGAAACAATGCTCCCAACTCCCAGCGGCCGGCGCGCTGCAAACAGGAGAAACTACCGTTACTATTTGTTTCTATTCACCAGCCCTGAAGCAAGTCTGGCTAATTATGAAATTGCCTTCTTCCAAAAGCTTCTTCGCTTCTTCCCAAAAGCTTTTTTTTTTTCTTTTCTTTTTTTGGGTTCCGTGCAACAAACAAAACACGGTCGCAAGACGAGATTCCATGCGAATTTTTTCGTTTTTCTTCCGCTTGGTCAACGATCAAAGCGGCCGTTCTCATTCATCAGACACGCACAGCACACGGCCGAGTCTCACTATATACCCGATGTCCAGATGTCGAGTGCGCCGGACCGTCCACCAAAGAAAAAAGGTCTACGAACAGATTCCCGTCTGATGCTGCTTGCGTGAAAATAGGATGAGAAAAAGAAGAAGACGAAGACGAAGAAGAAGAGAGAGAGAGAGAGAGAGAAAAAAAAATGATACCGCTATAATGGCACAACTCCCCGCTGTTGCTGATGCCGATGCTCCTTCTCTGGCTCCAGCAGCTGATGCTCTTATATATCCTACCTGGCCAGACTGGTTTTTTTTCTTCGTCTTTTTCTTCTCTTATATATATTTATATGATATTCTGAGGCCAACTTGTTGGTCCGCGACATATGAAGGAACACCGTTATTCAACCCACGGCGTCTGCAGGCATCTCTTCTCCTTATTTTTTTTTTTTCTTTCTTTCTCCTTCTTTAAATTATATATTTTCGTTGTCTTTTTTGTGTTGTTCCAGAGCTTTCAGCTCTGTCTGTTCTGTGTTTATGCAATTCGGAGACAACCACGGTACGGTACAGTTGATTTTGTGGCTTTGGCCAACACTTGAAGCCTGATGATGATGATGGCTGCATGCGGCCCTGGCGTACTTTGTATTTTTATTTCCCTGGAGACCCAATTAAGTCCGAGCCGCATATTATGCGACAGGTACGTGTTTCACAGTGACGGAAGGCGAGTCAGGAAATGTTGTCACTGAGGTGACGGTCACGGTCGTCTCGACCTCGGCGGCTCGACGGCCCCTCTTTATGCCGTCCCGATATGGCGCGAGTCGCGCACGCGGGACTTTCAGAGTCGAGCGGGGGGGCTTGGCTGCTGCTCTTCCAGAAGGAAACACGCTCAAACAACCGTTACCGTCAACAAGTAGCCCATGTACCGTCGCTGCCCGATAAGCGACACGTTACTAATAGTTTTCATTCTGTTTTTTTGTTGTTGTTGTTGTTGCTTTAGACTCTTGGGCGCTAATAAATGAAACGAAAACAAAAACGATGTTTTTTTGTACTAAATAAACAGATTATATTAATTCTCAAGTAATGGAATGTGATGAGAAGTATTCGAGGAGGGGGCGGGATAGAGGATAAAAGGTGCTGCCTGCAGCTTACACTTGATGAAACTTTGATTAAATAACCTTCGTTCTCATCGTGTTCTCATAAGTGGGTCGGGATTTTATCAAAAAATTCCAATAAGAGGTGAAAAGGGGGGCATTGGGGTTTTGGAGATTGGATAACATGAGCTGTGTCGGGTCGTCGAACAGAAAGATATGAAGGAAGGATAAATTTCCAAAAAAAAAGTACAAGTTATGATCATCCATCCACATTTGTTCCGAAGGAAGTTGAAGCAAAAACAAAAAAAAAAATCGTCCGTCGTGGTGACCAAAACATTGAGAGACAAAATAATAAAAATTGAAAAAGGAGGAAATAATTCGACGTCCGCGAGTCGGTTTGAAGCAAATTGTCATTTAGCCGAGCTCTCCAATATTGTCTATATATAATTAAAGAGACTGGAAGTTGTGTGATAGAAGTAAGTAACGTCTTCTTTCATCGATCCGCAAATTGGGGAAAAAAATCATCAATCAAAATAAAAAAAGAATGGGTGATGATCAACGCAAGCCATCATTCGTGACGTAATAATTTAAAAAAGCTTCGTCGTCGTCATCCGTCATCGTCGTCATCGTCAGTCCATTTTTTGGTAAATAATTGAAATAAAAAAAGGAAGAAAAAGGCAGAAGAAGACTTGCGCTGCACCCCGTCTGGGCTTCGGTTCTTGACACCATCGTCTTATTCGGCTGAGCGTTTCTTGTTGTTGTTGTTTTTTTTAAATAGAATTGTTTAAAATTCGTTAATTGCTTTACAAGCCGATTGGGTGGCACTTGATGAGCCGGCACTTGGAGACATCACCGGTGTAAGCGGCGCTCTTCAATGTGGTCAAGTACTTCTTGTAAGAAGCAGGGGCGAAGTAGTTCATCACGCTGTAAATTAAGAAGAAAATACGAAATAAGAAAAACAATATTCAAGTTACGGGTTTACTTTCGGTCTTAAAACTAGGGGGAAGCGAAGAGCCCTTGAGGGACCATTGAACCTTTCCACCTTATCCCCTTTTAAAACAAGGAAGAAGAAGAAGAAGAAGAAGAAGAAGAAGACCTGGAGGCCATTTTTAGAGGGGCGCAACCGAGCCGGGCTCGGTTCGAGACAGGTTGCTCGCACCGGTCCGTTACTTTGACCCTATTCGGATAAAGGAGGTCAACCCGGAAGATGCGTCACTTCATTCTTTCTCTCCCTCCCCAAAGAAGAAATTCCTCTCGGTCCCTCCATTTCGAACTGTTAAACACCCCTTGGAGCTATCGCTAGACGATTTCGAAATGTGTCCGACTGTCTAGAAGAAAGGAAATTGATTTTATTTTTTTACCGGATGACGGAGTCCTTGTAGTAGATGTTCTTGGCAGCACCGCCCAATTCGCAGACCAATCGCTCAATGCACTCGTCGGAGGAGACGACGTCGGTGTAGATGTCGGAAACGCGAGCGCGGAGACGATCGACGGCATCTGGTTTGCTGTCTACTCGATTATTCGTAAAGTAAAAATCAGTTAAGGGCATAAAAGGCATAAAACGAGGGAATTGATTGAGGCTTACCTTCACCATCGAGGTCACGCTTCTTACGGCCGAGGGCCAAGGGGCTCAACAAGGCAAGACCACCGATGGCGACCAAGGGGACGGCGACGGCAGCGGCGGCGATTCCAGCGCGGCTGAGACCAGCATCAGAGACGGCAGACTGGATGGAGCTGTTGAATAATAAGACAATATTGAATGATTCAGTATCAATTGCTGCGCTTCTAGGTCTACTGGTAGAGATCGAGGTCAATGAACTTACCGGAAGAAACCGCCAATACCGCCAGATTCGCCTTGAAGAGCAGCCGAGTTCTGAGAGTATTCGAGGGCCTCCAAGTAGCTGTCCTGTTCGACGGCCTGTCGCTCAACGGCGGCTCCTTCCCGATCGGCAAAGACCTGCTTGGCGATAGCCATCAAGGAAGGCTTGCCATTGATGGGCTTGGTGTTGCCGCTGAGCGTGGCGCCGCACGCCGCTCCGATCATCAACACTAGAACGAATGCTGCACTGCGAGAGATGGCCATCTTTTCTTCTTGTTTCAACAAAGTGTAGGTTCCTTTTGATTTATTTCAATGGAGAAAACCGAAGAAGAAGAAGAAGAAGGAATTTCGTCAGTAAACTTCTTCCACACAAATGGTAAATTCGTACTCTACCTGGTGAACGGTAAGGATGGAGGGAGTAAATCCACAAAGAATTGGCTTGAGAGACTTGAGAGAGAGAGCACTGTCTTCACGAGTAGATCGTCGTCGACTGTTGAACCGGATGGGAAGGACGGCTGCTTTTCTACCCGTCCAAGTCCTACTGGAGAAAAGCCACAGGTAGATCGACAAATGCGAGCGTGTGTGTGTGTCTCTCTCGTAACGTACCTCGCCTGCCGCTGCCGTGTGTGTATAGTCTCTCTCTTTTCTTTTCTCTGTTTACCTGCAGGCGATTTCGGATCCTCCCGGTCCACCTTCTTTCTCTTTGCCACGTCCAACCCACTGGACACATTGGGCTATGAAGAAAAAGAAAGAAAGAAAGAAAGGAAGAAGAAGGAGGAGGAGGTCCCGTGGTAAGCAACATACGCGTTTCCACAGAAGAAGGTGGCGTGGAAGGTACCCGGAATGCCACCAACATCGGGCCGCCCAATCATTCGGTTTCAAGTTACCACCCTCCGTCCACCTTTTTCTTATTTTCTTCTACTTCTTTTTTTTTTAATTTTTCTTCTTCTTCTTCTTCTTCTTCTTTTCTCTACCAATGTCCGTCCCCTTTAGGAGTCTTCGATAAGTAGGTCAAGCCAGTTGGACTAACGCACCAACAACAGGTAGTATAGTTATAGGTACTACTTTGATAGAAGTTTAAAGAGAGAGAGAAAAAAACGGGAATAACAAATTCAGATGGCTCTTGGTTGGCCATTATGCCCGACTTAAATCGTGGAAATTGATGGAGCCATTTGTCAGTAGGTGAAACATGCGGAATGGCCGCCATAGAGATCGATGGCCGATAGATTGGGTGTTGTATTGCAACTGGAACAAGAAGAAAGAAAAAAAGAAAAAAAAAAGAGTTCGTTTTGGGAAAATGCGCGGTTGTTGTGGTCCACCACGGCGACCCTTTCCATCTCTCTGCTGCTGCTGCTTGTCTCTTCCGCGTTCTTCTTTTTTTTTTTTCTTCTTCGGACGGCTGTTGTTGTTTTGCGGCGCTTTGGAGAAGGCTCCCCAGCAGCTGCCGCGCCGCCGACCGAGTCAACATAGCGGATGTAATCTGTCCCATCTCTGTTGTTGTGTTTGCCCTTTTTTTCTTTAACCTCTTTCTCTTCGATTTGATTTCAGCGCGTAATGACAATCGCCTTAAAAAGGCATCCACCTTTTTATCGCGCTGTTACACAATGTGTAGTAGGTGAAAAAATGCGGAAGGGAAAAGCGGCGGATATCATTGCGTCAACAGCGAAGGGCGCCAACGCAGGCTTGACTATATTTAGGCATCTAATCGTTGCTGTGTGTCGACAGAGACGAGAGAGGGAAATTGGCCCATTGAACACGTTGTCGGGTTCAGGAGAAAGTTGAAATTCCAACCGAAAGAATCTTTTCACATCCTCCTTGTGTTCTCTTTCTCCAAACATCACGGAACATCCGGAATCAATGGCCCCGACGGCGACCACTTTCTTATTACATAGGCTGTTACTATACTACACGTGCGTGCTGCACGGATTGCCGCTTCTACATTTGAATATCATTCAACTTCAACTAAATATATATATTCTCATTTAATAGTAGTTTAATAGGCATCTCTTCTCACGGACGTTGACCTTGTTTTTTCGCCAAACGGTTTAGCGTATGTCGGACTCGTTTTCCCACCACCAGTACCACGCGTCGTCGTCTCTTCCATTATATTATTATGAATGATACAGTAGGTACTCCTTGCTCTAGGTGCATGCAGTAGCAAACTCATTTTCCCTTTTGGTGAAATAACGTATGATTAGTACAGCACCAGCGAACGATATAAGGTGCCTTGGAGGACCTCAAAATCCCGATTTCACCCGGCCGCAACCGGCCAGAGCGCGTTCAACCGATCATCCATCAGTGCACGAGAAAAAAGAAAAGAGAAGAGAATTAACCAACATGTAGAATAGGAAAAAAAGAAATGAAAAGAAAAAAAAAAGACAGCTGGATGGGCCAACAATATGGCATCAAAGTGTTCCGTCCCTTTTTAAGAGAAGAAGAAAACCGCCTCTATAATATGTGTACCGCTGTTGACTCGGCGCGCTTCGGTATGGTCCGCGCGTTGCGTGTGCGCGCGGTTCTCTGTCTGCATCCCACATGTGTTTCTAAACGTGTCACCTTGACTATAGGCTACTACAGCACATAGTAGAGTCGGTACATACGCACAGCAGCAGCATATGGCCGACCGTTTGCGGATGCCTTGTTTTCGATTCCAAAACTTCTTTTTTTTTTTTTGGTTTTTTTTCCCATTCCCAATTTTTTTTTCTTGGCGACTTTAATTTGCTTTTTTAGGTCAACGGCGCATATATTCGTAGAAGCTATTTGCTGCTCGTCTCCGTCTCTTATACGCACCTCGCCTGCTCCTAACTCGCAGCTATTCATCAACAAGCAGAGAGAGGAAAAATTGCTGTCTTTTTTTTTAGATGTTGGGAACCGTCAAAACGTTAGACGCTATTTGCATTTAGGGCGGACGCATGTATACCTCGTCGTCCTGCTCGGCTAGACACGCTCTTAGAGAAATGTAACAACAGACACGCCAAGGCATCAGGTGTGAGTGATGCTACCCACGTATGCAGCTCGTTTGACGTCACTTGACTTTTATCTACTGGCCTTCGGCGGAGAAAAATTGTGGAGGAAAAAACAACAACAAGAAAAACGACGTAAATTTTCCCTTCGGTCCTTATTCGCCTTACACGGCAGCAAACCGAACCGAATTGGTAATGATTACAGCCAAAAGGTAAATCAATCTCCGATGTTATACTCAACAATCTTCGAGAAACGGCGAGAAAAAGAAAGTTTCATCCGTTTTATGTGGAAACAAACAAACATTGCCGAACAGGACGACGACCTACTGATTCATATTCAGAGGAAATGGATAAGAAGGAGCAAAGAGAAATGGAAAGAATCGCACGTGCTTCGTGATGATGAATCCGCCTTCAGCACGGAGTAGGCGTTTACAGCTACATCGACGCCGCTATAATATATATTCGATTAGCATCGACCAGTTTTTTCCTTTTATTTTTTCCACGGAGAAATCCAACTGTTTATCATCAGCAAAATAATTTATTATGCAGCTAGAAATCATCAAGATGGCCGATGCGTCGCCGGCTTATACCCTATACTGGTGCATGTGGAAATGAAGGAATGTGTCGCCGGCCGGTCCCGCTGGTTGCTGCTTCGTGTGCCCGAAATTCAAAGTCATTTCTTTTGACCGGCATTCTCGTTCATTATTCACCCGACTGCTGGTCAGCCACCACCACCATGTTGATGAATGAAATACGGTTATCATAACGGCCTGATTTCCGCAGGCGACTCACAAACCTCAACAGTCGATCTGACGTGACTGCTCGTGCGCTGCTGCCGCTGTGCAAATCACAACAAGAAAAAATGAATGGAATAATATACAAGACTGCCGGACAAAACACGTATAGCTACGCTAAAAAAAAAACGAATAATACCACGAAATTCTTATTTTTTAAATACGAAAAACAATTGTTGTGGAATTTTGTTTCGGTCACTAGTGTTACACGTGACTTGCGGGTAAGTTAAGACATTGATGCGTCCCTTTTTGTGATTGATATTTTGGGCAACAATGGACTAACACAATAACCGGGCTGCAGCAATAGCTATAAGGGTAATAGACGAGCCTTTTGACTTTGATGTCAGCTATGCACTCTATCATTTGTGCGCAACAGATTGCGCCGAACCGCAGCACTGGGGCGATGCGGTCCATGCACAGTCCAATATATATTGATGATACCGAAAATGGCCTCGCCCACCCTTAGGATATATATAATGTACGATGCCACCACCACTACCACCTTACGGTACTACATTTACGTACAGAAAATCCCGAATTGATTGAATCGGTCGTGAGAGATTCGACAAAAAATCCCGGTACGGGCCCTCGATCTCACGCGTGCACGCTATTCCGTTGTTTTGCCATAGAATTTCGATTCCACCGTTCGATTCTACGGTCCAACTATTTCGATTTTTTCAGCAGCAGCATTGAGCTGATGTTATACTAATCTCTTTGTGAGATTTCGCAAGATATCGGAGTTACCGAGGTCGAGCCTGCTGCTGCTTTAGCGGCTGCATTT
>JACCDP010303917.1_pt1 | contig 11184 bp, 15 predicted proteins | sample 7445841 | NCBI WGS metagenome assembly JACCDP01 (sample SAMN15323441, study PRJNA562643) | freshwater metagenome | isolation source: river surface water | place: USA:Blue River Watershed | collected 2017-08-17
CTGCCATTGCCAGTCGCGTGTCACTTCATATCTTCAGTCGGTTTTTTCCTTTCAAACCTGATAAATATCATGGCTTTCGGCGATCTTAAAACTGAAAAGGGTGTTAAGGCTCTGAACGATTTCCTTGCCGATAGAAGTTACATCGAAGGGTATGTGGTTGACTTTTGATTCAAGTATTAGGAGACCGGACTGTCTCTTCAAGGCCATGCTTGTGATCTTGTTTCACGTTTTCTAATTTTCTTACGAATAATGTAACGTTATATTTCTGAATAGATATGAACCGTCTCAAGCTGATGTGACCACTTTCCAAAGTTTGGGCAAGGCTCCGGCCAGCAGCTTTGCTCATGCTCTTCGTTGGTATAATCACATCAAGTCATTTGGGTCTGAAACTAGCAAATTCCCAGGAACCAAATCTGCAGCACCAGCAGCAAGCAAACCAGCAGCAGCTGATGATGATGATGATGATGTTGACCTTTTCGGATCTGATGATGAGGAGGTAATACTATAAAATATTACATGCAATTTTAAGTTCTGGTATTCAATAGTTTTTTTTAGGATGAAGCTGCAGAGAAAATCAAACAAGAAAGACTTAAGGCATATAATGATAAGAAATCCAAGAAACCTGCCTTAGTTGCCAAGTCCTCCATTGTCCTTGATGTTAAACCCTGGGATGATGAAACAAACATGGAAGATTTGGAGAAAGCAGTCCGAACCATCTCCTGTGAAGGTCATCTGTGGGGAGTTTGTAAGTGGTTTGATAGAATCAGTTTTTTTTTATCTTATCAACTGAATTAATGTGTTTTCTTTTATGCAGCGAAACTTGTACCATTGGCTTATGGTATCAAGAAACTCCAAATTGGATGTGTCATTGAAGATGACAAGGTCTCAGTTGATTGGTTGACTGAGGAAATTCAGAACTTCGAAGATTTGGTCCAGTCTGTCGATATCGCCGCTTTCAATAAAATCTAAGCACATTGTTTTTACGAGCTGAGCCAGCTCTGTTATCATATGTTTTAAATGCTAATTGTGCAAGTGCCTGGCTCCATCAATTACTGGCTGGTTGGAATAAACATGCTGGAACATAACTTTTTGTAAATTTCTTTTCATTTATGCTGTAGATGAGATTTAAAATCCCTCCTCCTGAGTACTAGTTATGAAGTAAATTTACATAATGTTATATCTAGTAACTGATATTTACTTCTGCTTGATTATCATTGGTCGATCCTTATTTTGCGGCTTGCAGTCGTTGCAGAAACTTTCGCTTAAAGAAAAAGTTAGAAAAAATTCCAAACTTTGCTTCTTAGATTTACAGGCAAAGAGCCGTTACGGTTTCTGAAAACTACGTGTGGATGTGACCGACAAACCTTTCTTAGTTTCATTATGCCTGTAATTTCCCCCACTGTAAATAGTATCCGTCTCAGATCCGTCTGGACGACGCTTTCACAATTTATTCCGCAAAAACTTTACTTGGTTAAGGGTTTATTCATCACTTCAGTATCACTTTCTCCAAACATTGACAGCACAGATTTTTGAAGATTTTATCATCGCGCCTTAGGGAAAACACTTACTTCAAGAAGTTTCAATAACATGTTTTTAAAAAATCAAAGACTTAGAAATTAAAGTTAAACGTTAATCGTTCAGAATAACTTAAACCATCGGGACATGGTATTTCGGCACATCGAAAACTAGCTGCCTTTGTTTAGGGGGAGCGGATTTTCCGGTTCTGTAGAGCAGCTTGAAAGCACCTGTTCCAATTGACATAGGTATGCCCATGATGATGCATTCTGATACTCCGGTAATTTCGTCCTCCTGGCCATAGTAAGACGCATCGAATAAATGATCCGATGTTCTCTCAAACTAAAGAGAAGATATTCACAGGATTATTGGTTTGTTTACAAATGCCAACTTGTCAATTCTTACAGAAGCCAACATTAAGACGGACTCCTTCATTTTGGCTAAGCCGTGTCTTGTGATTCCCAAGATTTCGCCTCGACAGCTCATCAAGTCGGCTAACAGGGCTACGTGACGACGGTCGACACTCATGCCGTGACTTTCCATTGTGTACTGAATTTCTTTTGCTATCGTTGCCCTACATAACGAGAACAAGATTAGAGACGTTTAAAATTCGTTGTACCGCTTATAATACTTGGCCGCTTCGATTCCAAGAGTGCTGAAAACTTCAAGAATATTGTTTGATGTTGTTGAAGTTCCTTTGACACCATAAGTTGCCATGACTTCCCTCATATTGTCACCTTCAACAAGTAGATAATATCTTGGCGGTTTTCTGGTGTCATCGATGTTGATGACAGCTCGACTGACTGTTGGTAAACCCTAAGGTGTCCAACAATTGTTAATAGCTAATTAAAAACACAAAATTAAAAAAAAGTGCAATACTTTGATAACAACTTTCGGCAGTTGTTCCTTGAGATTTTGCATCACGTGATACATTGATGATTTAGATGAGGGTGCAGGTTTTACGATAACAATTGTTTCACTGATGACTTTAACGTACGCCGGTTTCACTTTAAGCTTTGAAGTACAGAGGCTATAAAAGATAGCAATAAATATGAACCACAATGTTATTCATAACGTTGTCTATTTTTTCTTACCTCCATCTGATTGAATTGGCATCCACTTCTAATTTAAGCAATCGGATTCGATTCATGTCTAGTTTGATAAGCATGAAACAATCGTCAGGCAAAAAGACTTCTTCAAAGTATTCGGTCACCTTAAACAAAATTTAAATAATGACAATAAAACAAAAAAAAGGCAAGAAAGTGAGAGTCCAACATTAAATTCTAGGAAAGGTGAAAGAGTAAAAGGTAAAAATTGACTTATTACCTCTCCAAGCAACGTTTTTTCTATTCTTCCTTTGACTCGACGAGCATATTCTGGATCGTCATCTTTCAATAGCTGAGTCGAAATAACAGGGGTACTGATGGCCTTTGAGGCATTAATGATCTCTTTGATTCTGAATTTCCCACATGAATTTTAGCACATGAAATGCAACATGATTTATATAACCGCATTTTAATACCTAGGAACTCCTTGGGTAATATTCATTGAGGCGACACCAGCGAAATGAAAAGTTTTCAGGGTCATTTGAGTTCCCGGTTCCCCAATACTTTGTGCGCAGAGGGCTCCAACAGCGGTACCTGAAAATATATTACGCATGAATGCACGTTGGAATTGTTTGGCTTTGTTTGATGATTTACCTGGTTCAATCTTTGCCCGTTGATACTTTTCTTTAGAGAAGTCACAAAACTCTACTAGCTGGCCAACGGTGATGCGCTCTAAGTGTTTTTCCACAGGAAGTAGTGGTCTGTCTTTCATATTATACTTCTCTCGCACCTTTTCAATCCGCTTCGCTTGGCTTTCAATGAAAGTTCTAATAAGAAAGCATTACACATTAATTAATAAATCATAAATGATGAAATTGTCAATTTGTGAAGTAACCTCAGTTCAACTTTGAAGTCTATGCCTAATGATTTGAACTGATCTGTTTCCATAATTGTATCAAAAGCTTGCTGGAGTTCAACATGATCTAACGGATCTTCATCAGCATAAGGGGAAGCGGCTTTGATGTGTTCGAGTGATCGTTGAAAATCAACAGGGCGATCTTTAGCTTCCATATATGTAGGGTCCAGTCCATCTCCGCCATACACAAACTGAATTATCTCCCCAGTGGAATTCCTAACGGTAGAATCGTACTGACAACAAAGGTCTTCCAAGGATTTAACGAGTCGGCGTTGCATGTAGCTTTAAAACAATAAAAAAAATCCATTAAGAGATTGAATCAAATTTTTCAATTTTTAATATCGCTTACCCCGTTTCTGCAGTTTTGACTGCAGTATCAACTAAGCCTTCGCGCCCACCCATCGTGTGGAAAAAGAACTCGGTGGGGGTGAGGCCGGAATAAAAACTGTTCGAAACGAATCCTTTGGCGGCTGGGATTTTAGAATGGCGCTTGAAATGAGGCAAACTTCGATCCTCAAAACCGTTGGGTACTCTTTTTCCATTCAAGGCTTGCTGCCCGACGCAGGCAATCATTTGAGATATGTTTCTGTAAGACCCATTAGATCCACTTTTCGACATGGCCAGCGTGCTGTTACTGGGGTGCAACTCTTTCTTACAAACTTCACCGGCTTGATCACGGATTCCAGATAACTCTAGATAGGAACACTATAAATAATCCTGACTGATTAGTCTTAAAATATTATTGAATACCTTTCAAAATTTTGGACTCGAGAGATTCTTCTTCATTGCAACCAGGAAGACAAGGTAATCTACCTTCCGCAAGCTGGCGAATGTAATCGTCACATTTGGCGTAACCATCGTCCAGAAGGGACTGCTTAGCTTTAAGCAAACGTTTTCCTAAAACCAAACGCGAATTTTTGTCAATTCCTTGTTACTATCTAGAGAAAACATAAAAGCGGGTACCAGGTGTGACATCTCCAATCCCAATAGAGAATCCACGATTCATCATGTAGTATGACGCAACTCGACAAAGCTTCCACATTGCCTGTATGGCGTAATCTTCTCCGTAGTCACGCAAGAGTACATAGAAAATATTGATTTTCGATCCTGATCCAATAGTAGATTTGTCTACGCATCCGGCTAACACTTCTGAGTTGCGGACCAACAGGAATCCGTCGTTGACACAAAATTCTTCTCCTTTTTTCGAATATTCCTTTCCTTTGGTTCTCAAATTGACTTTGATTCGGTCTCCTGGGTTAGGGCGCAGAATCAAGCTAAAGATCTGTTTTCCCGACCATAGAGCCATCGGTTTTTGAATGCAAGGAGGAGGAAGTTTGATGACCATATTCACCTCGTTCCCTATAAAGAATTTGCGGTAAGTGAGAGAAGAAGAAAAAAAAAATTAATTTACCAGCAAGCATGGAGGCAACAAGTTGACAAGCCTTAGCTCGATCGAAGAAGGCATCTTTTAACGTAAGGAGGTATGCCCCAGTGATGAAGTCCTTACATTTTATTTAAGTTGTTAATATTGAGCTGTAAACTGCCAAAACAAAATAATTACCTGAATTGCTGCTATCAACAATTCGCCATTGCGTGGTGTCACTAAATTGTACTTATTTCCCATAAGTATCCAAGCTTCAGCGCGTGCCTCTTCGGTCTGAGGCAGATGAAGGTTCATCTCATCGCCATCAAAATCTGCATTGTATGGCGTGCAGACGCATTCATTGAAGCGGAAAGTACGATGCGGCAGAATTTTGGCTCGGTGACACATGATGGAGAGCTTATGAAGAGAAGGTTGACGATTAAACAACACGATATCTTCATCCATCATATGTCTTTCCACTAGATCTCCGAGCTGAAAAAAATATAAATAAATGTTATTTACTTTTACTACTAATTGTTATTAAATTAAACTACCTTGAGATTGCGCGCGATGCTTTCTCGATTTCCGTACTTGAGAAATTTTTTCATCTGTGAATCTTTTTCTTGAAGGTAGTTTGCGCCGGGGTGGACATCTGCTCCATTGATTACTAATTTTCTCATGAGCTCGATGTTACTTTCGTTGACTCGCGTAGGAAAAGTCAAGATTTTTGCTACCAATTCAGGAACTCCAACTTGGTCGATTCTCAGGTTCGGATCAGGGGAGATTACGGTGCGACCGGAAAAGTCGACGCGCTTTCCTGAAAGATTCCCACGAAACCTTCCTTGTTTGCCTTTAAGACGTTGCACTAGACCACGGGAGGGTTTTTTAGGTTGCATGTTTAGGGGAATGCCGGATAGTTCACTATTGATGTATAGAGCACATTGTAACTGCAAGAAGTCCCAATCTTCCATAATCATCTGACTTTTAGCTCCCGACTGTCGATGTTTAACTATCACGTCATTCAAAAACACGATTTCAGTTAGCTTCATGGTCAGGTCGTCTTCATTTGTTCCCGATTTCAAGTCTGATACTACAGAAGGCCGGATGCAAACAGGTGGAACAGGGACACGAGTGAGTATCATGTCTTTAGGGTGTCCATGCTCTGGATTCATTACTAGGAACTGAATATCTTCATCTGGGATTCTTTCTAAAAGATGTAGGACTACTAGGGGATTCAGTATATCGACTAAAGCAGTAGGCAGCATGGATTCAATTTCTTTGTTGAACTCCACAGCATTTTCATATGCCACAAGCTCTTCCTTGATGATAGCATTGTCCTTCTTTATGCTCCGAAATTTTTCATGAGAAATCTTTAGCATTCCACACTTCTTCACCATGCCATTGATTTCATTACAATTAGGGCACCGAGTCACTTTCTTGCACACATCTTGAATTTGCTTTCTCAGTGCTTTTTTTGTCAAGTATGGTATCTTGGAGTTCTTCAATCTGGATCGATAGACTTTCCTCATCTTCTCATTAAGCAAAACATGAGAACACGACTTGCAAATTGTTTGAAGTATGGTAATCACAGCTTTGAAGTAGCCAACATGAAAGACTGGGAGTTCTAAATCAATATAGCCGAAATGGCCAACACAGTCTGTAAGCCCTTTGCCACAAGTTCCACATAGAGCATCTTTGACACTCATCCCCTAATTTAAAATAAGTATGTATATAGATGAACCTCTGTACTCTTCAGAATTACTTACCATTCGTCGATCCAGCATGCCATACAACACAGGGGTTCTTGATGCATCTCGGTTGTAAAGATTCTGGGCCACAACCTGAATGTGAGCTTGCTGCTGAATCTGCTGTGGACTTTCAACTCCAAAGCTGACTCTTGCTCTGAGTGAATATGAAATTGGTAGTTTTAAAAATTCTTTGCAATAAAGATCATGTATATTTAAAAATGATTAAAACTTGGTACAACAAAAGACTTACATCTTTCTGATAACGTCCGTCTCTCTGTATTGCTCTTTAACCATTTCTAAGGGAGTTTCATTTAATTTACTAGCGAAACACGTGGGCTCTTCGATTTTATCAAACGTTCACCTTCACCTTCGCGACGAGTATTTTCGAAAAATTTCCGGTGTGCTGTGCTGTTGACGAGTTTGCAAGATGAAGTGAAAAATTCGACCACTAGGTGATGTTTGCATAGCTAAACTAAACGATGTGTCTTGATTGAAAAAGTTGGGAAGATGGATTTCAATGTTGGTGTTTTTACAGAGAAATCCTCAATTTTAATCGATGGCGGTGATCGCTTTGGTGTTTCTGCTATTCATTGGGATTTCCAAGAAGAGCTTTTGTGGGTCGGTAACCAGGGAGGACATGTCACCAGTTATTATGGCTCTTCTTTGCACAAATACACATCATTCCAAGTTCACGCGTCACAAGAAGTTAGGCAAATGACTTCTTTCGATGCTGGTTTGCTTGTAGTCACCCCAAGTACCTTGAGATGCCAGCAGAGAAGAGGCATTCCGCTTTTTACACACAGGTCTCTATTAGATACTTAACTTCAGAAATATTCCCACATAATCCAGGTCCAACTTTCAATTTAAAAAAATAATAGTATACTGCTCTGTCATTTCTAGTTCAAACTCTTGTGAGGATTTACAATGCATGCTACAATCAGGGCCTACCACAGTTTTACTTGGTGGTCATCAACCTCTATTGGTTGAGTTTGACCTAGTAACAGCCAAAGAAACAACAAAGGTGGGACTTCACAGTGTCACAACAATGTGTATTTTGGTTATAATAAATTCATTTGTCCCAAGTTTGATGTTGGAGAAAAAGGATGTGCAATACTACGACGCCACCCAAGATTTATTTGTTCTGGTATTTGAAAAAAAAATCTTATTATCCCTATGTCAATAAAATTAACAATATGTATTTTTATAATTCAGGTGATGCCACAGGCTGCGTGTCACTTAGAGATCCTCGAACCTTACGGGAAGAGCATAAATTCATAGCACACACGGAAAGCTTGTCGGATTTTGATGTACATAACAATTTGGTGGTAACCTGTGGATTCTCATCAAGGTATTTATCTCTTTATTATATGTTTAATATAGTAAAATTAATAAACTTGTTATATAGGCTTGGAGGTGTGGTTTCAGATCGATTTCTTAAAATATATGATGTGAGAATGCTACGATCACTTAGTCCGGTTTCAGTGGTGGGGGAACCCTTTTTACTAAGATTTTTGCCAGCATTTTCGTCCCAGCTGGCCGTCATCTCCGCCATGGGCCAATTACAGGTTTTGGATGCAGCGGCTCCAGCGTCTTCAGCTATTCAGCTTTTCCAAGTAAATAGTGAAGGAGCAATGTGTATGGGCCTTGAAGTTTCATCGTCATGTCAATGTTTGGCTGTGGGAGATGCCGGGGGATATGTACACACCTTTGCTTCAAACACGTCAGCTTTATTCAACAGCTTCTCGCGACCTACGGAGTTTGCTGATCCAGTCGAACCACTTCCGGTGTCGATATCCGTCGACGACACCACAGCACCACTTACTTCCATTCCTTTTCCAATGGAACGTCCCGAACAGTTGTTGTCTGATTGGCCGGAACAGTTTACTAGAAGGAGGTACCGCAAGGTTCCACCAATAGATCACACCATTCTCGCAAACATGCGAATGGTAGGCACTATTGGATATGCTCCAAGTCCACCTGGTCACAGACCTAATCAAGTTACTTATGCAACGGAAAAACGAACGCAACGTGGTCGAAAGCATTCTGGAGCTGATTCTACCCACTCGAAAGGTGCAGTTTAAATTCATTTCGAGTATTTTTAATATTTTAAACTGTCATTCTACAGAGCCAGATACGGAATGTAGTCAAGTGTGGAAACGCTATCGTCACATTGAAATGCGCTACACCAAAGGAGCCATGGATGAAAATGAGTTGGCGCGTTATAACTCTACACCCCTCTGTGGGTTGGATAACACACTTCCTTACTCGTACGCAAACTCTTTGCTGCAGGTAAATTTGACTCTTGTAATATTAGAAATTGAAATTTTTTTTGTTGTTCATTGGTTCAATAGGTGTTGTACTTTATTCCTGATCTTCGCCAACTGTTACTTGAGCACTGTTGCAGCAGGGAATTCTGCCTTGCCTGCGAGTTGTCATTCCTCTTTCACATGTTGGATGTTGGCCGGGACCAAGGTCTCAGTGGTCACCCTGTCACAGTTCAGCCAGCAAACTTTCTTCGAGCTTTTCGTACTCTTCCCGAAGCCTCGGCCATGGGACTTTTGGTTGCAGAATCGCACCCAGAAATAAAAATTAAAAGTACCCTCCCGCGACTCTCTCAGGTGTGTATCTAATTACTTCTATTTTAATATTCTAAGGTTGTAACATCCTGTTTTTATATTTCAGAGCTGGGCTCGTTTTATACTGCAACAGTTGAGCAGTGAGACCATGCCCCAAAGCACCAAAGCAACAAAAGAACTAAATTCGAAAAACACAACAGACGATATAGCTGAATGCAATGGAGACATCATCGATGACTCCCGTAAACTGGAAAGAGATGCATCGCCGTCAGAAGATGGTTCAGTACCAGTGTCTCCAATTGCTAGACTGTTTGGAGTTCAGCAAGAACAGACAAGCCGATGTACAAAATGCGGAAGCGAAAATTCCAAGACATCTCCAGTTCTTCTTTCCTCGCTTATCCTACAGGATTTGGAAGGTTTATACAAGATATCTAAAAAATCTAGGCTTTTTATATATTTTCTATTTACAGGTGAGCAAACCTTCGAGCATTTACTTGAGAAAAGTTTTGATGTTTCCAGTGTAACTCCGGCTTGGTGTGATACCTGTCAGAAATACCAAGCGACACAACAGAGAAGGCGTTGTCTTGCTTTGCCTTCCGTTCTTGCTCTGTCATGCGCTAATGATACATATAAAGGTTTTAGATTTTGGTCAGATCAACTGCAAGTAAGATTCGTTTAACTATAAAATGAGCTGTAGACAACTGTTGATTTTAAAAATATATATATATTTCCTCCAGTATTTATTGGATCCAGAATCAATTGACGGCTGCGAATCTACGGAATCTACATCATCTCAGTCTGGACAAACAAAGCCCTGCAGGTACGGATTAGAATGTACGAGGCCGAACTGTAAGTTTGGGCATGGAGGTCCACCGGTAAAGCACAGTGCTAGTTTTACGGGAATATCTTCCAAACATTGGGTCCCACCTGAGCTCCGTTTTAGAGTTCTCCCAGAAGGAGGGCTGGTTTGTCTACAACCAGATGAAAGTCAGGAAGGATCACTAACGGTAAAACCATTATCTCTAAATAAATAGCGTGGTAGTTTTTGAAATAGTTATTTCTATTTCAGTATTCGTTAGTAGCTGCTGTATGCTGGATCGACGAATCGAAACTGGAATCAAAACACCCGGGAAAGTGGCATTTGGTTTCAACAATTAAAATCCCACCTGGTTACCTATCTTCTCCAGTGGTAATTAAGTTTGAGCATTGCTAGCTTTCGATAAGAATTACTCACCAACACTATTTGTGTGTTTTAGACTGTAAGTGGAGACAAGCACGAAACCAAATGGTTCGTTTTCAACGACTTCGCGGTAAACCCCATAACGTCGGACGAAGCCATATCTTTTTTCCCTGATTGGAAACAACCTTGCGTACTGTTTTACACGGTAAATCAAGTTACAAAATGTAGATGTCTAGTCGTCGTCGTCGTCCGTGTTCCATAACCAGTATTTGATGATATTTTTTAGAAAAAGGAAAATTCTCATGTGTCCTTATCTCCATCGCTGAGTAATCCAATCACATCAGATGTGTTCAAAGAGGACAAATCTCTGGCTCAGAAGTCGGAGGGTTTACAAAGAATCTCTTTTCTTCCGCTGGTAATACGAAGGCCGGAACTTCCAGGATTCGGTTAATTAAATTTTTTTTATTATTATAAGGCAGCGGATGAAATGCCTGGTAAAGAGGATCTGGTAGCCATGGATGCCGAATTCGTTACATTGAACCAAGAAGAGGCCGAGTTGCGCAGCGATGGGAAATCAACTACAGTTCGACCTAGTCAAATGTCAGTTGCTCGGGTCTCCGTTATTAGAGGGTAAAAAACACTCAAAAATTCTTGAACTGAACAAGTGGTGGAAGGACTTGCGTTCGATTTTAGGGCTAGCCCTTTTATTTCTGTATAATGGGCATTTTCTCTCTCCCACCTGTGTGAGCTTTCTGTTTTCCCTGTTGCTACCTGATTGTTAACATTCATTCATTATCTTATCTCTCGTTTTATACTTAACAACACTTACCTTTCATTAAC
>JACCDP010311391.1_pt1 | contig 11184 bp, 3 predicted proteins | sample 7445841 | NCBI WGS metagenome assembly JACCDP01 (sample SAMN15323441, study PRJNA562643) | freshwater metagenome | isolation source: river surface water | place: USA:Blue River Watershed | collected 2017-08-17
AGACAAGATTACTTAAACTTAAAGGCGCAAAAGCAATCGAAACAACACAAGACAAAGATGATTGGAACGCTGGAAAGATTAAGTTGGGCATCATCAGTCCTTACAGTTTTCAATACGGTGGCAACCTTCAATATGGTGGTTATACAATCATATGGTTTGGATTGATGTGGGGATTAGAAAACTATCTTCAAAGCAACAAAAGAATATGGCGACAAGGTCAAAAGCACGATGTAAAGATTATGTATCTATTGATGAGAAACACGTGGGACGATTACGTTTATAAAGCAGTCATTACCAAAGAGATTGACCAAAAGGACTTCTTACAGCGAATTGATATGAGAAAGGAAGAGTTCTTATGAGAGATAGATGGGTGATTGGATTCAAAGACGGCGAGTGGCAAACCATTGTATTACCGATTATAATAGATGTTAAGGTTATAGAAATGATTATCTACGACTTAAATAAGAACCACGATGTTATCTATACAAAGATTGTGAATGGCATTCCAGAAAAAGATAACCACAAAACAAAAAAAGGAGAGTTTATTGGTTTATGAAAACAAACGAATTATATATCGAAAAGAGATTAGTCGATATTCTAAAAAGACGTGGTATCTTCAACGTCAAAGGCAACTCATATAATATGAAAGGTTTCCCAGATAGATTGGTATTCGCAGATGAAATATTTTTTGTAGAGTTGAAGGTTGGTAAAGAAGAAGGCGCTTCTTATTATGGTCAACAACCTATGCAAATATGGTGGCAAGAAAAGATTACCAAGTCAAAAGGACATTACGTCTTACTAAAAGGATTAAGAGAGGCTGAAGAATGGGCAGAAAATTTACCATACACACTGCCAAAGAAACTTTAAAACACCTTTTCTTAACCAAAGAAGGTTGGATTTCTTGGGGTATCGCTAACATCATTACGTCGTTGCCTTGGTTATTACCTTTAATTTACGGTTTCGTGTTCAAAGATAATAATGCCTATGTCATCGCAGGGAGTATTTGGGGATTTATTATGCTTCCCATTACTCCCTTTTGGATTTTAAATTTAATTATCGCTGTATTTTTTGTTGAGAAGGTATTTAAAAAGCAACTAATCAAGAAGTGATATGGTTGGGACGTTTCTATCTGCGTCCTTTACTTGTTGCTTTCTATATGCGTCTACTCTACCTAAGAAGTATGTATATGCTTCATTTAACGAAGTAAACGTTAGGTCTTCTGATAATGTGTCGATACCTAATACATCTTGCTTGGCATACTTATAATAATAGTTATAGACTGCTTGAATCAATCTTGCTTTGTATTTGCCAGTTAATCTTCTATATTGAGCGCTTGTTAATAACTTTCTAACAATAGAGTCTGCTTTGGAATACACTTCAGCAAAGTCTGCTTTTTCTTCTGCTGTAAGTTTTCTTTCTACACCATCTTCAGTAACTTTGTCTGGGATACCAACAATGCTAATATCGAAACCTTCTCTAATTAACGCCTTGATTTCGTTCTTAACATCAACGTGAATCTTAATGTTTCTCTTTTGAATCTTTCTATCAACGATAACAGAAATCATTGCTAAGTCATCTTCTTTAATTGCTTGTGCTAATTCGATATTATCTCTATCTTGACCACCAATAAAGTTATTGTATTGATAGAACGCTGGTTCATTGAAGTAATATAATGGTGTCGTAAATAATCCTTCGATACTCTTGACTGGGACACCTAATAAGTTGCCAACGCCAACTGCCAAGTTATATACAGTTCTGTTCCAATTGATGTTTTCACCTTCAGCGATGGCTCTAAAAATATTTCCAAGCTGAGCAGTGACAGCATTAACGCTTTGGAATTCACCAATAGAACCAAAGTCATAACCTTTGAATGCGCCGTATACATCACGAGCAAATGGAATCATACCCATAATTTCGTCCATATAACGACCACCAAGTTTCTTCATCATATATGCCCATAATTCTTCATCGCGTTCTTTATCTCTTTCGCCACCACCACTCTTGACCATATCAAAACCAAATCCAAGTAATGCCAAGAAGTTAATAGTAGTAATCATCGCTGTAATACGTCCTTGACCCAATCTTCTAACCTTACGTTCACTTGCGATAACTCTGGAAACACGTTCAAGTGTTCTCTTTCCACTATCTTGAATTAACTTTAATCTTTCTTGTGCTTCTTGTAATTCTCTCTTCGCACGTTCAATTTCACTTCTTGTGGTTTGTTGGAACTCTTCTGATTCAGTTGCAAAAGTTTGACTATTTTCTACAGATTGAAGACCTAATAATTTTGCTTTCGCTTGGTCAACTTTTACTTGTTGAACAGCGATTCTTGCGTTCACATTGTTTTCAATTCTATTTTGATTCTTTTTAAGTTTTTGAATGAGTTCAATGTTTTTACCAGAAGAATATACTTGAGTAATCGTCTTTAATGGTTCGCCTAAGAACTTGACCATAATTCTAACAAGTTCATTCTTGCTTCTTAAAATTTCTGCTTTACCAATTGCTGCTTTGGTGCTTTGAGTTCTTAATATACCCATTGTTAAAACTTTATTTGCTTCTTCTGGGGTATAGTTTTGATTGGTATCTGGATTTACACTTTCAAGTAATGTTAGGTAGAACGCCTTGTTAATCATATTATCGGTTAGCGTAATACCCTTCATAGAAAACTCTCTTAATGTTTCTATAATGCTCTTTGCCTTCATACCTTCTTGGGTTGCTTCACCAATTTCAAATGTTCCACCCTTACTTCTATTCCAATAGTGTAAGTTGTTTTTCGCCATTTCTTCTAATATTACTTTTTGACTTGGCGCTGCTTGTGCTGCAAGGTTTTTAATCATTCTACCAAGGAACGTTACGTCGCTTTGACCATAAATGTTCCATAAGTTTAAAAACGAAGCGAATTGAGTGATAACAACCTTGATGTTAAGACCAATCGCTGATGTATAGAAGTTTCTTCTAATTAAAGGCAACCACTTACCGACAGATTCAACTTGTCCATATCCAGCAGCGTCCATAATCACTCGTTGGAAATACTCTACTGCCCATTTTGGTAATAATCTTTCTAAGAAAACTGTTTGACCACTTTCTTCGTCTTTCATCGCTGTATTTAAAATCAAGTTTAAATCTCTTGCTACACGATGGAAACCATAGTAGTTTTTAACTTCTTTTTCATATGTTGTTAATACGTTTGTAATACTTTCTACAGAAACAATACCATTGGTATCAGTTAAGTTGCTCACCATACCATCAAACACACCTAAATCTAAGATGTCTTTGAAGTTTAACTTTTGTGCTTTAAAGTATGAACCACTCGTTAATAAGATTGGGATATATAGGTTTGCTGCTTCTTGTGTTTGCATACCTTGTGGTAAGATGTCTTTTAATTTTTGCAATTGAGTTTGACTCATTGTTGGAATTGCTTTTTGAATTGTTTCACCATCGTTAACCAAGTTAGCACCTTGAAGTTCTTTGAATCTTTCGTTTATAAGTGGGTAAGACCTACGCATAAATTCATAGACCTTTTCGTTATAGGATTTAGCAAATGAATCTTGGTTAATAATAGAGTCTAATTCTTGTAATAAAGCGTTTTGGTCGACAATTGTAGCAACAACCTTGTTTCTTTGTTTCTTTTCTTTAATTTCTGTAATCGCTAAAATATCCACTTTATTGCCATTGTCAAAGTGGTGCGTCTTTTCTCCTTTTATAACTCCAATATCAATCATTCTATTACGAACAATTTCACGTAAAAGCATATTTCTTAAATACATAATTTGCGACATTGGAACTGAAGTTCCACCAAGGTTAGCGATTGGTTTAGTGTTCTTTTCTAATTCTATTAGATTGGGTTGGTTTTGCTTTTGCCATTCTTCTGGAAACACTTCTTCAAACACTCTGTCAACTTCATAACCACGTTCTTGTGCTTGAACAATCTTATTCATCAACGTCATTGCCCACGATTTTTCATCAAATTGACCGACAATTTCTGCAATCGTATATGGGTCTAATACAGCAGCAATCGCTGGTTTTATTTCAAAGTTTGCACCAGCATTGATTTCTTCGTTTGTTTTAGCATCACTTACCCATTGTTCAACAGTGGTTTCAGCTGTTCTCGCTGCTTGACCATCAATAGCCATATCTACAACTGGGGCTACTGCTGTGGATTTATCGAAATCTTCAAGAGCAGAGATTAACTCTAACATTCCAAAACCTTTGCTATTAAAGTTGAAAAGCGCAGTCATTAAACGACGATAAGCATTACCGTGAGAGTCGTTGTTAAAGGCATCTGTTTGAGTTTTATCCCAAACTTTAACGTCTTTCATTCCTCTAAAATACCAATACGAACCTTTCCAGTATAAATAACCTTTTGGGTTTTCTGGACTCACATTAACTTTAACAAGTAAATTGGTGTCAATGTATTCTAAAACAGCAAATATAGCGCCATTAACTCTATCAATAACGTTTTGTAAGTCAGCATTACTTGGAATATAGACCTTACCCTTTGATGATAAACGTGCAAACTTATCAAATTCTTCAATCACAACTTTTGCAACAGCCATCGACATATGGTTATACATACGATTGTCTGTTCTATAACCCATTATGATTTGTTTTAGGCGTAAAAAGATACTGTATAATCGTTGGTCGTCTTTACTCTTGCTGTTTTGTAATCTTTCTTCAATTGCTGGGATAACTGTTTGCCAACGTGCTTCGTTTAATTCATACTGGTTTGGTTGGTTAATTGTTGCTTGAACTTGTGCTTGTTTAAAGAAGTTAATACCTTGAGCAAGTGCTGGTAGGTTTTGATTTCCAACCAAGGTTGGTTGTATGGTTTGTGCGTCAACTGCTTGTTGCATTTTAGCGTCTTGTGCTTTCTTTTGTGCTTGTTCTGCCATTGTTTGTAGGACTAACTTTTGATATTGAATATATTGTTCTTCACTTGAGAAGTTCCAATCATTTTTAGCGATTCTGTCTTTAACTTCTTGTGGAGTTAGTGTGTATGCTTGTTCGCCAAAAACAACCGTAACGTTTTCTGTTGGTATCCACATTTGTGCTGGTTTTTGAGTTGGTAAAACAGGTGCTTCTTGTTGTGGTTTATTTGGCACTGCAAAGTTATTTAATAGTGGTTGTAATGGCATAATTTCTTTTGTAGATGCTGCTGTTGGCGTTTCAATCGGGGTTACTGGTTGAGCATTTTCTGGCAGTTTCCCTTCTTTCTTTTGTTTTAGCACTTCTGTATGAATCAAGTCGTTAATATAATCAAATGCTTTAATTAGATTGAAAAAATACTTAGTTATCTTTAGGTTCGGTATTTCAATTTGAACACCTTGCTTTACATAAATCTTTTGACCAACAGTTCTTGTGATTGCTGGAGTTTGTTCGATAGATTCAACAATATCCAATTCTCTTTTGATTTTTTCTAATTTCTTTTCCGCATTTTCTAAATCTTTTTTTCTATTTTCTACAATTTCTTGTAATCTCTTTAAGTCTGCTATAGTTTTTGTTTTGTTAGATTCTAATGCTTTGATTGCTTTAATAAGTGCAGTTCTTGCTTTTTCAACGACATAAACTTGACCATTGATTTGGTCTTGTTGTTTTCTTGTGTTTGGTTTATAAACAGTGGTTTGACCAGCAGGTTTTACTAAGATAGTTTTACCCTTTGATAACGCTTTGGGTTTGGTAAAAATAATCTTTCCAAGAACAGAGTTGATACCTGGACTAAAGTTTAAATCATCAATCGTGACATATACAGGACCGTTGTATTTTTGTTTGTATGGTTCTTTCGCTGCTTTTTCTTGTTTAGCAACCTCACGTGCTTTTGCTGTCTTTTCATTTGAAACAGCTGCAGTTTCTTTGGTCTTCAACAAATCACCGTAAACTTGCATAAATAAATCAAGACTCTTGGTGTTTTCAAAGTCTTTTCTAATTTTGCTGATAGTATCTTTATTACTCTTGAACACATCGTCTGAAAGTTTAACTTCAATTTTCTTTAACGTTCTACGTAATATTCTAAGTTCACCTAATAATTTGTTGATTGTCGCTTGTTCTTCTGGAGTTTTGGAATTATCAAGTTGAGCAAAAAGCGCTCTTTCTCTTGAATCAACTAACTTTCTCAAAACATACGCTAATTCACCCTTGACTAATTTACGTTCAACCATCGGTCCGTCAATTACTTTTTGTTCTTCTTCTATTTGCTTAGTTTCTTGTTCAACTGTGATAGTCGCATTTTCTTGTGCCAATTGTAATGCTGTTTCAGACAAACCTTCTAATTCGTTTGACATCTTTTCAAACATACTGGTGAATTTTTGTCTTTTTTCAAGTAAAAGAGTGTAGTTGTTTTTAATGTCAGAAGAAGTCATATCAAACATAGACTTTTGAATTGATTTAATTTGTTCTTCGGTAAAATATGGGTCTGCTTTTTCTAATGCGCTAATGTTTGTATTAAGTGGGTCTTTTAATCTAATACCAGAAGCGTTTAACATACGAGAGATTTCTTTTTCTAAGGCAAGTTTAAACTTTCCTAATGCTTGTCTAATATTGCTATCCATTGAAGCAAAACTTGAATCTAACAACTTATTAACTTGCTTTAAACCACTTAATAAATGGAGATAATGTTTATATGCTGGTTGTTGCGCTAAGTCTTTTGCCACATCTTCTATTTCTAATGCTGTGGTTGGTTTTACAGCGACTTCTCCTTGTGGGTTGATTGCTTCTTTAGATGTGTTTGCTTCCTTGTCAAGTTTATCGATTGCTTGAACTAAAACGCTTTCGATTCTTGTCATAACAGCATTGGTTTGCGCTTTCGCTTTATACAAATCAGAAATGTCTTTGCGATATTCTGCTAACGCTTCTCTTAAACCTTCAACTTCTGTATTTTCTTTATCTTGTTCAAGGTTTGGGTCATATGGAGAAATAGGTTCTTTGACACCCAATAGATTTTCTAAACGTGCCTTTTGTCTATTTAAATCTGTAATTGCGCGACTGATAACAGCTGATTCTGCTGGATATTGCTTCTTAAAGTTTTTATCTTTTTGGAACTCAAGCAACATTTTTAACGTCTTTACGTTTCTAACTAAAACCTTATAAAGATTACTCTTCACATCTAATTTAGATAATGACGTATCAAACTTAACTTGTGTTTGTGGCGCTTCTGATTTTGGGTCTTGGAAAGTTGAAGGAACAATGCTTTGTTCAACAATTCTACCTTTTCCTTGTTCCATTACTTCACGCGATTTCTTTTGACGTGCATTTTTAATACGTTGACTCTTGCTAAACATTAGTTTTGTATTAACTAAATATCGAGTTGCAGCCGCTTTGCCACTCGCTTCCATTTGCTTTGAAACGTTTTGTAAACCCATAATTGATTGCATTCTATCTAAATAAATTAAGTCTGATGATAGTAAGTTTCTAAGCGTTCCGTCTTTATTTATATTTCCTGGAACAATGTCTTTTTCAAGTGTTGTTGTATTCTTGTCAGCTGAATCCCTAATACTTTGGTATCCCTTTGATTGATTAACTAAAACAACTTGAATACCTTTTTGTTTCGCATTTTCAATTAACTTTTTCACATCTGGGTGATTTTGTATCGCTTCAATGTTTTCTTCTCTTGCCATTAAATCAACTTGCATCACTTTAATATCTTGAACATCTAAAGCGTTATATCTTACTTCATTTGTATTAGTGGTTCTAAAAGGAAGTTTATCAATAACCTTTGCAATATTTGCTATTTTGCTACCATACTTTTGATTTATTTCTCTTGTTATTTGATAGTTTTTATTTGTAAACGCTGTCATAAGTCCAGCCATTACTTTATAGTTTCCTTTATTTTGTTCATAATATGCTTGAACAAGAGAACCAAAAGCTGAAACAAGCGCTCTATTTTCAGCTGCATCGTTTGTTTTAAACTCATTAAATACATCAGAATACACTTCATAAAAATAATCAACTAAGGCAAAATAAGATGTTCTATATTCTGGGTCTAAAGAATTTTCGATTTGCTGTTTGATTTCTTGTATTGTTTGAACTTTTTTTGTTTCATTCATTCCAGTTGATGCGACTAACTTTACAAATCCTTCAATTGCATTCATATTAACGTAAGTGCCAAAATCATCTGCGTCAACAGCAAAAGAAGAATCCTTAAATTCATTAGAAATAACAATATTGGACAAAGCCAACGTAGCAAGTTTCATATCATATTTTCTTACTTGGTCTTCTGTGGTCGCTAAAACAGAACCTTGTCTTTCAGAAACTGGTTTTTGTTTTTCATTTGTGTAAGTTGATACTGCTAAATATACACCACTGGTTGTTTGTTGTCTGTCAGCAAACCAGCCGTCGTTTGGAAGTAAAATGTTATTTCCTCTATTTAAAGAAACTGGGTCAACATAAAATCTCACTTTTATCCAACCCAAATCACCAATTGCTCTATTGTGTGCATATCTTGTTACTGTGCTTATTTCAGATGCTAATGGCGAAACACTTGCGCTTTGGGCGTATATTTTATTTTGACTCAAAAGATTGATAGCGTTGTCATAAGAAGTGCCAAATTCAATTATCATTGGGTTTGGGATAATATAAGTTAATGCGTTATCTTCGACAGTAACGTAAGCGCCATAAACCATTCTATTGGTTGCATATTCTAATCTATCGCCATTTTTTACATAGACTGTATATGAAAATGCAGGTGCAAAACCAGAAACATTAACATATCTAATATTAGCGATTGCTTCGTTTTCTCCAACGTTAAAATCACTTGTCTTAAATGCAAATGCGTGTTTTTTATAACTAAAACCAAAATCATATCCTTTTTCATATAACATTCTGCTTAATGCTTCGTTATCCTTCATTAAACCTTCTTTGGCGTTATCTTTGAACACTGGGTTTGTGGTAAATATTTTTGAATTTAATTCTTCAAACTTATCAGGCATCATATTTTTGAGAACATAATCAAACTGTAAAGTTGTTTGACTTAATTCGTTAGATTTATACATACCTATTGCTCTTCTAACTTTTCGGTCGTCAGAGAAAAAAGCATCATAAAATTGTTTAATGTTTTCCAATTCGTTTGGTAAAATATTTTGAACAACTGATTGATAGTTTGGAACTGTAGAAACTCCACTTACAAATGCTTCTGTATATGCTTTATAAATACGTGCTACTATGCGAAGAACATCTCCTCTATGCGATATTTGGTTAATTCTTCTATTGTATACATAATCCTCTAATGATATACCACCATCTCTTAATACTTGTAGGTTATTTGTAATAGTTTGTTTTACTGCTTTTTCAAAAACACCATAAGTCGCCACATCTTGTTTTAGTTTGTTTGTGATTGATGATAAGTTTGGTGAAAATTCCAATTGTAAAAAAGTATCAATTGCTAAAAATACATCAGTTGACTCAAGAATTTCTTCTTTTTCCATTTGTTCGAGTTCTCTTGATATAACTTGAGTAAGCGTATTTTTAATACCTTTTGCAAGAGAAATTAGTTGTTGGTTTGTTCTATCTTTTTGTGGAACACCATACGCCCTTAGATAAATTTCTGGAGAATAAGAATCAAACGCTTGGGCAACAGCAGTTTTTGTATTAACCAATTTGCCTTCTAAATCAGTCATTGCTTCGCGATAATCCTTTGATAAGTCTTGACCACCATCAATCTTATAACCAGCCTTGGATAAGAAGACACGTTTTGATTTACTGCGTTCTAATAAGTAGTCGTTTGTTTGACGCATTGGAACTCTTGTATGGTCAAAAGAAGCGTCTTCTGCGCCTTGAACGTCAACAGTTTCAAGAACTTTAATTTTGTTTTGTTTAGCCCATTCAATTGTCTTTTCGTAGTTGGCGTTTGATGGTTTTTTGTTTTTAAATCTTGTTAAGTGAATGACTTCGATGTTTTCTGGATATATTTGCGTTCTACCTTCGGCAATATAAGTAGTTTGATAATTGTAAAAGTGATACGTATAAGCAAGAACGTTAAATTCTTTTTTTAACTTTTGATATTTCTTTTGCAACTCTTGTCTACCTTCAAATGCTGTGTTTTGATTAGAATCTCCTAAGTAATGAATGCCTTGATAGATTAACTCTCTAATGATTGCAACGAATTCATCTGCGTCAAGTTCGCCACCCAAGATTGCTGTTTTTATAGTTTCAATACTGTTAGCAAGGTTTTCAATAATACTATCGACATTAGGTGTGTTGTAGAAGTAATTAGCATCGTTAATATCTTTCTTTAAAGCACGTTCGTTTGCTCTTTTTCTCGCTAATGATGTTGACATCGATATTCTGTCTAATGTCATATTTAGGTATTTGGAATCATCTGGAAGAAGTTGCGACATCTTGACTTGGTTAAAGTTTCTTTCTGTAACGTTTTTAACATCTGCTGGTAACCCATAAAGAACTCTATTTTGAATGACGTAATCAATTGTCTTGGCAAAAACGTCCATATAAGAGAACAACCCCATATCATCAGAAAGGTTGTTTTTTTCACCTGCTTGTTGATATTTTAATTTATAAGTTTGAGATAGAACGTGGTCAAATTGTCTTGTTGGTGCGTATAAATCATCTTTACCAACAATTGTGTCTTGTTGAGAAATAACACTTGGATTTAAAATAATTTTGACAATATACTCTGGGTCTTCTCCAATTTGGAAATCGTCACCCTCTGGTGCGAAATCTACACTTGGACGAAGCGCATCTGTAAAGAAACCAAGAGTTGAATCTAAAGCGCCATAATTGTTGATTGAGAAACTTTGTGCGCCAAGAAAGTTATTATTAAGTAAGAAAGACAATGCTTGTTGATTTAAAACAGAACCAAGGATAAGTGGGTTCTTTATTTTTATTCTTAGATTTTCATCTACAATGTTTCCACCAATATTAGTTTTTCTAAAAAACATATCAGCCATTGAAGAATTAGTTTTTTCAGTTCTAAAGATATGCGTTATTTCCATTGTGTTATGAACGAAGTTAAATCTTGGTTGATAAATTCTGTTTTCGTTTTGCTTTAAGAATGGTTCAAAATCTTCTTTTGCAAAATAAACATTACGAGAACTAAAAATAAAACCTGCTTTTCTTTCTTTAGATTCTAAATCAAATACTTTGACTTGAAGAGCATCTAAAATCTCATCTTTCATTTGCTCTAAAGCAGTTTCAAAATAACCATTATAAGCACCTTTTTCAATCAATAATTATGGC
>JACCDP010329491.1_pt1 | contig 11184 bp, 9 predicted proteins | sample 7445841 | NCBI WGS metagenome assembly JACCDP01 (sample SAMN15323441, study PRJNA562643) | freshwater metagenome | isolation source: river surface water | place: USA:Blue River Watershed | collected 2017-08-17
AAACTTATCACGAACTCACAAGACGCTTCACGTTTGAGCCTAGGAATCGATGCCGTCGATCAGAAGCCCGATACGCAAATCAAACTTATCACGAACTCACAAGACGCTTCACGTTTGAGCCTAGGAATCGATACCGTCGATCAGAAGCCCGATACGCAAATCAAACTTATCACGAACTCACAAGACGCCTCACGTTTGAGCCTAGGAATCGATGCCGTCGATCAGAAACCCGATACGCAAATCAAACCTATCGTGGACTCACAAGACGCCTCACGTTTGAGCCTAGGAATCGATACCGTCGATCAGAACCCCGAGAAGCAAGTCAAATCTATCGCGGACTCTCAAGACGCCTCACGTTTGAGCCTAGGAATCGATGCCGTCGATCAGAACCCCGAGAAGCAAGTCAAATCTATCACGGACTCTCAAGACGCCTCGCGTTTGAGCCTAGGAATCGATGCCGTCGATCAGAACCCCGAGAAGCAAGTCAAATCTATCGCGGACTCTCAAGACGCCTCACGTTTGAGCCTAGGAATCGATGCCGTCGATCAGAACCCCAATACGCGAATCAAACTTATCACGGACTCTCAAGACGCCTCACGTTTGAGCCTAGGAATCGATGCCGTCGATCAGAACCCTGATACGCGAGTCAAATCTATCGCGGACTCGCAAGACGCCTCTCGTGTATCAGTATTTGATGAAAACCTCAAAAGTATGAATGATACAATCGATTCCAAGGTAAGGTCAAAAGTTGAGGTATTTGACAATAAAAGTCAAGGTACAGTGTCTCGTTTAAAATCACTATTTAAACGTCCAATCGCTGCATCTCTTATTTCAACGGATATTGTTGAGGGCCGTGTATTTGGTCCGGACGGACGTGTAAAACCTTTGGCTGATGATATAAATGCGGTGAAGTACGATTCGAGAGCCGCTGGTGCTCTAGGAATAGGTCCAAGTCCGGAATGTCTTAAAACACCTAAGGGACGTGAGATTATCGCAATTGAACTCTCAAACAGTGAAATTGCTGCGCGAAGAACGCCACGTGGAACAATGATAAAAGCTGCGGCACTCCGAGCAGCCGGTATTGCAGCAGATGTTATCGATACAGTAGGTTTTATCATGGATACACTTCAGATTGTTCAAGTACTTGGAAACGGGGTTTATTATGATCCAAATTGTATACAATATCCTGGAGATCCTACGAGATGTAAATTTCCTACAGAATTCCTCACGGCAAATCAAGCAAAAGATATATCTCAGCTTGTCGTGAAGAAACAAATCGAGTTGCTTGAGAAGTATACACCAAAAGATCCAGACTTTAAGCCAAAGTTTCCACTCATTCGAGGTCCACTTGATGTACTGAACGATGATCCATACATGAATCAAACGTTGATTCAACTTCAAGTGGATGCGGTCCAAAACAGAATTCTGAGCGGAGATCCATGGCGATCAAAATTTGTGACATATTTTGGAAGTCAAGAAATCGTAGATGAAATCGTAAATGATCCTTCCGACGGTCTATCATATTATACAGCAAAAGTCGGTATGACGAATCAAGAAATAGACTCTGTGTACGAAGAGGCATTTACAGCGGTGTGTCTCCAAAATGGAGGAAAAGTGTGGAAAGACGTGTATACTTCCGGGCGTCCGAGATTTCAGTGTGGTTTTACGAAACAGAAATGCGAAGAGGCTCGCATGCAATACTTTACACCACGAAGCAAAGGAAACTATGTTGAATGGTATAAGTATACAGACATTGATACATTATTGCCGACGGGTACGACACCCCCTACTTTCACATCAAAACCTTCTGACGAAGATGGTATTTGTATGGTATCAAGTCCGGGAACAGCCGCTCTTTGTAATTATTACAAAGGAGAATATAATATCGATACACACTCGTGTCAGTTTACGCCGCAATATTGTCAAAGTATCGGAGCGTGCCATAATTCGCGCGATAAAACATGCTATTTACCGAGCAAAGAAATGCAGGCTTTGAATTTCTTTTTCTCAGGTGGAGGCGTACGCGAGTGGATCAAAGTGAACGGCTGTACATTTACAGAAGATGCGACAGCTCAACAGCAAGCAGAGTTTGCAACACTATCGGTCTTGCACACATTTGCGCCATTCACTATGATGTATACAGCAAGTGGCCGAAAAATGTTTCAAGATGCGATTGCAAACTCACGAAATTGGGGACCAGGGATTAAGGCACAACTCAATGATCCAATGATTGGTGTAGGTTTTGCGAGCTCCCTATTGAGCATTGCAATGATGTATGCAATGTATGCAGGTTTTGTATCAACGGGTGTAGGTGGACCATTTGCTGTATTGATTCTTGTTGCAGTTGGAGTTACAATAGCTGCAACTTTGTTAGAAGCAGAACAGACTTCTAATGAAACTGCAAAAATTGATAAAGAAGATATTTTATTACACGGTCTTCAAAAGATTGATGTACCTTCAGGTACACCGAATGCAGGAACGTACTACGCACCTACAAGCAGGGGATATGCATCTGGATGGGTTACCCGTAAACTCCCCGTGACGAGAAAAGCCGATGGATCGATATGTACAGCAGTTGAAAATTATAGAAATCCAACAGTTTGCTATGAAGTAACATCAACTGCCGATATTCCTCAAGTTGGTGAATTTCCGTTTGCCCGCAAAAATTACAAAGATGTCGATCAGACTCTACGTGACATTACACTCGAGGTAACAGGTATCGATTTGGACCAAACTTTTTCATGGGATTATACCAATAAAATTCAATGTTGGAAGCATGACACTGTTATTGTGACTGCAAGTGGGCAAAAACAGGATGCGAACGGAAATGCAATTCAAGAAAATCTTATAGGAAAACCTAAAGGTTCTATAAATTCGTATAACAAGATATTCGATGGATATATTCGCGCAGGTACTCATGGTCCAGATAACAAAACATGGTGTATAGAACGGTATCCCAGGGACACATTTTTTGATTCAACAATTGGAAGACCAGCCGCAGAAACAGAATATTCAATGAATCGTTCATGGACTTCGAAGTATGGTGATACAGGTATATACTATCCAGAGTATCCTGTCGAAGCGGCTACTCTATCAGCTAGAATTCATAATCATTTTAGATATCAACTCGTATACGATAAAGACTCCATTCCTGTGGAGACACTATGGGACGATCTTCTGATGGATGCAGTTTTCACTGAAACAACTGTTACTGAAATAAGACGTTACTATTGTGAACAGGAATTGATTAAATACTCATCTGATACGTCTCAGATTGACAAGAGATGTTTCGGTTATTTGAATCTCAACGTTTCTGGTTATAATTGGTTTGCAATGTCTATTCCTGGGAGAGTGCTGTCAACATTCAACACAATCACGGGAACAGTTACAATGGGGGTACCTACAAAAGATAATCGAGACAATAAATGTGCTATCAAATACGGAGCAAACTTCGAAGAAGACTCTAAAGGTCTCTGTTATTTGAATTGTAATTACGGTACGGGTGCCACGAGTGACACTTACGCATATGTTTCAAGAGAATGGAAAAGCGATTCTGCACAGATATGTTACAAGCAATATCCGAAATGGGAGGATAACGGTCGTGGTCATGGAGAACAAACAATTACAAAAAAGATTTTCGTTTCAGATTACCAAGGTGCACCGAATAGTTGCCCATCAGGTAAAGAAGAGGATAACGGCTTGTGCTATAAAACATGTTCAAGTCTTAGCCCGAATCTCGATACTACAAAATATGAATATCTTGATGATGGATCGACACAGTGCTATAAGCATTACCTAGAATGGGAGAATGAGGCAAGCCGTAAAGGAAGACCGGCTGGAACTGGTCCCCGAACGTATTCAACTATGAATAAGCCATTGGCGTTTTCAGCAGTATCGGAAGGTCTCAAATCCGGTGGAGTATGTGAGGATACATATGAAAACGTGGCTGGAATTTGTTATTCGAAATGTGCATCCAATCAAACAGGTGTAGGTCCATTGTGTTGGAACAAATATTGTCCATCTGGAACAACAGAGAGAACAGAAGGTTTGTGTATGGATAATTGCAGAGACGGTTATTTCTATGATGACTGGATTGCGATCCCAGGCTTAGGAACAACTGGTATAGGATTGTGTTATCGGAATTGTCCAACAAATTTTTCTAGAGCATCACCCGGTATGTGTCGTGAGAGTTGTCATAGTATATCTTATAGTGGATTGTCAGCACCGACGAAGGAAATATCAGCCGGTATATGTTCCGCATACGATTTTAATTGCCCATCAAGCTATGATAAAACGGGTGTAGGAACATCAACACCAACGTGTTATAGACCACCAGCTTCACGAGCAAGAACTGAGACATGTCCAACTGATTATACAAGAGTTGGGAACTTTTGTGAGAAAAATCATTACGATATTGGAATCGGAACGCCAAAAGAGTGTCAGAGAACAGCGAACGGTCTATGTCATTCGTTTAGACCATGGATTTGTTCAGGTGGTGTACGCGAAGAAATTGACAGTCTTTGTTATAACCCGTGTCAACCTAAATTTAATGGAGGTATGACATGTCCGTCAGGTGCTACGAATAATAACGGATACTGTGAAAAACCTGCTACGACTACAGTAGTATGGAATTATCCTACATGGTGGAATAACGGTTTATTTAAGTGCCCACAGAGATGCACTCCAGGGGGTTCATATCAGTACTATGCGGATGTAAATTGTAGAAATGAATCTCGATATGAATGTTGGTACGATTGGGTTTTGGATTATTCCATGGGAGATTGGGGGGAATATGTTTATGGTGAAGTATGTGGAACAACTTCTGTTCGTGTATGTGACTCAGAACTTCGAACAGTCACATGGCCTAGTGTATGTGAAGATGTAAGAAATCCGGACGATCCAAGATATTACAACACATCTGCAGAATGGTGTGCAGGGGCAATGACTGAATCAGAAATAGCAAGTATGAATAATACTACAGAGTATATTTCTTCTTCTGATGGTGGATACCTAGATGTATATGACGGTGGAATACCAATCGGAGGATACTATTAATTTTAATATTTATCTCAGATAGTATGCAGCGTGTAACACAGTACAAACACAAAGCTGGTATGCCATATTTATGTGTAAGAGATGATGGAAATCCTGATACTATACCTACAACAAAATCAGCATGTGATGCAGGATTCTATTGCATTGTTTGTGCAACTGACTTATATTGTCAACGTGATGCTGATTCTATTGGACTCAGCTACGTACCCGTGTCAAGGCAAAATACCACAGGTGCATATGGTCCAGCAGTCAATGATAAAGGATCGACACCGCGAAGCTTGGGAGGCGGACCGTATTGTCCGCCGTGCCAAAAAGAATATGACGTCTCTCTCGGGACATGTTATCAAGACTGTAATATTACAGCCGGTATAGCAGATTGTACAGGGGGTCAGGTAGTAAAGAAAGCCGGGAAAGAGAATTTGAATTATTCTATGCAATTTATTGGTCTTTGTAATCTTGATTGCCCGCCAGGCACTACAGACATGGGAACATATTGTGCACTCCCCCCTGAAGATAGAGGTGTAGGTACACCACTCGAATGCTCAGGACGTTGGCAACAGTATGGCCTCCAATGCTATACACCATGTAATGAATCGGCGGGCATTGCCGATTGGAATAGCACAACAAATACATTGGTCAAAAAATCTGGATATGAATATGTTAATTATCAAATGCAGTCAGCGGGACTTTGTAGTCAACAGTGTCCGCCAGGTGCAGCTGATAGTGGTGTTTTTTGTTATCGTCAATCTTATTCACGTGGTCTAGGTAAACCAAAATCTTAACGAGATGCAGCAGCTACGGTCCATGTAGGCTGAGGAACTGACAACGGTCCTTTCTTTTCAGACTCGGGCATATTTGTACCGAGAGTACTCAGTGAACCGCTATTCATGAGCTTCCATACAGCAATGTTGTTCAGACCGACGTTTGCCGTTGTAGTTGCCGAAATTGTTGTCCGATAATCAGGGGCTCCGGTTGTTGCGGAGACCATTCTCCGAGGATCAATATTACCAGTTGGATTACCATTCGTAATAGCACCATATGTCCATGCAAGATATGTGCTTGTAGGATCTGTTCCTGTACCGGCCGCCGGGGCAAAGAAACCAGGGCAGACTTGTGCGTAAAATTTACGGGTCGGGTTAGAAACATCGGCTTTGCGAGCATTGTCGACATCTGTGACTGTTACAGTTGTTCCCGCTGGAATCGTGACAGTTCCTACAGTAACAGCCGCTGGATATGTATACGTCTTGTTTGGCTGAGAATCCATGAGATCACGAATGGGTTGATATACAGTCTGAATATCGGTAATATCTTTACCCATTGCATCATATGCAGTTTTCACGTCGACAGAACCTACCATCGTACCAGTTGTATTAGGAATTCTTGTCGTATCAAGATACGTGCATTTTGTAGTCACATAAGTACTTGCCTGATTCTGATAACAAAGGTCTCTAATACGCGCGGCCTCTACAACAGAAGGGTCAGTTGTATTCCCCCCTGCAATATTGAGTGCATTGAGGTAGGCTGCTCGGCATGCCGTGACCGTAGATTGATATGATGTAAGAGCTGCGTCATCTGCTGCCGGTGTTCCTGTAACAACATATCGCGACTTTGTTTTGAACTTGTATACTACAAAAATTAGTACAATAAGGACAACAAGGCCGATCAACATTTTCCTGAACATCTTAATGTCCATTTATACTATATTTGGATTTTTTTTGAACTATATTCTGCGATATCCTGTACTTTTTGAATATGTCACAGACGGTTCTATGACAACTACATTCGAAGTATAGCCTGGTGAATATTTTGGATCAAGTTCTTTGATCCAACTTCCATTCCCTGGAACGTAATGTTCAAATGTTTTCATGTCCGTGATAATGTATCCATTGACTATGTAATCAACAGGGTCATAAAGAACTTGCCTGGCTTCATTTTTTGAATTAACCCAGCTAGAAACTGTACCAGTTCCATTTACATTCGAGTTAAGACTGGAAAACAAGATTGTTCCATCGAGCTTTTTTATGTTAACTAAAAGATTTTCCGAAAAATTTGTGGTATGAGGAGCAGCAGATCCTTTAGTATACATCAATGCATTTTTCGCATCATCTTTTGATATAAATGTCCTGGCAAGACCGATTTCGTTTGTCACGGTATGTGCACTCCCAGATGTTCTATATTTTTTGCCAGGACATCCAGAACACGCTTCAAAATCAGTCGTGTCAAATTGTTGAAGCTCTCCGATTGTCAATGCATTCGAAATGACTGTATTGCATGCATCTGAATCATTGCAGAATCTACCAGTACCTGAAAGATCCATATATGTCGGAATCGTGTCGTTTACATTCACACGAATTAATGGTTTTTTACGATACGCCGTGCCTTTGTTCGATGAATCGAATTTTCTTACCCATTCATCATTTGAATATGGAGTTGCTTGATTCGTTGTGGATGTTGCAGGGCCTGTAGGGAGAAATGTACATGTACCGGTTGTAGACTGAAAATTGAATCCGGCACAATCCGACCCCCGGTTACATGTATCAGCACAGTCATTTAGATTATTTCCAGTTGCAGGTACACCCGGATACTCTACATGTATATATCCACCGTTTGTTAAATTTCGAAGCTCGAATGGTGTTGAAAAGAATTCATATCCAGGGAGGCCGCTCATGACCGGAGGTTGTGGTGAAACATCATCATTCAAAATAACAGCTGAATTTTTTTGGTTTGTCATTCTTGTGTCATAAATGAAAGGTATACTTGAGAGTGTATCAGTTGAGCTCTCCGAAAAATCATAACTGACTGCTTTGCATCCAGGTAATGTACATCCAGCCAAAGCCTCTTGAAGGGATTCTGGCAAATCCAAGACTGATGTTGCTAGTTCAGGTCTCGGACCTGTATATGTAAGTTCATATAAATTTGAAGTTGGAGTTGTTGCTGCATAGTTTATTGCGGCACAATCTGTTAAACTTACACCATCGATTGGGTTTGGGCACGATGCCATTCTACTATACTGCAAGACAAAATTCAGTAAGAAGATCATCCAATTTCGAGTAGTACCGTGCAAGGTCCTTTTCGAATCGCTTGTTTCGGTGCTCTCCTTTCATGTACAGCCACGCCAGGTTTGCCTTGCTATACCGGGTCGCCTTTTGGTTTTCGGTCGGCTTTCTTGGTCGCTGTTTCTTTGGCTCTTGCTTTTCAGATAGAACTGGAACGCGATCGATATAGCTCAGTGCTTGCATACACGTATCGGCGAGATCATCCTTTTTTTTGTGATTGTCAAAATGACCGATCCAATCGGCATTTGTCGCCTGAATGAATGCACGACACCGTTCGATCGATGCCTTTTTGCGTTCGAGGTACTTTGCCCGCCCTGGGCCAGCAACGTCTGGGATCTTGTGTCTGGCATCCCAAATAATGACGTCCTTTCCACCACAAAGGAAGTAGGCGTGCAAAAAATGTTCGACCGACTTGATCGTCTTGTTCTTGTCCGGTTGCTTCTCAATGAGGACCGTTCCGGGGACAAGGCGAACCCATGGACGGGCGTCAAGGTGTTTCTTCAAAGCCGGAAAGAGACCATCAGAACTCTGTGGTGGCACACCAGACACTTCCCATTCTTGGATGCGCTTCGTCCCGGGATCGATAAGGCACATCGCAAGATTCTTTATTCCAACATCAATCGAAAGAAGCATCATTCTTATTTAAAGGACACCTTACTTTATATGGCAATGACATGTTGTTGGTGGTGTTGCCATCCATTTCCAGGTCCGTCCCTTCATTATCCGTACAAGTACGACGAGCGTACAAAGCATTTCACGACGACCGGGCATTTTTGTTCTTGGGAGTGTGTCAAAGCATACGCTATAGATCAGAATAGTTCTCGGTCGGGCGAGATTCAAATGTATATAGCATTGATGCGTAAACACGCAAATAACAACAAGTACATTCCGTGCAATAAAGCCCCCAAACGAGCTTCGTTACAGATGTTCGGTGGGACACTCACAATCGAAGAATTCCGTAACGGTTCCTCGAATGTCGTTGTGAGCATGCCATGGGAAACACATATCATGCCTATAGTTCATACATTGAATCCGACAAGTCGTGCAGTTCCTACAACAATAGACACGTCTAAAGACGAGCTGGTCCTTCGAAGAAACAAACCACTCGCTCGTACAAAGAGTAGCTTAGAGGCTTCGCTCGGTATTATACGCAAGACAAGATGAACTTTATATTTTCATCGTGTAGACCAATTTTTCCAGAACCGGATCATCCTCAAACATTCCCTGTGTGGGTGTTTCAGAATGGAACGGCCGTAAATGCCATTTCAGTGCTGTCGGCAATCAAAAAACTTGAAACTGTCCAATTGAAAAAGTACTGGGCAATGGAGACGGAGCCTCATCTATGGGATATACAGTTTGACGATGACGTGACAGTTGAATGCGTCAAGGCATATGACGCGATCGAAGCTGTTCAAATGGCACGCATTTACCTTATAGAGGATGCCAAGAATCCTATGATTATTCGCTCAGCGGCACCGGCACGACTCAGCCGTAGATGTGATGACATATGCCACGACGACTAGAGTCCATGCAGCAAACCACGGGGGAAGATCGAAGCGCATATGAATTCTTGGAAGATGAAAGTCTGTCCATGTATCATTCATTACGATGGACGACTCTGCGTCGGAAACCAGGTCCTCATCCTCAACTGGAGAGTCTTTGATTTCTGCTTCAGTGGACATTTGTACCTTTTTAGTGTTTTAATTCTTTAGTATAAGTACATGAAGTCTCTCTTGGTCCTCATCCTCATTCTCGCCCTGCTGTTCTTCATAGTCAGCGAGGCCCCAAAGACGCTTGCGCCTCAGCGGGAGGTGAACCCCGGGTGGGCAACTATGAGACACGACGGTCCATGGTATGGCAAGCGAACCCTGGAAAACTATGTTTCGTCCCCTTGCGTCTAAATAAAACACGTAAGCGTTTATCTCAACATGGAGCCTCTCAGAGTATATGCTCGCACAAAGATTTCCGAGACGTGCAATCTCACGAGCACAGACCCGAGGGTCATCAATATGGAAATTTCTATTAACAACTGGGTGCGTGAAAACACACCAAATGCAGACATAGAAGCATCATGGGAAAATCCGAGATTTCGTTGGAGATATAAGCAACGTGTGATGAATATCCTGTTCAATCTTAAAAAGAACCCTGAACTCATTCGTCTTGTCAGGGATCGTGAAGTGAAGGCCAGGGATGTGGGCAGCATGCCACCCGAAAAACTGTGGCCAGATGGTCCCTATGCGCAGACAATCAAAAAGATTCGAGAGCGTGAGACGGCCCGCGAGCTCTTCAAGCTTGAGGAGGATAAGGATTACGAAGGAATATTGACTTGTCCAAAGTGCAAATCCAAGAAGACGAGTTATTACCAGATGCAGACGCGCAGCGCAGACGAGCCGGCGACCAACTTTTGCAGCTGTGTGTGCGGACACCGATGGAAGTTTTGCTGAGAGTTTTACGCGAGTCCCACATAAATGCTGGATGGTTGTCAGGGAGATTTTCCAACACCGAACGAATAAATTTGCGTGCACATATGTCGTACATTTTGTAATCGTAAACAGGGGTTGGAAGTACGTCCAAGAGGTACATCATAGCAAAAGTCTGACAGAATTTATGCGTCCCAGGCTTTTGGTAGTGATCCCATGGGTCAAAAACATTCGTGTCACCCGCCTTGCGTGCCTTCCAGTGAGAATCCACAAAATATGCTGTTGGTCTCTGGGGTGCATGACGCGAAGGAGATCGTCGCTGAATGACGACTCCAGGGACCATAGTTGCCCAAACAGAGTCATCACCCATGAAGTCAATAATCTTTTGCATGTTTATGGAGAAACAGTACGAAACCTTTATACGTAGAGGGTGGCCGCCACGGATCGCTGCCATTTATGCGGGTCTCATTGAACTCCCGAAACCAAGACTCGTTATAAAATATATGTGGATATAATATGAATAACGCAGTTGCCAACTTCAAACGGCGTTGGATTAACGGTTCCAATTTTAACTTACACGCTCCGGATCCAAATAAAGGAAAACATTATTATAAGCTCATACACAAGCCATCGGGTGCAAGTGTTGCTTTTCA
>JACCDP010188166.1_pt1 | contig 11183 bp, 10 predicted proteins | sample 7445841 | NCBI WGS metagenome assembly JACCDP01 (sample SAMN15323441, study PRJNA562643) | freshwater metagenome | isolation source: river surface water | place: USA:Blue River Watershed | collected 2017-08-17
AACTTACTTGAATCGGCAAGAAGTTACTGGAATGATTTAGATGAAAATTTAAAACAAGATTTTCGTTTTTTACATATATCCTCAGATGAAGTTTATGGATCACTTGATTTAACTGATCCCCCTTCAAATGAAAGCGACCCCTATAAGCCTAATAGCCCATACAGTGCGAGCAAAGCTGCAAGTGATCATTTAGTCCGCGCATGGTTTCAGACTTATAAGTTGCCAGTCCTTACAGTTAATTCTGCCAATAATTATGGCCCATACCAATTCCCAGAAAAATTGATTCCTTTATGTATCTTGAATGCTTTAAACGGCAAACCTTTACCTATTTATGGCGATGGCCAACAGATTCGTGATTGGCTTTATGTGAAAGATCATTGCACTGCCATTCGTGAAATTTTAAAGCATGGTCAAATTAGTGAAACTTATAACGTTGGTGCACGGAATGAAAAAACAAATTTAGAAGTCGTTGAAACGCTATGCACGATCTTAGATGAATTAAAACCAAAATCGAATGGCAAAAGTTATGCTGATCAAATCACTTTCGTTAAAGATAGACTCGGTCACGACAAACGATATGCGATTGATGCTTCGAAATTAAAACGCGAACTTAATTGGAGTGCACAAGAAACCTTGAAGACAGGACTTCGTAAAACGGTTCTTTGGTATTTAGAAAATGAAGCATATATAAATCATGTTGTATCAGGTGAATATCAAGATTGGGTTCAGAGACAGTATTCATGAAAATCTTTCTTACAGGGAAAAATGGGCAGTTAGGCAATAGACTTGATAAAGATTTAAAAAAAATTCATGATGTTATTGCAACAGATCGTAACACTTTAGATTTAGTAGATACTCAATTTATTAAAGATACTATTTATAAAGTTAAACCTGATTTGATTATCAATGCGGCGGCCTATACTAATGTTGATCAAGCAGAAAAAGAAAAAGATTTAGCCTATAAAATAAACGCGCTGGCTCCAAAAGCTTTAAGTCAGGCCGCGAAAGCACTTGATATCCCAATCATTCATATCTCAACCGCTTATGTTTTTGATGGAACAAAGGAGGGGGCTTACGTAGAAGATGATCAAGTAAACCCTTTATCAGTTTATGGAATAACAAAATGGCATGGGGAAGAATTTGTTAGGCAACATCCGAAGCATTTTATTTTAAGAACAAGTTGGGTTTTTTCATGTCACGGACATAATTTTTTAAAAAAGATTATCAAGTTAGCACAAGAAAAAAATTCATTGAGTGTTGTTGATGACCAATGGGGATCGCCTACTTCTGTGAAAATATTAAGCGATTCTATTCAGGCTATTATTCATAAACTTCAAATTAAAAATAATTTGGATATCTACGGAACATATCATATAACATCAGAAGGTGAGACTAACTGGTATTTATATGCTAGCCAAATTTTGGATATTTTGGAATTTTCAAAAGTTAAACTAAAGCTTGTAGCATGTAATGTACATCCTATCACTTCATCTAAGTATCCCCAAGATGCAAGGCGACCTAAAAATTCCAGGATGAATACAACCAAGTTCAGAAATATCTTTATGTTAAAATTTCCTCACTGGAAAAATGAATTGAAAGATATTGCCTTCTCAGTAATTAAAGACTTAAATAAATGATAAAAGAATTGCTCCTTAAGTAGGTTTAAAATTAAAGATCCTAATTGGCTATATTTATATCAAAAAGAACATCATGTTGAAATGATCCACCGATGCCCTCCAATGCTCGACAAAGTAATTGACTGACCTCTCTTGAATGTGAGCTAGTAAATTTTAGCAATAGAAAATAGAAAAAATTTGAAAGTCGCCCACCGAGAGGGGGGTGTTTTTAATCTGCAAGGGTCCGAGGAATTGCAATCAAAAAACCTTATAATCTCAATCATAAATAACTAATGCGGCGAAGTCTTCAACATGATTTTAAAAACCTTATCCAATAAATGAAATTAACTCCATTAAGTATCCCTGATGTATTGCTAATAGAGCCGAAAATATTTCAAGATGAACGAGGATTTTTTTTTGAGAGTTTTAATTTAAGCGAGTTCAAAAAAACAACTTCATTAGATATTAATTTTGTTCAAGACAATCATTCCAAATCAATGAAGGGAGTTTTGCGGGGGCTTCATTATCAGTTACCCCCTTTCGCTCAAGGGAAATTAGTGAGGGTGATTCAAGGCGAAGTATTAGACGTGGCTGTTGATATTAGAAAATCTTCTGCCACTTTTGGGCAATATGTTTCACATGTTTTATCATCAGAAAATAAAAAACAGATGTGGATTCCTGAGGGTTTTGCTCATGGATTTTTAACTTTATCAGATACTTCTGAATTCATTTACAAGACAAACAACTACTACAATCCTTATTATGAGCGTTGTCTTATTTGGAATGACCCAATACTTAATATAAGATGGGAGCAAGGGATTCATTTGCAGATTTCATCTCAGGATATTTTAGGCAAGAATTTTTTTGATGCCGAATTATTTGTTTAGGTGATTAAAGTTTTTTTTGGTTAATTAATTTATTTGAGCTTAAATAAAGGCCTAATAACACGCAGGCTAGAATTCCATTTTCATGATTAAAAGTAGAGTTAACTAAGCCTACTCCAAAAATTCCGGCCCACGCACTTGCTGCGCCCCCCCAAAATAGAAAGTATGAATTATTTTTTATTTCGGGGTAGTTTTTAACTAATTCCCTTAGCCACATTATCATAAAAAATATTAACATTGAGAGCCCAACAAGGCCCTTTTCTGCTAAAGTAGAAAAATAAAGGCTGTGGGCATGTCCAAATTGAAGTTTATAACTCTCTGGATTAAATTTTTCATTTCTCTTTTCCACGGAAAGGCGCAAATCTTCCATCTTAATTTGTGACCAATTATACATACCAATTCCAAAAAATGGATACGTTCTTGCTGTTTCAGCTGCTGCATTCCATATCTGAGTCCGATCAGCCATTATGTTATTTCCGTTTTGATAAGATAATTGCTTTATTGCAATAGTTGATTGAGATAAAAAAAGCGAAGGTATCAGTAAGATTAAAGCCCCATAAAAAGTAATTTTTGTAGTTAAAGATTCCTTTGAAAAAAATACTATTAAAATCGCAAGCGTGAAAGCTACTCCAAAAGCACCCCTTGATTGTCCTACGATGAGCCCGTAAAAAAATAATGCAACACCTAGAAATAAAATAAATTTTATAAGATTAGATTTAAATTTTAAGCCTGATAAAAACCATGTTAAAGAAGCTCCAAATATAACCAATAAATAAATTGCCGAATGATTGACATGCCCAACAGAATGTAATTCTAATTGATCTTTAGTTTTACTAATCAGCAGATTCCATAAGCCAAAAAGTAATGGTGGGATAGTGCCCAGTATTATTAAATAGTAAATGCGTTTTATTTCTTTTAAAGTATAGTTTGCTCTTGCTATAAGCCATCCTGTGCATAGTATTGTTAGAGATACTCGAAATCCTTGCCATTCATTGTGGTGAGGTATTCCAGCAAAATAAGTACATATTATGTTAGTAAGTATAAATGTTGAAAAAATTGAATCCCAATAACCCCATTCATATTTTTTTGTTTTAATCCATCTTATACATGCTGTTATCACATAAAGAACCAGAAAAATATTTTTAGGTGCTTCCAAGCTTGGAAGTGCTATTACCATCAATGAAAGAAAGGCAATTTCAATTGTTTTTAAATGGTCCGATTGGTCGGTCTTCATTGTTAAGTTTCTTGTACTTTATGAATTGTTATTTTGTAAACTATTGAATATTCGTAATGATATAGTATTAAATATCTAAAATGTATTTAAAAAATAATTAATATGGATATCTCAAAAAAAACTATTGCTATTATCGGCCTGGGCTATGTTGGCTTGCCTCTTGCAGTTGCATTCGGAAAAATTAGAACTGTAATTGGTTTTGACATAAATAAAAAAAGAATAAATCAATTAATGTCTTACCAAGATAGTACATTGGAAGTTTTGACTTCCGACTTACAAAAAGCTAAGTATTTAACTTATTCGTGTGACTTTAATGATCTTTCTCAGGCGGATATATTTATTGTTACCGTTCCTACACCTATCGATAAGGTAAACCGCCCTGATTTAAGGCCTATCATTAATGCAACTGAAACAGTTGCTAAGGCCCTTAAAAAAGACAGCCTCATTATTTACGAATCAACAGTCTATCCTGGCTGTACTGAAGAAATTTGTGTGCCTATTTTAGAAAAGTATTCCAAATTAAATTTTAACAAAGATTTTTATTGTGGGTATAGTCCTGAGCGAATTAATCCTGGCGATAAGGTTAATACACTGACTACGATTAAAAAAGTTACAAGCGGATCGACGCCAGAAATTGCCAAAGTAGTCGATGCACTTTATTCCTCAATTATCACAGCAGGAACTCATATGGCACCTAACATCAAGGTTGCAGAGGCTGCAAAAGTTATTGAAAATACACAGCGCGATCTTAATATCGCCCTTATAAATGAGCTTTCGGTCTTATTTAATCGTTTAGGCATAGATACAATAGATGTATTAGATGCTGCTTCTACAAAGTGGAATTTTTTACCTTTTCGTCCCGGTATGGTTGGCGGTCATTGTATTGGTGTTGATCCCTATTACCTTACTCACAAAGCTGAAGAGGTTGGGTATCACCCTCAAATCATCTCATCCGGAAGACGAATGAACGATAATATGTCTCGTTATGCTGCTAGAAATGTTATCAAGTTGATGCTTAAAAATGGTATTGATGTTTCAAAAAGCAAAATTGGTGTGATGGGAATTACCTTTAAGGAGGATTGCCCTGACATCCGAAATAGCAAGGTTGTCGATCTTATTAAAGAATTTGAAGCATGGGGTGTTAAAGTACTTGTTACTGACCCTTATGCAGACGATGAAGAGGTGATGCATGAATATGGTATTAAACTTGTAGCTATAGATGATTTCTCATTTATAGATTCTTTGGTTGTTGCAGTTGGCCATCAAGTTTATAGAAAAATGAAACCTATAAATTTAAAAAAGATATTGAAAACTAGTAAGCCAGTATTAGCAGATTTAAAAGCGCTTTACGATAGAGACGAGGTTGCGGCCGCGGGACTTACATTATTTAGATTTTAAAATTCTTTAAGAAAGATTTTATATGCATCATTATCCAGCATCTATTACAAATCGAAAGATTCGCTTTGCCCTTGTCGGATGTGGACGTATTGCACAGAATCATTTTGCGGCAATTAAACAGCACAACGACAAAGCTGAACTCGTTGGTGTGTGTGATATTAATTCGACCGCGCTTGCTGAGGCAGTTAAAACAACAGGTGCGAAGCCTTATACAACGCTAACTCAAATGCTATTGAGTTCTGAAGCTGATATTTTTATTCTTACAACACCATCTGGGCTGCATTCTGATCAAGCAATAGAAGTTGCTAGAGCGGGACGAAGTGTAATCACTGAGAAACCGATGGCCACAAAATGGGAAGATGGTAAGCGCATGGTTAAGGCATGCGATGAGGCTGGTGTTCGTTTATTCGTTGTAAAACAAAATCGTCGAAATGCAACACTTCAGCTGCTGAAACAAGCTATTGAAAAAAAACGTTTTGGTAAGATTTACATGGTAAATATCAATGTATTTTGGACGCGACATCAGACATATTACGATCAAGGTGGTTGGCGTGGTCGCTGGGAATTTGATGGCGGCGCTTTTATGAATCAGGCTAGCCATTATGTCGATCTCATTAGTTGGTTAATTGGCCCGCTTGAAAGTTTGCAGGCTTATACAGCAACCTTAGCGCGTGATATTGAAGCTGAAGATAGTGGGGTTATAAGTCTAAAGTGGCGAAATGGTGCATTGGGGTCTATGAATGTAACTATGCTAACTTACCCTAAAAATTTAGAGGGTAGCATCACGATTCTTGGTGAAAAGGGCACAGTGAAAATAGGCGGTGTTGCAGTAAACGAGGTTCTTCATTGGGAATTTGAAGACAAAGATCCTGACGATAAAAAAATAAAAGAAGTGAACTATGAAACGACTTCTGTATATGGTTTTGGACATCCTTTGTATTATGAAAACGTGATTAATGTCATGCGAGGCGAGGCTGAGCCAGAAACAGACGGCCGCGCAGGCTTGAAATCTTTAGAAGTAATTATTGCAACTTATCTATCCGCACGAAATGCTCAGCGTATCGCACTTCCATTAGACTATTAAAATGACCGTAACGATTCATGCTAGCGCTATTGTTGACGAAGGTGCTCAAATCGGAGATGGCAGCCGTATATGGCATTTTACCCATATATGCAGTGGCGCCAAGATTGGAAAACAGTGCTCTTTAGGACAGAATGTTTTTATTGGTAATGATGTTTTAATTGGCGATAATGTCAAAATTCAGAATAATGTATCTGTATACGATGCCGTGATTATTGAGGATGACGTCTTCTGTGGTCCAAGTATGGTATTCACGAATGTCTTTAATCCTAGATCAGCTGTATCGCGCAAAGATGAGTATCGTAAAACACATATTAAGCGAGGCGCATCACTTGGTGCCAACTCAACAATTGTTTGTGGTGTTACTGTAGGGGAGCACGCTTTTGTAGCAGCAGGCGCTGTGATCAATCGGGATGTGCAAAATTTTGCCCTGATGGCTGGCGTTCCTGCTAAACAAATTGGATGGATGAGCCGCTTCGGGGAGCGTTTGGATCTTCCCCTTAAAGGGAACGCGGAAACCATTTGCCCCAATACTAATGAGAAATATATTTTAATTGATGGTAAATGCTCAATTGCTGTTTAATAATATTTAAAGATTGCTATGGAATTTATTGATTTAAAAGCCCAATACAACGCATTACGTGAAAGTATCAATGCGCGTATTCAAAAGGTTCTTGATCATGGCCAATATATTATGGGGCCTGAAGTTAAAGAACTTGAAGATCGATTAGTTGCTTATACGGGCGCTAAGCACTGTATCACTGTAGCTTCAGGAACTGAGGCGTTATTAATTTCTTTGATGGCAATTGGCATTAAGCCAGGTGATGAAGTCATAACGACGCCATTCTCATTTATTGCCACAGCTGAAGTGATCGTGCTTCTTGGAGCAAAACCTGTCTTTGTAGATATAGAGCCTGACACATGCAACATCAATGCTTCACTTATTGAAGCTAAAATTACAAATAAGACAAGGGCTATTGTGCCAGTTTCACTCTATGGCCAACCTGCTGATATGGATGAGATTAATACGATTGCAAATAAACATAATTTAATTGTGATCGAAGATGCCGCTCAAAGTTTTGGGGCAACCTATAAAAATAAAAAAAGTTGTAACTTATCAGCTATTGGATGTACAAGTTTTTTCCCAAGCAAACCACTAGGTTGCTATGGAGACGGCGGCGCTATTTTCACTAGCGATGACATGCTCGCACAAGCGATGCGTGAAATCCGTGTTCATGGACAATCAAAACGTTATTTTCACACAAGGTTAGGTGTAGGCGGTCGTATGGACACTCTTCAGTGCGCTATTGTGCTGGCAAAATTGGATCGATTTGATTGGGAGGTAGAACAGCGAATAAAAATTGGCGCTATGTATAACGAACTTTTGAGGGGAAAAGTTGAGGTAATTATCCAGCGTCAACATAGAACTAGTGTGTTTGCACAGTATACCGTTTTGGTTGAGGACAGAGAAAAAAAGCAGGCTTTACTTCGAGAGGAGGGTATTCCCACCGCAGTTCATTACCCAATTCCAATGCATCTACAACCAGCTTACCAAGATCTATGTTGTCCCGAATGCTGTCCCATATCAATTCAAGTGGCCGACCGTGTAATGAGTCTGCCTTTTTATCCAGATATGGATAAATCATTACAATTAATGGTGATTAATACATTAACGTGAATATATTAACGATTATTGGGGCAAGGCCGCAGTTTATAAAGGCCGCAGTAATATCGCGTATGTTAAGAAGTAATGATCAGAAACATAAAATTAACGAATTAATTGTTCATACAGGTCAGCATTTTGATGACAATATGTCGAAATTTTTTTTTGAAGAGCTCGACATTCCCAAGCCCAAATATAATTTAGATCTCTCTGGCGGCTCCCAAGGCAAGATGACGGGTCGAATGCTAGAAGCAATCGAGAGAGTGCTGCTTAAAGAAAAACCTGATTGGGTTTTGATATATGGGGACACGAATTCAACTCTTGCAGGCGCTTTGGCAGCAGCAAAGTTACATATACCCATCGCACATATTGAAGCAGGACTTAGATCTTTTAATTTGCATATGCCAGAAGAAATTAACCGTGTAATTGTGGACCGCGTTTCAACTTTGTTATTTTGTCCAACTCACAGCGCAGTTGACAATCTTAAGGCTGAAGGTATTTTGAAAGGCGTTTATTTGGTTGGCGACGTTATGTATGACGCTTCATTATTTTATCGTGATATTGCATTGCAACGGAGTAGAATTCTTAAAAAGCTTGGGTTAGAGAGCGGGGAATATGTTTTAGCTACTTGCCATAGAGCAGAAAATACAGATGATCCAATAAAATTAATTGAAATTTTAACTGCTCTTTTGGAGATATCCTCTGAGACTAAGGTGGTTTTGCCATTACATCCCCGAACGAAAAAAGCAATTAAAACTTATGATTTGGATTATTTAATGGAAGGTTTAATTGTATCTACCCCATTGGCATTTATAGATATGGTTGCATTGGAGCAAGGTGCTAGAGTTATTATCACGGATTCTGGGGGTGTGCAAAAAGAAGCTTTCTTTTATGGTGTGCCTTGTATTACGATAAGAGATGAAACTGAGTGGGTAGAAACGGTAGAGTTAGGATTTAATCAACTCACGGGAGCTGATAAGAATAAAATATGCAAAGCCTATTTAGAGCAAAAAAATAATACACTTCTTAGCAAAGCCTTTCCTTATGGAACTGGTGAAGCTGCTTCCCAAATTATTCGAATATTGGAAAATATTTAATGATATTAGTTTTATTGCCTGCATATAATGAGGAGAACTCACTTCCTCAATTAATACCAAAGCTTAAAAATATTCTTGAAATGATAAAGGGGGAATATAAAGTCTTAGTTTGCAACGATGGTAGTTGCGATCGAACGCAAGTAATTCTAGAGCAATATGCCATTGAAATGCCACTAGAAATAATTCAGCATAATATTAATCGTGGACTTGGTGAAACGGCTCGTGATCTTTTTGAGCGAGCCGCTGAATTAACAACCGATGGTGACTTTATTATTCGCTTAGACTGTGATGACACACATGAGCCTGAGTTCATTCCTTCAATTGTAGAGAAATTAAAGGGTGGTTATGATGTCGTTATAGCCTCGCGTTTTTCACCTGGAGGGGGGCAGTTGGGTGTCAGTGGTTACCGTGCTTTCATTAGCCAAAGTGCTAATTTATTTATGAAAGTATTTTTTCCTATATCGGGAATCAGAGAGTATTCTTGTGGTTTTCGCGGCTATCGTGCTGAAAAAATCAAAGAAGCTATCACCTTTTATGGTAACAACTTCATCCAGCTTAAAGGTCTTGGTTTTACCTGTACATTGGAAAAATTAATCAAACTTAAACTCATTGGTGCAAAATTTTGTGAAGTTCCGTTTCTGTTGCGTTATAACCAAAAGAAAAGTTCAAGCAAAATGGTTTTTAGTGTTACTGCCTTAGGATACTTCATTATGTTGATCCTCTACCATTGGCCTTGGGGTGGGTGGAAAAAAAGTATCAATTCAGAAAAAAAAGTGATCTAAGCTTGTCAAATGAAAAGTATTGATCAAGTTCGTGCATTTTGGGAAAGCAATCCATTGTGGACTGGTGAGTCCAAGCATCAAGCAGGCACCCTTTTATTTTACGAGGAACATAGAGCTGTTTACATAGGTGATTGTTTTGCTGGTAATTTTGATATTCGTTTTCTTCCATCCCCTCAAGGGCAAAACATGAGCGTTTTAGATCTTGGATGTGGTATTGGCTTTTGGGTTACAGAATTTGGAATGCGAGGACTTAATAATCTTTATGCCGCTGATCTTACCAGCCAGGCGTTAAAGTTGACCCAAAAACGACTAGATGCTTATGGTTTAAAAGCTGAACTAAATTTGCAAAATGCAGAATCTATGTCCTTCGAAAGCGATACTTTTAACCATGTTAATTGCCAAGGCGTTATTCATCATACCCCTGATACCGAGACTTCAATCGCAGAAATTGCAAGAGTTCTTAAATCAGGTGGGACAGCTAGCATATCAGTTTATTATCGTAATCTCATTTTGAAGTTATGGCCATATGTGCATTGGTTGGGTTGGCTTCTTACTAAATTAGGTGGTGGGCTTAAGGGGCGAGGAAGAGAAGAAATATTTCTGAAAAGCGACATTGATGAAATCGTCAGGTTGTATGATGGCGATTCTAATCCGATAGGCAAGAGCTACACTCGAGAGCAGTTTGAGGATTTGCTAAAGAAACATTTCGTAATTCAAGAAATTTACCTTCATTTTTTTCCAGCCCGTTCACTGCCATTCAAAATACCTAAGATTCTTCATCGTTGGCTCGATAAACATCTTGGTTTCATGATTTACGCAACAGTGCAAAAACCGTGTGTGGATTAGTATCTATTCTCACCTCCAGCCGATCGCTTAACGATCGGTTCGGTGTTCTTGATGCTATGCTTGCACGGATTGTTCATCGAGGACCAGATGGTCATGGCAAAGTTCATATTCCAGGACAAGCTCTATTCGGGCATTGTCGACTTGCGATTATTGATCCTGAGCACGGTGCTCAACCTATGCATTCAAAAGACGATCGTTATAGTCTAGTATTTAATGGTGAAATTTATAACTACATTGAATTAGCAGACCAACTAAAAAAAGCTGGGGTGTCTATAACAACTTCATCGGACACGGAAGTGTTATTTAAATTACTAATAAACAAGGGCACTGACGCATTGCTAAACCTAAATGGCATGTTTGCTTTTGTATTTCACGATAGGCAAGAGAATACTTGGATTGCAGCTCGAGATCATATTGGAATTAAACCGCTTTATTATTCAGAAGCTAATGATGAGCTGATTTTTGCCTCTGAAATTAAAGCTATTTTGGCGCATCCAGATATCCTTCCAATACGAGACGACCATTCATTACAGCAATATCTATCATTTCAATTTTGCTTAGATGATAGAACCCTTTTTGAGG
>JACCDP010602303.1_pt1 | contig 11183 bp, 8 predicted proteins | sample 7445841 | NCBI WGS metagenome assembly JACCDP01 (sample SAMN15323441, study PRJNA562643) | freshwater metagenome | isolation source: river surface water | place: USA:Blue River Watershed | collected 2017-08-17
GGGTTCGAGTCCCTCACAACCCACTTCATAGCATCTATTGATAGCAATCAAAATTTCGATAAAGTGAGGTCAATGGATACTACTCAACTCCGAAATCATTTTGTAATTAAGCAAAATATTAAATTATTTAAAGAATTCGAAAAGAGCAAAATCTTATTATTGTCTCCGAATTTTGCTGATTATATTTTCTGGAAACATATGTTACCAAATGCTAAGTTTACGATTTCAACAATTAATGATTGGAACATACAAAATTCTTTTGAAAATTCCATGTTACGGAGATTTCTAAAGCCACGAAAAAATCTGGAAGAAAACAAGTTGTTTGATTTAACGATTGCCCAAAATGTCTTTATGTATATTAAAGAACCTTTGGCTGCAATTAATCATGTTAAGAAAATATCCGACAAATTATTTATTCAAGATCTGAAGTACCGAAAAAGAAGCAAATTTAGTCCATATTTTGGCGATGATGGTGATTCATCAAGATTCTCGACTGATAATTCGGGTAACTTAAGTCAATCCCCATATAACTTTGCAAATACCTTTAATAAAAACGTAATGATATTTCAATTTGAATTTACTGGGCAGGTTAATGAATTTCATGAGAATATAGATCCACCTATCCATATTCTCGCTTTAATTAATTTAAATTCTAGATTATCTTACTCAGAGTTTCGTGACATTTACTCAAAATTTTCGGTGCTAAGAATATACATATTCCAAGCACTTAAACGAGTCAAGATGCGATAAGTCTCTATCCATTTGATTTTCACTTAAAATAATGAATTATGGATTAAAATTCTTTGCCCAGAATTGACTCTAGTAAATACATCATCTTTGTCTCTAATAAATATTGTATTACCAATTTTCTTAGTCTTGTCCAAGGCAGTGAGATTCCTATGCTTAGGATCATATTCGTATGGGGAGAATCCAAAAAGATTGAGATAATTTTCAAGTTCAGAATTCGAACTTCCATAGTGCTGTGTTTCACCGTTTGTCTCAATAATTAAAGCCTTGAGGGTGGACTGCTTAAGGAAATCTTTTGCTCCACGCAAAATCTCCATTTCATAGCCTTCAACATCAATTTTTATCAAAGATACACCTACAACTTTGGCATAAGAATCTAAAGTTCTCATCTTGACTGAATTTACATGCGAGTCCTCTGATGCTCGAATAACATGATTAATCGCATCGAGAGACTTTGTTAATTTAACTTTACCTTGACTTGCGCCCAATGCGCAAGATTGAACAAAATTAGTAGGCAAATCATTCAATTTAAGATTCTCTATTAATCTTTTTCGCGTTTGTAATACAGGTTCAAATGAGTAAACCTTACATTTCGAAATTCCACCTGCAAGTAGCGAATAGGAACCTGCGTTTGCTCCAATGTCAAAAAATACATCTGATTCAGTTAAGAAATGAAGCATGAACAACATTTCGTTAGGTTCACTCAACGTACAATATAAGTTAATGGTCATGCCGGTTTCTCCAGGTGCAATATAAAATTGCAATCCATGAATCCATTTAACTTTAACTCTGGAGCACATGATTCTACCTATCAATTGGAATTTTAAGAAAATTAAAATCGATTTTAGTTTTCGCTTTTTATTTAAACGATGTGTCCAAATAATTCTAAGAATTTGAAATTTTCTCAAAGATCTAATCATTCACTTTTATTTCTGGTATCTAGCGAAGTCAAAAGCTATGATATCTCTGATAGCACTAAGGTGGTGGTGTCCCTGCGAATCCAGAGGTATTTCAAATTCTGGCACGTCCATTTCTACTTCTAAATATTCGTTTAGGCTCAAATTCTGAATTGCAAACAACCTAGTTTTTTTTCCATAAGTTCCATATTCTGAAGCTTGCGCAACCCGGACTTTCAGATCCGGATGTAAATCATACTTCCCCGCATTCCTTCCTTTTTCTGAGTCTATAATGATTGGATTCAGATTGGAATTAAACCAGTTGGAAGAATCAATCTGGGGAGAACTGTATATACTTAAATTTGTCGCATGATCACCAACATTAAAAATATCTGATGAGGTTAACAAGAAATATTCTTTACTACCTTTATAAATAATGCTGTCTACTGCAGATAAATTTGTTAGCAACTGTGTTGCTAACTCCCACTTCATTGGAAAATCGACAGCTCTGTATAATCTTACATCTCGATTTTCTGAAGATTCTGGAATCATGTAGATCTCTTCACCATCTAAAAATACATTTGGGAATGAGATATGAAATTCTTCTTCGAGGCATACACCTAATCTCTCGAATTTATCATTATGAAGTTTAAAAACACAAATGAATCCCTTAGATGTAAAAAATGAGAATTCCTCAACAAATAGATAAATTTCATTTTGGAATTCAAATAAAAAAGGATCGGCAAAATAACCGTTCTCTGGATTTTCTAAGTTGATAATCCTCCGAGAGGAAGAAGAATTTCCTATTTGAATTCTAACATGCCAGGTATATTTCTTCTTTAGAAAAAGAATTCTCAATATCTTCAAAAGATCAGCAATAAGTCTCTTGGCAAATAATTTTAGAATTACTAAGGGATTAGACAGTTTACCACCACAAGTTAACATATATCTGGCATCTAGTCCTGAGCTAGTTTTTGGAGTTTTAAGCAAATTGAAATAATGGCGCAGAATATTTTCATATGTATCCGCAATCGAAGGTAAATATGTTAATTTTGCCATCTCGCGATCGAGCCAAACATTATGGTTATAACTTCTATAACTGATTATATGTATGTACTGATCACTTATTTTACTTGGAAAGAATGAATTGAACGGTAGGAGTGGCGAACTCAATTCAATTCTTAATTTTTTCCAAAAAATATAATTAGAAACTTCATAAAAATTATTTTTGGCCATGCCATCATTTACGCTAGTTCTTTTCCGAAAATAAAATTTTTGTTTTTTTTCTGCTTTTTTGGCTACAGAATTTTTCGTAAGGAAGACTGGGATGAGCATTGATACAGTGGTCAAAAAATTTTGTCGAGTTCTACTCATCTCAATAACAGCAATTAGAAGCATGATCGGGAGAGTCACGAGTGTAAATAGAAAAATAAATATTTGTGAAGGCGAGAATTTTGGCAAATCGAATTGAACTTCTTTGTTTGATTTAGAAAAGTTAAATAAAAGCATTCGAAATCGTAAACTTGCAACTCGACTATCAAGTAAAATCATTTGTGGTCCAATTTCTTTATTCTTAAATTATAATTGCTAAAAACTAATTTAAGTCCGAAGTTTGCAACAATGATTACGTTCATCGCAACCCATATCATGGCGATAGAACTACCTCTGACTATCACCGCACAGTAAGCTCCAAAAGTCAATGTAGATACAAATTTGAGACCGCCGGCAACTGAAATTAATCCATCATATTTCTTAGCCAAGAATCCCAAAAGAAAGAAACCGCCTGCTACTCCCAAAAACCCCATGTCATAAAAAAGTACTCCCACTAAACTTGGAACTGGGCACAGACCGGAAGCGCAGCCTTCTCCAAACATCTTCGTTAGAATCATATCCGACCATGTATTTGATGCCTCTAGTGCAGACGGAAGTGTTTCCCGCAATAAATCTATAAACGTTCCCCTTCCATAACCAAACTGAAATTCTTTTCCCATTTGAGATGTCAAGAAGGAAACAAAATTGAACATCTCGGTATCATTTTTTACCAAATAGCCCTGGAGAACTTTGTAAACACCATTTTCTCGAAAGAAATTGTATGCAGCAGTGGGTAAATTAATGCCTTCTCGAGCACCTGATGATCGAACATATGGGTAAATGGTCAGAACCAGACTAGCCACTAAAAGACCTAAAGAACTTAATATTCCAACTCGAAAATCTCGCTTCATCTGGAGCAGTACCAAAAACATGCAAATTGCCATTGGAAAGATAATCCGCCTGTCACCCAAGAGCGCAGAAGGTGCTGCAGTCAGTAAAAAAAGGCAAATTAATTGAATTTTGCTTGATCTCGAAATTCTTTCTAACCTTCCTAGGATTAGCAGGCTGGAACTGAAAATTATAAAACTTGAGGCAGGTAGGGCTTGCAACAAAATAGGTACTCCTCTGAAATTTGAATTAAATTCATCACTCCTACCTTGTAATAATAGTTTTAGAATCGAAGTTCCTCCTAACAGAACCATGAAGCCAAGCCATATCAGCATAATAAATATTGACAATACTCGTGCTCGACCGAGGATTTGGTCTTTTGAAAGAATTGGATCCGTCAACTCTGATCTACGGCCTGGTTTCGAAAACATAAATCCTAAAGACAATGCTATGGAACCAGTCAAACCAGCAATCACTGCAGTATTGAATCCTGTTACGGAATCCAATCCATAAAACGCAAAATCCGTAGGGTAGCGCATAACCAAGGGTCGCAATCCAAAAATGGACATTAGAACCGCATGCGCCGTTACAAATGGATGTAATAAATTATACATTTTAAACCTTGAAAAAATAATTATAGATGCAAGAGAGTTACAAGTTAATAATAAAGCTAAGTATTTTCCAGTTGAAAAATCATTCATAATCTAAAACTTCATTTCGTCTAGCCCAATAAAGTTGAATTGATTGAATGAGGTTGCCTAAGAATAGTCCTACACACGCTCCCGTAACCCCAAAAAAATAACCACCAATAATTATGAGGAGCAAAGTTGCTAGAATCCACACCAAAGAAATCTTATAGAGAAACTTGTTCCTGCCAATTCCTTGAAGAATAGAGGTTTCGATTGCGATTACTCCAAACATTATGAATCCTAGACATTGCACTTTAAAACTCAAATCAATATTGGGATAATTTGGAAGAAAATCTCTGGTGACCAAATTGGCAGGAAGTAAACAAACCAAAAATCCAAAAAAAACACAATATTTAAATAGCTTTAAATATTTTTTTAGAAATTCTTTTTTCATATTTCTATTCCTGGAAGAAATCGAAGTGATTCCTGTCTGCGCTAGGGTAGACATTGGGATTGAAAATGGCTGCGAAAATCTAAGCGCAAGTGCATAATTTCCGGCCACAGATGAAGAAACGAAAAAATTCAGAAAAAAAACATCCAAATTTCGTAATTGGTTTATGAAGCTATTGACTTGAAATGGGAACCCTAATTTCAAAATCTCGTGAAAATTGCTCATATTGAATTTTGATACGTTTAACTTGTAGCGATAAACCGAAATTAATCCACCGACAAGACTCGAAGCACTCAAGAAAATACAGAATTTTAAAGTTGTCCACTGTCCCTGTGACGTAATTATACAGAAGCACACAAAAGTAAGGAATTTCCTTGAGAGAATATTTCGTCGAATCTCCTGCTGATGACTTTGCGAAATTGCGAAAGACAAACCGATATTTGAAAGTCTTTCACCGGCTCCCCAAAGCAAAAGTAGAGTAAAAGCGGAAAGGTAGTCACTTTTATCGGAAAGAAAAATGTAAGTGAAAACTCCAAGTATTCCCTCGAGCGCAGAAATCATAATATTGCTTGAAAGTAAAGTACCAATTAAATGCTTTTTTTCAATATAGAATTTTCTAGACATCAATAACGAACCGAAGCCGAATTCAAACAAGGTACTAATTAATTGCACTGTTACAAGAGCGGCAATCATTGGACCGAAATTTCTTGATCCAATTTCACGAGCAACCAAAGTAAACATTACTACCTGAAGTAATCCGCCAATAATTCTTGAAACAAAAAGAGTTGAGTAGACTGATTCCCAATTATCACGAAATCTAAACTTCATTGTTGCTTCATCTTTAAAACCCCTTTGACAAAAGTTCCTAGCATCTTCTCAATCGAGGGAGGCCGATCTGAGAAATTAAAGGGCATTTTCAAATTAAGTAATCTAATGACTAATTTGGAATAAGATGAAGGAGTGTCGTTTTTTGAAGTATGCTTTGATTTTCCTTCAACAAGGTAATCAAATTCCGGCGCATGGAAGGCAAAATTAGTCGTAACAATAGGGATTCCCAAAATGATAGAATCTACTGCTACCAAACCAATTCGGCCGGGCATGAGAATTAATCTCGCAATTCTGCTTGCTACTGCTTTTGAATGTTGGTTGCTATTGTCCAAAAAATGGACTTGACTGCGAAGAACTGCCTTGTCCAATAAATACCTATCTTCTCCGTCTCCAATTATGAGTAGCTTGATTTCGGGGTCTGTAAGCCAGATTTGGTTGAGGGCAGAAGTCAAAAAATCAATCCTCTTACTTGAATCCAATCCTCCGATGTACAAAAGGGTTTTTGTTGGATGCAAGTTATACCGATTAATTAACTCCGTTTGTTCATGCTTAGTAACTTTAGCCAATTCTTGCTCTAACTCTGATGTGTCAAAAGTATTATTCAGCACAAAAAATTTATCACGTGTGATACCTTGCTTTAGGCCAAACTTTCTACCAGAATCTGTGTAAGAAAAAATTGACGTTGCTAGACTCATTTGTTTCTTTTCAATTAACAGGTCTATAAAATTGTCAGGATTAACATAGTTGCGAACGTGACCCCATAATCCAAACGGCTTGTTAAACTTTAAACAATGAACTATCATCGCGTTAGTTGAAAAAGAACTTCCTCGTAATGGGCCAATTAATGCATCATAATTTTGGAATTTAGAAAGATTTTTAGGAAAAACAACAGCTCGTTTACTAAATTGTAGCTGCCATTGCGGAAAATCATCCAAAAAATCCAATTCCACGGAATCTTTACGAGCCCTTTGTGATCCCATTGCTAAACTCGACAATATGTGCAAATCCACATCCTCTTCTAATAGTTTATGTCTCAATAATTCGAAGAATTTGGCTCTATATCTAGGAATATAATCCTGAATTATGCCTAGCCTAAACATTATTTGCCCATATTTGCTAATCGATATACATCTCTTCGAAGTATTTCTGAATTTACCACTATGTCTAAGTGTTTAATTGCATACTCCTCAGCTGATTTTCCCATTCTCTGACACTTTAATGGGTTCCTTAATAGCCATTCAATGGCATTTTGAATCTCTAATTTGATTGGGGCGGTGACAATTCCCAGTTCGTAGTTTTCGACTAAACTTGATATCTCACATGCGCTAGTGGTAACTATTGCGCATCCGGAAACCATAGCCTCCAATAGTGCCATCGGGAAAACATCCGCCAAAGTTGGAAGTACATATATCGTAGACAAAGAGAGTCTTCCTCGAACATCATCTGGATTCAAAACACCTTCATAATTAACGTTGGCTAAATTGTAAGCCAATAATTTACTAATTATTTCCTGTAATTCTCCTCCATCTGGGCCAATGATAGTGAAATTAGTTTCCGGATACTTATAAGAAATCTCCATTGCGATATCAAGAAAAACTATAGGCTGTTTTTTATGTTGAAGTCTAGAAATAAATATTACTTCGGATTTTTTTAATTCAAAGTCAACTCTTGAATTAGGAATTTCAACTGAATTTGCAAAATTTATGAAATTTGCACTGGATTCCACTTGCTCGAGTCTCTTTTTTTCGTCTACAGTTAAATAAAGAACTGCCTGTGAATTTCGAATAACTCCTCGAGTAAACAACTTGTCAAATATCATTTCAATCTTATTTTTCGGTTTTCGTATCATTCCATGAGTTTGTAAAACATAAGAAATTCCAAGAATCCTTGCAAAGATTGCTGATATGATCGTATTCAATTCACGTGCAAGATGAATGTGCATAATTAGTATTGTCTTTCGGTTTGAAATTATCCATAAAATTAGACTGGGTGAAAATAAACCTGTAATTTTAGAATTATTGTAAATTCTAAAACTATGAAAAAGCCTACTTTGAATTCCTTCAATCTGATTTTCTTGAGATCTAGTTCCCGCAAGCAATATTGGATGGCATCCGTCACTACTCAGCTGACGAACTAGATTTATGGCAACTGAAAGCGGACCACCAAATGGATTTCCTGATTCGAAATAAGGCGCAACATGAACGATTCTATTTTTCTTCATTAAAAAGTTTCCCACTGCACAAATCTAACTGCTACTGTTGGCAATACAAGGGAAATGGGTGGGTTATACCCGCATGTTCTTTAGTGAAAGAGGCAAAAAATAAATGTTTAAACCGCATCTAAATCTAGAACATTTTAAGATGAATTTACGTTCAAATCTAACTTATCGGGCCCTTAAGTCCATCTTAGATTCCTCGCGCAAAGTTTCGTATAAACCACTCGACTTTTTGGTTAGTCAAATAGAAAAAAGTGGTGTTGAGTTGGTTCTGGATGTAGGGGCAAATTTGGGACAATTTGCCAAAGACTTGATGTTAAGCGGATATGTGAATCAAATACATTCATTCGAACCTGTTAAGTCACAATATGAGTTCCTTCGAAAAAGTGCACTAAAAAATAACCGTTGGAAAACTTACAATTTTGCATTTGGAGACCAAAATGCTGAAGAAAAAATGTTTGTGAGCCACAATTCTGGTTTGAGTTCATCATTTCTTCGAATGAATTACAATCATTATAATAATTTTCCTTCCGCAAAAATAACTCGTAGCGAGACAGTACAAATTCGGACACTCTACGAGTACGTCGACGCGACTGGTTTGGAACCACAGACCACATTACTAAAACTTGATGTTCAGGGTTTTGAGTCAAAAGTTCTTGTTGGGTGCCAAGATTATTTAAAGCATTTTGCGCTTTGCTTTCTCGAAGTTTCTCTGATCCCACTTTATGACGGAGAGTTGACATTTCTCGAAGTTCTCGACTTTCTAGTCGCAAATGGACAAGAGCTGATTGATGTGCGACGCGGAGTCCAAGCGAAAAACGGGGATCTGCTTCAGTTAGACATTCTTACGCGAAGTTCTCAGTCTAGAAACTGACCGTGCGAATTTTTCTTGTTACAACAAACTACTGGCCCGAACCAACTGGCATTTCCGTATTCACGACAGATCTAGCCGAGAGTTTAGTAGCAAATTCTCACCAAGTATCAGTATTAACTAGTTTGCCACATTATCCATGGTGGAAAGTTCCTGTGGAGTTTTCTCACATTGGTAAGGGCGTCACTTCACATAATGGAGTTGAAGTTATTCGTGTTAAACACTTGATCCCACCAAAAATGAACGTAATATATCGGATGAGATTTGAATTTTCTTTATGGTGGAATTTAAAAACAGAGTCAGAGAAATTAATGTGCAGAGAGTTCGATGTAGTAATTGCTTGTATTCCTACAGTGGCGGCAGGAATTCTGGGAAAAGAAGTTTCTAAGCAGCTAAAGTTGCCATTTGGTTTAATTGTGCAGGATTTATCAGGTGCTGGAGCTAAGCAATCAGGGTTACGCGGTGGCGCCCTGATATCAAAGATTGCTCATGCAGTGGAAGACAGAGCTTTGCATGCAGCAGACAGCTTGGTTGTAGTCTCCCCTTCCATGCAAGATGTGGTTATTGGCTTAGGTGTTGAGTCAAAAAGAATTAATCAAATACTCAATTACTCAGCTAGGAAAATAGTAAGTGAAGATATAAATAATGCACGGCGCAAGTTTGGCTGGAGTTCCAATGATTTTGTTGTTATCCATACAGGCAACATGGGTGCTAAGCAGGATCTTGAGAATGTGGTGCGGGCAGCAGATGCACTTACTGGTGAATCACAAATCAAGATTTATCTCGTTGGTCATGGAAATCAAGAGAACAATCTGAAGGTTTTCTGTGAAGGCAAAAGTAATATCGCTGTTTTGCCTGCTGTGTCAGATGAAGATTACTCTGCGTTGCTGTCAGCAGCGGATTTGTTATTGGTCAACGAACGAAGCACTCAGATGGAGATGAGTCTTCCAAGTAAATTGACATCATATTTATATAGCCAACGCCCAGTAATTGCCGCAGTGCCAAGGGGCGGTGCAACATGGAAATTCTTAGATGGTGTGGCTGAATTGGTAGAGGCAGCAGATCCAAAAGCTTTAGCTAGAAAGATTGAAGAATTAAGTCATAATCCAATCAGGCTTGATGAATTGGCAAGGCTAGGTAGTGAGTTTGCAAAAAAACATCTTGATCCCGAAGTCGGCCGGGCAAAGTACCTGCAGTGGGTCGAAGATCTGATTAATACAAATAAGGACTGACGATAACTGCTTATCTTCAGTAATACATACCTTTGTGCGTTTGATATATCTCTATAAGCTCGAAATTAATTGAATTACGTACCTTACTGCCTATGTTAGCGATAATATTTCCTATCGAAGGAGCTTATGCCAAATTTGTTAACAGACCTAACTATTCGTCTGAAAGAAAACAATAAGCTTGCAGTCGCATGTGCTTTAATTCTTTCAGATTTTATATGCATGTCTCTTTCAGCAATTACTGCATTCCAGTTTCGATTTCCTGATAAAAATTTAGAGTCAGATTCAAAGCCAGCGATTGCACAATTTGATTATAGAGGAATTTTATTTGCAATTATTCTAAGTTGGCTTTTCATATTCATAGTAAGTGGAATATACAGATTCAAACATGCAAATCTTTTTGTATTAAATTTGCAGTTAGTAATCAAAAGATCCATATACTTTTTTTTCTTTCTAGGGTTTGTATCTTTCATTCTCAAGGCTTCTTTTTCAAGAATTGTCTTTGCTGTTATGTTAACTTCGGGTTTACTTTATTTGCTTTTAGGAAGACTGCTCACTTACTTCATATTTTTAAAACCATTGATTTTGAAAAAGAAAATAATTTCAAAGATGATGATCGTTGGCAAATCAAGTAAGGAACTAAAAGATCATAGTGAATGGATCATTGCAAACAGGAATTTAGGGTACTCGGTGGTTTCTAGGGTTGAGTGTAAGCAGATCACAAGTGAATGGATTGAAGAGTTTGATCGAATACTTCGATACAAAAAAATCGATGAGGTTCTACTACTGCCAGGGATGGAGTCAGATAAAAATTTTTCTAAGTTCATTCACTACTGTGAGGATTTAGAGATAAATATAAATTGGATTCCATTAGATTCAGGAAATCTTGGCTATTGGTTAATTCCTACAGCCCAAGAAGGCATTCCCTTTCTGACATTTGAAAAATCAGCGATCTCACTGCCTTGGCGTTTTGCCAAAAGAGTATTTGATCTAATATTTGCAATATTATTTTTGCTGATCTTTAGTCCAGTACTTTTTTTGATTGCTATTTTAGTTTTACTCTCCAGTGGCTGGCCAATTTTGTACTCTCAAACACGGGTAGGTTTGAATGGTAAAAC
>JACCDP010267798.1_pt1 | contig 11181 bp, 6 predicted proteins | sample 7445841 | NCBI WGS metagenome assembly JACCDP01 (sample SAMN15323441, study PRJNA562643) | freshwater metagenome | isolation source: river surface water | place: USA:Blue River Watershed | collected 2017-08-17
GGATATGAATTTCCTTTAATTCCTTCGAAAAATTTTATTTCTGATTATCCGCGCCCAAATTCTTTTGATAAAAAATTTGATTTTGGATTTTATGGAATAGTTAATCAACGTAGACAAGAAATATTAAAAGAAATACTCTCTAGAGGATTAACAGTAAAAATTATTTCTGGTGCATATGGCTCTCAACTGCCATTAGAAATTTTAGACTGTAAAGCGATATTGAATCTTCATTTTTATGAATCATCAATTTTCGAAGTTGCTAGATGCTTGCGGCCTGTAGCGATGGGAGTGCCAATTATTTCTGAGAAATCAAAAATACCTAATTCAGTAGATTGGACTAATAGTGGAATACATTTTGTTGAAAATGAAAACTTCGTTAACTACTGTGTGGATGTTATTCGAAGCGAATCTAAGCTATTAGAAAGTGCTCAGCAATCTTTAGATTCATTTTTGAGAAATTTCATAGTGAAAATCTTGCATTGCTGATGAAAAAATTAAGCACTTATTATTCCTAATTTTATATTTAAGGACAAATATGAACGATGCCGTAAATTTTACAAATAGCTGGTTTGATAGTGTGGCGAAAGATAATTGGAGTCAGTTATTGCCAATGATCAATCCCGTTAAAATTTTAGAAATTGGTTCATATGAAGGTGCATCAACTTGTTTTTTAATTGAAAAATTTAAGGATAACAATGGATTAGAAATTCATTGTATTGATACATGGGAGGGCGGTGTAGAGCATTCCAATGTTGATATGTCTCTAGTTGAAAAAAGATTTAATTCAAATACTGATATAACCAAAAAAAAATTCAACCCTGATGTAAAGATCATTAAACATAAGCAACGAAGTGATCTAGCTTTATCTAAGTTATTGGCCAATGGGTTGGAGAATTATTTTGATTTTGTCTACATTGATGGTTCTCATCAAGCGCCAGATGTCTTGTTCGACGCAGTTGCTGGATTTCGTTTGGTTAGGTTAGGAGGGATAATAGCTTTTGATGATTATCTCTGGGCAGAAGAACTTTCTACTGGAAAAGATTTAATTCGTTGTCCAAAACCTGCAATTGATGCCTTTACTAACCTTTATTGGAAAAAGATAAAAATTATTACAGCTCCGTTATATCAAATCTACGTTCAAAAAATAGAATGTTAATTATTAAGTTAAGTATTGTCTAAGATAATTATCTTTCTATTTTTACAAATAGAAAGTATTTCCTAATTTTCATCGCAAATAAACACTATCTCGATTTATTTATTTTATGTCTAATACTCTTACAAAAACTGGAGTATAAAGTGCCAGCAATATTTCGGTAAGATAATTTACTTATGTCTTTGATAGTATTCTATACGATGGTGGAATGAGGGTGCAGCTCTAAGAATAGGTTCATTCTGTTAAATTGCGTCAGGCATTATATTTTCTATAGGTGAAAACCATAGAACTGACTGGATTACAACCTTTTCTTTTGGCTATGTTCATCGCCTGATCAAATTGGATTAAAAAAAATAATTGATCAATATCATAAATAAATTCTTTTAAATTATCCATGGCATTAATTATTAATGAAGTTATTTTAATGATATCTGTTCGTTTACTATTTTTTCTATAACTTGTAATTTTTTTTCATTCTGTGATATCCATGCAGGATTATAAATTTCATCACTTCCAAATACTTGTCCATTTTCATAATCTAATTTTGTATCTATTATCCTACTAGGATAAGTGCTTAAATATTTTGAGTCTTTTATGAAAATTGATACAAAATCTTGCCACTTTCCCCCGATTTGAGTAAATGATTCCAAAAGTGCAGAGTTTCCACCTTGTCTTTTATCCCAAGTTATTAGAGCTTTTCCACTATCCGGATAAAAACGCCAACAGTCTAAAGGAAATCGATGAAAATCACCCGAAGAAGGTACATTAAGGTAAAAGAGTCCATGTGGCTTTAGTACTCTCATTATTTCTGAATACACTAGCCAAAACATCTCTGAATGTTCAAAGCAAGAACTGGATAGAACTATATCAACCGATTCATTCTCTAAGGGTAATGAATAAGGATCATGTAGAACGATATCAACACCTTTAGCTTTTTGAAAATCAAGACCGATATACTCAAAATTATTTGGACAAACTTCTCTTAAGCTTCCATTTACATCTTGAGATCCGATCTCAATGACTTTAACTGTGCTTGTTTTATCAAAATTATTTTTATAAGTATCAAAAAATATTTTGCAATTAGACATTGCTGATGGATGCATAATTTTTTCTATTTTAAAGTGCTTAAAGAAATTAAATTTTTCTTAATTGAGTATACAAATAAAAATCTTGGACTTCATTTTGTTCTACTTTGAAAGCTCCATTAAATCCATACATTTTTGCATGACTGCGCTCATCAAAGTAATACGTAAATGTGTCATGGGCGATGAAATTGACATGAGTCGGATCGCGGAATAATTCCGGATGAGGATAAACCGGCGTTCTTGAATAAAATAACCCCCCTTTTTTGAGTACGCGGTAGATTTCATTCATTAATATAATGAATGGAAATCTTCTTTCTGGCATATAGATTACTCGAGGAATGTGTTCTATAAAATCAAATGCACTTACTGCATCAAAATAATCGGATTCAAACGGAATCTCTTCTACTGCTAAATCAGCTACCTTGATATTTGGGTTATCTGGGCTACTTCTTATGTCTATGCCATAGATAGTATCTGTGTTATAAGGATTTCGAGGGTTTGTGCCACATCCCAGATCAAGAGTTTTTGATGTCATTTTAAATAATAAGTTGTGATTTCATCTAGAAAATTTAATTTCTAATCCTATACCCACTCGATCGGTATATCTAAACCCACCGACTTTAATAAATCCTTACGTTGCTGCTTAAGTATTGTGTTTGGTGCAGGCCATCTTCTGTATATATATAGATAATCTGCAATTGCTAAACTACCTTGAGCGCCATCGCTAGTCCCTCTTCGATTGCCAGTGTTGACATAATCTTTGTATATTACAGGGCCGTTGATATCTATATGGCGGAAATCTGAACCTGAGAGTACATTCAGCAAAAATTCCCAGTCATCGAGTGAAGCTAGGTGTGAATCTTGCAGCCTATTTTTTAGAGAAATAGCAGGATAAAGACAGGTATGGTTATGTATGAAATTCTTTACATACACTTCTTCAATTTTTCTATCTTTGACACTGATGTCTGTTGTCTTAGTATTGGCAGAGGGATTTTCTCTGTCTTCTTCTATTACTCTAAAATTTGTGTAGAGAACTTCACTAGGAAATTTATCGCAATAGGTCTTTGCTTTTGCTAAGAAATCTGGAAGTAGAGCGTCGTCGTCATCTAAAAAGATAATACGCTGGCCACGTGCTAAAGAAATCCCAATGTTTCTACTTTCAGTTGGCCCAGATTTGCCAGTTCGTTTAATAAAAGTATCTGCTTCGCTGAGGACAGATGCCGCAACAGCAAAGGATTCCGCATCCAGCTGATCGGACACTACGATTATTTCTACCTCTTTATAACTATTTGATTTTATTGACTTTAAGGCGCGTTCTAAAAGCTTGGGCCTTAAGTGGGTGGGCATAATAATACTAAAGTAAGGAAGTTTCATTTTTTACATTTTTGCTAATCTTACTTAGCACAAGAATTGTGTTTATTAAATTTTAGGCAATTTTTCTAATGTAGTCAGTTTGAAAATACCTATTTTGTAGAGTTTTGTATTCAGTAATATTTTGTTTTAATTATGTGTTTATTATAGTGTTATTGGACATGGACATTCATGCAATTCTTATAACCCGCCAACCTTCGCGTGATTTTCTTAAGCCAAATTTCCAGGTTAATCCTCGTCGTTTTGAAAACTGAATCGCTGCCACTCTTGCGCTTTCCGCCTTTTGTGCTTCTGTTATTAAAATACTATCGCCAACATCCATTTGGCTAAATGGATATCTATTTCTCAGTTCGATAATTAATTCAGGAGATTTTTTTTCTATAGCAAACATGATTGTGACCCCTTAAATAACGATTAGCTTAGGGATCGACTCGTTTCAATGAATCTTTAGAAGAGAGTTCATTTTATAGAAATAAAAAATTTTCACATTTTTTTAAAAAATAACTCAAGAAAAAAATCCTGCTGCCGATGAACAATCGAATACATTTAATTGTAATCACTTGTTTCTTATTTTAATTATTTATTTGATAAAAATTAGCTATATGACGTTACTTAATTACAGCTATAGCCACTTTTCTTTATTAAATTTTTGTTAGAGTTCTAACAATGAGCATAAATGTATATTGAATTACACATTTTTTCAAAATGGCACTTCTATGAATACATTCCTATAAACAGTTATAGGCATGTGTTTATGTACACGAGATGATGTTTAGTTATTAAGTTTGATTGCGTCTTTATTTTTCATACGACGATTTATTGTATTTTTTTGGCTTTTGTGAACCTGTAATTTAGTGTTTGTAAAGGCTTATTGAGTTAATTTACGAGAGAGTAAAAAATCATGGCTAATTTCTCCCCTTTATCAACTGATCAGATTCGGGCGTTAACTCAAGCTTCAATTGAAGCCCTTACCAGCACTGACATACAAAGTCTCACAACGAGACAAGTTGCGGCCTTTGCTTCCGATCAGGTTCAGCATTTTTCAACTCTAGCTATTGCGACATTTTCAACCGCGCAATTACGAGTTTTTTCTGTTGATAACATTTCAAGTTTCACATCGGATCAAGTTGTTGGTCTCACTAGTGTTCAATTCAAAGCATTCTCTAGTGATCAAATAAGAGAACTTACCTCAGATCAAATCTCGGTAATTGAAACACGAGACTTGGCAGCACTGACAACATCACAGATTGCTGCGCTGACTACGGATCAAATTCCAACCTTCACAACTGATCAAACGGCTGTATTTACTACAACTCAGATCCGTTCCATGACAACGGATCAAGTCACGTCGCTTACAACAGAGCAAATAGTTGCTTTAAGTAGTGCGCAAGTTGGGACCTTAACTTCATCTCAGTTAGCGAAGCTGAGTTCCGATCAAATCACTGCGATTGAAACCCGCGATCTGCCAGGCTTAAGTACGGCACAAGTTCGTTTCATGACAACGGACCAGATAACTAAGTTAAGTACAGATCAAATTGCAGCTTTAAGTAGCACTCAAATTGGGGCAATCACCACAGTTCAAATTAGTACGCTAACTTCAGATCAGATCGCTGCTATTGAACTGAGAGATGTTGCAGGAATTACCTCTTCACAGTTGCGTGTTCTTACAACTGACCAAATCCAAGATCTCACTACTGATCAAATAGGTAGACTGAATAGCACGCAGATTCGCGCAATCACTACTGATCAAATCCAAAATTTTGGTACAGATCAAATTGCAGCCTTAAACAGTGCACAGATTAGTGCGCTCACTACTGCGCAAATGGTCAAGTTAACCACTGATCAAATAGCCGCATTAGAAGTCGCAGATCTCGCAGGTATGAGTACTGCACAAATTCGTAATTTAACAACTGATCAATTTGTTGAGCTTACAACTGATCAAATAGTCGCATTTAATTCAGCACAGATTGGTGCTATTTCATCGACTCAATTACAAAAAATCACTACCGACCAATTAGTTGCAATAGAGTCACGTGACTTAGCAACTATGACATCCACGCAATTGCGCGCAATTGCTAGTGATAATATTGCCTCACTTACTACAGATCAAGTTGCAGGTTTCACCAGTAGTCAAGTTGCTTCACTCACCACTGATCAAGTTAAGACTTTAACTACGGATCATATTGAAGCATTGCGCAGTACACAAATCGCAGCTTTAACATCAAATCAAATTGCGCAATTAAGTTCAGATCAAATAGGCGCTATTCAGGCTGCTGATGTGATTGGTCTGAAGACAACACAATTACGTGCGTTAACAACGGATCAAATTAGTAAACTCACCACCGATCAAGTGGTTGCTTTATCCACCACACAAGTCGGTGCGCTTACTACTGCCCAAGTACAAAATCTCACTACTGATCAGCTCGTCGCGATTGAAACACGTGATTTGGTAGCAATGTCTACCGCACAAATTAGAATTATTTCATCTGACAATATAGATGCTTTAACTACAGATCAAATCGCAGGACTAGCATCTAACCAAATTGCTGGCCTTAGCTCGGATCAAATTGCTGCTTTAACTACAGATCAAATTGTTGCGTTCACTAGCAAACAAATTGCAGCTATTACGACAGCTCAATTCTCAAAACTCACAGCTGATCAAGTTGCTGCTATTGAAGTAGCTGATTTAGTTGGGTTAAGCAGTGCACAAATACGTGTCATGACTACCGATCAGGTTGTGGAATTAGGCACGGATCAAATCGTAGCCTTAAGCAGTACACAAGTAACGGCACTTACTACGGATCAGGTCAAAAACTTAACAACTGACCAGTTGTTATCTATTGAAACACGCGATCTTGTTGCGATGACTACCTCGCAAATTCGAGCGATTTCTACCGATAACATAGACGTACTCTCCACAGATCAAATTGCTGGCTTAAAAACAGCGCAAATCGCAGCTCTTACTACTGATCAATTCGGACAATTAACTACCGACCATATCGTAGCGATGAGTAGTGTACAAATTGCTGGTTTAACTACATCGCAAATGGCGATTCTGTCATCAGATCAAATAGTCGCTATCGAAATCAATGATTTAGTTGCCTTCTCAACTGCGCAGCTAGCTAAACTAACTACTGATCAAATTCAAAACTTAACATCTGATCAAATTGTTGGTTTAACAACCAAGCAAATCAGTGGATTAACGACTGATCAAGTTAATAAACTTACTACAGATCAGTTATCTGTTATCGAAACACGTGATTTAGCAGTCATGACCACTAGTCAGTTACGTGCTATTTCCTCTGACAGTATTGCGTCTCTGACTACGGATCAAGTTCTGAGCTTGAGTACAAAACAACTCTCCTCCTTAACAACGGATCAATTACAAAGTTTGGGAACAGATATCGTTGCTGCATTCAGTAGCAATCAAATTTTAGCGATGACGACCTCTCAAATCGCAAAATTGAGTTCTGATCAACTGTTTGCAATGACAACTGCGCAAATAGCAGGAATGACGACCGCGCAAGTTCGTGTCATTACTACCGATGCACTTGCTGGCTTATCTACTGACCAAGTAGTTGCATTGAACAGTGCACAAGTAGCAGGCTTAACAACAGCACAAGTCGGCAACTTTAGTTCAGATCAATTATCTGCAATTCAAACTAGTGATTTAGTGGGTCTCTCTTCTGCACAAATCAGAGCAGTAAGCACGGATACCTTGTCTGCAATGACAACAGATCAAGTTGCGGTGCTCAGCAGTTCGCAAGTTGCAGGTATGAGTACTGATCAAGTCACGGTATTAACAACTGATCAAGTTGTAGCCTTGAATACGGCACAACTAAATGCGATGAGCACGGCGCAGATTGCTAAGCTGAGTAGCGATCAAGTTTCAGCGATTGAAACGCGTGACTTAGTGGGCATTAAAACAGCGCAAATTAGAGTGATTTCTACCGATGCAGTTGCTGCATTAACCACTGATCAAATTGCTGCGCTTAATACTGCCCAAGTGTCTTCGTTAACTACAGATCAGTCACGCATACTCACGACCGATCAAGTCGTTGCATTGAATAGTGCACAGGTATCTGCGTTGACAACTGCACAGTGGGCAAAACTCAACTCTGATCAGTTAGTAGCGATTGAAACAGCTGATTTGGCTGGAATAACTACTGCACAGGTTAGAGCGGTGTCGACTGATGTGATTTCAGCCTTAACCACGGATCAGGTTGTGGCACTAAATAGCAGTCAGTTAGGCGCTTTATCTACGACCCAAACAGCACAATTAAGTTCTGATCAAGTAACGGCGGTTGATGTTGCTGATGTATCTGGCTTAACAACAGCGCAGGTAAGAGCGATTTCTACGGATGCGCTTGCTGGGTTAACTACGGACCAAGTAGTCGCGTTGAATAGTGCACAGATTACTGCTTTGTCTAGTGACCAAGTAGTTAACCTGAGTACGGATCAAGTCGCAGCGATTGAGGTGCGTGACTTAGCTGGACTTACAACAGCTCAGGTTGTGAAGTTAAGTTCCGATCAATTGGTTGCTATGACGACTGCGCAAATAGCAGGAATGACGACTGCGCAAGTTCGTGCAATAACAACTGATACCGTATCAAGTCTGACTACGGACCAGTTGGTGGCTCTCAGTGGCGGACAGTTAGCTTCTCTCTCTACACTGCAAACTGCAACACTTACTTCCGACCAAGTAGCAGCAGTTCAGGTCGATGATGTATTGAGTTTGACGACCTCACAAGTTAGAGTGATTTCAACTGATGCCCTAGCTGGTATGAGTACAGATCAGGTGGTTGCTTTGACGAGTGCGCAAATTGCAAGTATCACCACGGGTCAATTCTCTGCTCTGAGTACAGATCAAGTTGCAGCAATTGAAGCGGCTGATGTCGTCGGTTTAACTACGGCTCAAATTGCTAAATTGAGTTCGGATCAATTGGTTGCCCTAAAAACGGCTCAGGACGGAGGCTTAAAGAGTGCGCAAATTAGGGCAATAACAACTTATGTGGTTTCCTCTTTGACCACAGATCAAATTGTGGCTCTGAGTAGCTTGCAGATATCGGTTTTATCTACACTACAAGCGGCTAAGTTAGGTTCTGATCAAATCAATGCGATTCAGCTAGATGATGTGGTTGGTTTAACCACAGCACAGGTAAGAGTTATTACTACCGATGCATTAGCTGGATTAACAACTGATCAAGTCATTGCGTTAAACAGTGCGCAAATCAATAGCCTAACAACGGATCAGATAACAACGCTAACGACTGATCAAGTCACAGCGATAGAGATACGCGATTTGTCAGGCTTAACAACAGCACAAGTTGTGAAATTGAGTTCTGACCAGATCTCTGTGTTGACCACGGGTCAAGTCGCTGGATTGAACACTGCCCAGGTGAGAGCAATTACAACTGATACGATTTCTGTTTTGACAACGGATCAGATACTTGCTTTAGGTAGTGCACAGCTGGGTGCTTTGTCAACCTTGCAGGTTAAACAGTTAACCTCAGATCAAGTTAGTGTGATTTTGGATGACAACATTGTTGGATTAACGACTGCTGAAGTGAGAGCAATTTCTACTGATGCACTCGCTGGTCTAACAACGGAGCAAGTCATTGCTCTGAACAGTGCGCAAGTTAGTGCTTTAAGTACTGATCAGATGATCATACTAAGTACAGATCAAATTTCTGCAATAGAAGTTGCAGATATGACTGGTTTAACTACTGCACAGTTAGCTAAATTAACAACAGATCAAGTAACAGCGCTAACCACAAATCAAGTGGCAGCATTGAGCACAACACAGGTTCGATCGATTACAACAGACAGCCTCATTACGTTCTTGACTGATCAAATCGTTGCATTGAGTAGTGCTCAGATTGGTGCCTTGACTACGGAGCAATTCAAAAAACTGAGTTCGGATCAAATCGCAGCTATTGATATTGCTGATATTGCAGGTATGACAACAAATCAGTTGCGCGTTGTTAGTACCGATAGTATCTCCAGTCTAACAACTAGCCAGATTGAAGCGTTGAGTAGTGCTCAGATTGGGTCCATTACTACTGATCAGATTACTAAACTGACAACGGACCAAGTAGCGGCTATTGAGATACGTGATTTAACGGGCTTTAGCACCTTGCAAATCACCAAGCTAACCTCTGATCAAGTGGGTGGTATGACGAGTGAGCAAGTTGCAGGACTCAGCACTGCACAAATTCGCGTGATCTCTACCGACGCTATCTCTAGTCTGACTGTTGCACAAATGACAGGTTTGACCAGTGCGCAAGTTGGAGCATTCACCACGAATCAATTAGTTAACTTAACGACTGATCAGATAGTGGCAATTGAGACTAGAGATTTGTTAGCAATGACTTCTACGCAATTAGTTGCTATGACCACGGATCAAACTGCCTCATTCACTGCTGAGCAAGTACCAGTGATTGCAAGTATTAACATAGGTAGTTTGAATACGGATCAGATCAGTACGTTGGTTACCGATCAGGTTGCTTCATTGACAACTGCGCAAATTGTTGCAATGACGACCAAAGTAAGCGCATTGACTACGGATCAAATTGTGGCGATGAATAGCGAGCAATTTAAATCGCTGACAACGAAACAAGTTGATGCACTGACTAGTGATCAAATTGGTGCTATTGAATTAAGTGATATTGCTGGATTAACAACATCACAAGTGCGTGCTTTAAGAACTACTGCTCTAGATGGTGTAACGACTGATCAGTTGTTAGTCATGAGCAAAGAACAATTGCTCAGTTTGACAACCACGCAGGTTCAGTCATTCAACTCTGATCAGGTTTCAGCTTTTGTGTCAGTCACTCCGCTGGTACTGGATTTGGATGGCAATGGCATTCAAACGCTGTCAGTCACTCAAGGTGTCGCATTTGATGTCGATAATGATGGCAAGGTGGACAAAACAGGTTGGGTAGCTCCTACTGATGGTTTACTGGTACGTGATTTGAACGGTGACGGTCAGATCAACGATGGTGGTGAACTCTTCGGTGAAGGCACTGTGCTTGCAGATGGCAGTAAGGCAAAAGATGGTTATGTCGCCTTGCAAGCATTAGATAGCAATCTCGACGGTCTGATTGATGCCAACGACGCCGCGTTTAGCCAGCTTTCAGTCTGGATAGACAAGAACAGCGATGGTAAGACCGATAGTGGTGAGTTAGCTAGCCTGTCGCAATTGAGTATTAATAGTCTGTCGCTGAATGCAACCAAATCGACAGAGATCAATAACGGCAACTTAATTGGTCTCATGGGTAGCTACACCACAGCTGATGGCGCAACGCATACCATGGGTGACGTCTGGTTCACTGTGGATGCATCAGGCACAAAAGTGTTTGATCTAGCAGCAGTGATCGAGCAGGGTGGATCAGTAGCGCATGTCGATCTGAAGCTAGGCGATCCTGCAACTTTGAATGTCTCGCTGCAAGATGTGTTAACACATGGCGAGCATGATGGCGCAAGTGGTCTGGCGACAGTACGCATCGATGGTGATGCGGGCGATACAGTCCAACTGGCACAAGCTGGAGAAGGCTGGAGTCAGACAGGCAC
>JACCDP011251491.1_pt1 | contig 11180 bp, 8 predicted proteins | sample 7445841 | NCBI WGS metagenome assembly JACCDP01 (sample SAMN15323441, study PRJNA562643) | freshwater metagenome | isolation source: river surface water | place: USA:Blue River Watershed | collected 2017-08-17
GATGCGGCAAAGAAATTTATGAATATAATTTGTAATGAAAAAAATAATGTTTAAAGTACCAAAATTTGAGTCCCAGTATTTGCCTGTAAAGACAATCCTTGGTAATGTGATACTTTGGCACGTTGAATAGCAATAACCATTTTTTCTTTGAATACGCAAGATTTTGCCCGTTCGTTCCAAAGAGTAAGCGATATCTAACGAAATATAATTTTTGATAGAAATAAGATAAATCCAAAATAAAATTTCTAAAACCTACTTCGTCATTACATTCATCGGCTAAGTGAATTTCACGCGTAGTTTTTGAAACTTTTCCATCGGGAACAACAAGGTCGCCAATCTTTTTTACATTTGCAATACAATCTTTTTGAAGATTGAAGTTGATGAAAATGGGTCGGGGGATACTAGCTATTCTGGCTAATAGAGCGACATATTATGTCGTACTTTCATTAGCTAATTGACCTATTATATATAGGTCGTTCATTAGCTGACGCTTTCGCTAAAATTTATTCATTAGCTTTCGCTTTCGCTAATTGAAAGTCAATTAGCGATTGTTTCAGCTAATACTCGTCCATTTAGTGATTGTATTCGCCAATGAAAAAGATATTAGTAAAAACAATAGCAAACCGTAGCGGCTCCTAGCGGGCCGAATTTTCCTAGATAGCTCAAACAGACACTAATGGTACTTCATTTTAGCCAGTCCACTAGCGACCTCTTTTTCTAACTAGCGAGAGCAAAGACTAAAGACCCGCACAAAATCGGGAAGTAGTGCAACCGCTTGAGCCAGAGCATTATTCGTTTTCCATGTGCTCAAGACCCTCAAGTGTGTTTTATTTGAATCGAGACTAGACCAAAGCACGTAGATTTCAGAAAATCGCTTCAGTTATCAATCCCGGTACGTATGGTTTTTGGTTTTAAGTAAATCATCTCTTGATTTTCGGTTGTAGCTATGCTTTTGTTCGAAGGTGAAGTGTTGAAAACTGAGTTACCTTGACCTTTCACGATTTCAACCATAAAAATATAGTTTCTGAGCAATGGTCCTTAAAAAGGGGGCTATGAATAGAGTTACAAAGTAATTAAAAGTTAATCAACGTATTTATCCTTATTTTAGGTGTGTACCAGCATAAGTGTGTTATAGTCCATGAATGTTAGGTTTGGTAATGGATTTGGTCAACATGATTATGGTGTCTATGTAAGGGACATTTCAACAAATTGTGTCCAGGTAAGGTTTTTTCTGTAACATATAATACCCTTTCATGTTATACACTTTCTTACTAGGTCTCATCACAACAATGACTGCGAGAAGCTTCACATCAACATTTTCAAAACCTGCATCTCGCAGTAACATCAACTTATCACATGTATTCCACATTGCTGCTTCTGAATTTGATTGCTCGAAGACCCCTATAGGCCAAGGTGCCTCTGCAGCAGTTTATGAAGGAAAATATAAGAACAAGCCAGTTGCAGTCAAGAAATTTTTACTTGACAATCCGAGGCTTACTTGCAATCAAGAACTCATAATGAGAGAAGCTGCAGAGCTGCTACAACTCGATCATTGCAATGTTATTAAGTGTTATGGAATTTGCTTAGAAAGAGCCTGCCTGATCATGGAGTTGGCAGCGAAACTTATTACAGTTGAACTTGAAAGCACCACCGTCCATTCACTGCGACAACTCATCGAAACAGTTGGTGAATTGCCACTGGATTTGAAATATGAAGCTTTATTTCAGATGGCAAATGGACTCGAATATTTGCATGGCAAGAAGATAATACATGGCGATTTAAAAAGCGCGAACGTGCTTGTCACAGGAGAAACAGAAAATGATTTTGAGTTCAAGTTGGCCGATTTCGGAAGGAAAAGCACACGCAGTACTGACATCGAAGTTAACAAGCAACATGTCTTCCGTTGGAAAAAGTAAAAGTCAAAGAACCGGAACAACATCGTTTGAAGCCCCAGAGGTGTTTTTACAGAAAAGCAAGACCTCCAAAAGCGACATATATTCATATGCTATGGTCATGTATGAGCTGCTATTCCCCAACTACAACTATCCATGGGAGTCCGTGTTTTCAATTGGTGGCCCTGACACCATTGCGTTTGCCATCATTGACGCTGTGAAAAAAGGGGAAAGGCCAGTCTTAACTGAAAAATCGGCTTACACTGATTTGATTTCTAATTGTTGGGACGCCGAACCTTCGAATAGGCCTAATTCAAGCGAACTAAAACAGCGGATAGTGTCATTGCGGGTAAATCTAAAATTCTGCTTAAATTTGTAAAATAATTGTTTATGAAGCATTTGAATATTTTTTAGACTGATATTGTCGAGATTAGTACGGCTGCCGGCTCAGCTACCCAGCTAAGAGTTGCCGAGAACTCTCCACTAAAAACTGCCGTTCGCCATAGAAATGCCCACAATCCAGTTCCAAATATGCGACCACGGAAATTGTTTTCCGAGCTTGAAAATTCCAATAGTTTCCAGCTGAATCTGTCTGAAACTGATGTGCTGGAGTTTCAAGATATGGTAACAATATGGAATAATGAAACGTGTTTTATTATTTTCTAATCTCTCGTCCGTTCTTTTTAGCCAACGGTTTCAGAATTATCGGTTTCCACTTCAGTCAACCAATCAAAGAACATGTCGAGTATCCCAATAAAACAAAATGTGGAACCTTCTAGCGATGTAATGGCAAATTCCCAAGAAATCTTATTAGACTCGGAAAAAGATTTGGTAATAAGATTTGTAATAATAATTTAACGAACTTGCGTTACTCATGCCATTTTTCTTTTGTTTAGTTTGAGAGCAGAAACTCATCTGTAACAGAACGGCTCATTGCTATCCCCAAAAGCCCATCAAATGAAGGCCAGATTACGCAGACTGACGGTTTAGGCCCGCCACCTAATGGTCTCGTAATGACGTGGTCCGGATATGCGGGTACAAGGTTGAACATTGCCTTGAATCCGTTCCAGATCAGCGCCCTGTTCGCATTTCATTCCAGTCGGGATTGTGTGGTTATTCAGGCGACAGGCAGTGGCAAGTCAGCCTGTTTTCAAATACCTGCCATGATGTTAGAATCCGGACAATATGGAGTTGTATTAGTTCCAACCGTCGCTCTTGGAGAAGATCAGCTCAACGCTTTCAAAGCCTTAAAAGTCAATGCAAAATTTTTGACATGCACTTCAAAAAAAGCTGATTTTCAAAACGCGTTTGGCAAATCTGTACCAGATGAGAAACGTCCGGCCGTCATTATCTTAACACCTGAAAGTCTATTAGGAAACGACAACAGGAGAGGAGCCATTGATTTAGTAGAAAAGGATAGACTGAAATTCATCGCCATAGACGAGGCTCATCTTATTTATGAATGGGCTGACTTTCGAGGAGCCTTTAAGAAGATTGAAACACTAAAATCCATGTTCGTTTGTCCCATCATTGCTTTAACTGCAACATTAAAACCATCCAGTCTGCGCCAAATGGAATCAACAGTGTTGCGGAATCCAGTTATCATAAAAGGCTCAGTTGATAGAAAAAACGTCGCCCTTCACATTTCACCCTATCAGATGGGTACCGAAAAAGATTCTCAAGAAAATCAGAATAACTGGTTCCCAGTTGCAAAGAAAATTACTGAAATCGTTGGTCCTGAAAAAGCCATCGTTTACTGTGCCTACGCTACTGACTGTGATAATCTAAGCATCAGCTTTTCACAACTTGGTTTGAGATCATCATCTTATACAGGAAACCAAACTTCTGCGAAGGATAAAGTCCAAATTTATCGTAGCATGAAAGATGGAAACATCGACATTCTAGTTGCCACCAAAGCTTTCGGGATGGGTGTCAACTTGCCGGATGTAAGGCACATAATTCAGGTTGGAATTCCAGAAAATCTTTCATTGTGGGTCCAAGAACTTGGAAGAGCTGGTCGCGATGGAAAGCAAGCCCATGCCACCATGTTAATCTGTGAATATCAAGATATCAAAAAGCTCCATTTCTGGACCAAGTCGAACACGGAACGCGAACGTGAAGCTCGAATTGCAGATTTCCGCATTGTTTGGGAATACATCGCCACTTCATTTATCGGAGGCTGCCTTCGCAAATTTCAGATGCAATATTTTGCTGACTCAACTCTTAATTGTCAGATTCTCAATCTTTGCTGCACAGGATGCGACGTCCGAAAGACCATTCCATTTGTCGACAAATCGAAAGAAATTCTCTCCGTACTGAACTGTATCGACATTCTTAATAAGAAAGGAATGCAAAACGTTTACGAAGGAAAAATTGTTGATTGGCTAGCTGGTTCTGAAAAAGAGCAATGGATTTGGCAATACTTCAATAAGCTGGATTTGGAACAAGAGTCTTCTTTTGGATTATTTTCTGAAATCCCGAAGTCGGACGTAGAAACATGCGTCAAAGGAATTCTGCGACAGTGCCTAGCTTTTTCATTCGTTTTGATAGATTTTAATTATCTTCCTGGAAATACCCACATTATTGTTAAAACTTGGTTTCTAACTGATAGTGGTCGAAAGTTAATGGATCCTGGGGAATCATCAAAGATTCCAACTGTTCCGGATCCAGTTACAGTGACACAACTCTTACTTAAGTAAGTTGCATTTGTTTTTTTTTGTTTTGTTTCACAAGTGAATAGTTTATAACGGCTATGATTGTATAATTAGGTGCCAAGAAAAGGTTCTGGAGACGCCTGAGAAGAAAAAACGTTCCAAGAAAGGAATGGACGTCGCTCAACAAGCGATAAACCTTCTCAAACAACAAAGTGAATGGGTTCCTCTTCAAGAGAGAAAACAATACGAAATGTTGGGGTTTTTCCACGACACATCAAAACTGTTGTTTGTTCAGGATTATACTCACCTTAAATGTTGTCCCACAGTGAAGAAAACACCTGACTACTTATGGAAAGACATCCATTTAACGAAAAAATCCAGTTTTCCCAAGTTAGAGTTTGATCTAGGGAAAGATCACGAAGACAAGTCCATCTTTGTTCTTTATAGAAGCAAATGCGCCGGTGTTAAGGTATAGATATATAAACTAAAATGATTATTTAAAATGTTAAAAAATCTGGATTTACAGGTTTGTTCGGGAGTGGAAAACGAGAAGCCGTGTACTTTCGCCGTGTGTAATCGAAGACATGAAAATGTATGCATGAACCATGAAACGGCGGCCTTAGTTCCTTCAGGGCCATGTTCATCGTGCTATTTCATTTACATCACTCCAAAGGCAACTAACGATAACCGAAGATGGCTCGGTTTTTTATCAAATTCTGGGTCTCAACTTCCTGCAACTCATTTGCACCCAATGCCAGTGGCGTCGAAATTGGGAACCAAGCTAAAAGAGGATATTGAAAAAGCGGTCCGCCTGGACCCAAGTAAAACTTGTGATGATATAAGCAAAGGATTTGGATTAGGCTACAGCCCTAGCAGTTTTACCATAGCAGCTGCAAACAAAGGAACCCTTTCTCATTTCGTCAATCAGTCCAGAATTGATTTGAGCGGAAAGGTTAATCGAAACATTATTTCGAATTTCGATGGCCTAGTGAAGAATAAAGTAGACGAAATGGATACAAAAAACGCAGAGAGTGATGATCTCAACAACAGAATTTTGAATTACTGCTCACCTTACCTCAGGTAGTTATGAAATTAGCTGTATTAATCCACTATTGCCATTAAATGCTGATATTTGTTTTTAGATTTCATGACATAAATGATGAGATGAGTACGGTCGTTTTTGCCACTCCTCAAATGCTCGAGGTGCTGTCGGAATCCATTTTTGTAGAAGCAGATGTGACTTTCCCAGGAATAACGACCTTTCCATACCTCTTGAACATTGTGGCCTACAACCACCTCACAATTCAATTCCAAGTTGTAGCGCGCGTCCTCATGTCCAATTTGAGCGCAGAAGCTTACAAATTAGCCTTTGATAAGGTTTTTTCCATCACCACTAATCTTCACCCCGAATTTAACCACGGCGCGGAAGTTAAAGGGTGGATCCTTGATTTTAGTTCTGCCCAGTACCAAGGGTTAGCCCAAACCATTGGTGAAAAGGCTTCAGAAGTGATTCGGGGTTGCGAAGTGCATTTCATGAGAGTGGTTAAAAAAATTGCGGACAAGGTCACCAAGGATGAAGTTTCCAAAAAAATTTTTAAGAAAATTGCATATAATATTCCGAGACTTGACAATCAATCGGACGTCCTTGTCTCTTTTGACATTCTTAGTGGTGTCGCTGAAATCGCAGAAGCTTCGTCCTTTCTGTCATTAAATGAAGAAGAACTAGCTGCAAGTACTACGGGTTGGGTAGCAGCTGCGGAATGGGCAGAATGGTGGTCAAGACCTCGACATGTTAAAATGTTCACAAGAAGCTTCAAAGAAATGACTGATGCCGACTGGCTTGCCTGTCCTCGTACAACCAACGCAGTAGAGTCTCACAATAAAATCAGTAATGCAAAAACATCACTACTGATTTGTGCTTTGGAGCATTACTATCGTATCGATAAGAGATCGGCATATCAAACCTTGGCAGCGCAATTGGGTGTCGCAGTTGGCACGAAGGCCCAAAAAAGAAAAAGATTGAATGATAAACGCAGGACTCGTCGCCTTAGGGCAAAAAAAAGACATGTTGAAGGAGAGGATGAAGTTGATTCAACTGATGAAACTTTACTTGTTTCTTCAAAAACTGCTGACGTTAATGAAGCTGATGACGATGAACATATTGGTAAAAAGGTTTGGATTGATACGATTGGTTCAAGAGGCAAACACCTCGGATGGTGTGAAGCTGTTATCAAGGAAAAACAAGCAAACGGCGATTATGTAGCATTTTACACCAAATGGCCCAAACACGCAACTACGATTCCAGACATCTACGATGAAGACGAAATCCGATTTGTTTCACCCTTTCCCGAGGGCCAATAATCACCGTCGATTCAGTATTGAAAGATATGCGCGTAACGAACAAGTTCAATGTGCTAAAGTTCGTTGGGTTTTACTTCAACTGAAACTGTTTTTTACGTTTTATGCCCGTCCAGTTTTACTTTAACTCTGCTTTTTTAAAGCTTGCAACTAAGTTGTCTAGTTTAACCCAGCTAAAATGTCGTTTATGTCACGCTAACTTTTTTAATGCTTTCAACAAAGTGTAATGTTTAATCAGCAAAGCTGTCGTTTGTATTAACAGTAATAAACAGGAACTCCATGTTAAATCAGTTGTACCGCTTGTTATTGATTATTCAATAAATTGCTTTTACGTTGCAATAAATAGCATCTTGCTGGTTTGAGGTTAAGGATCTCACTTAGCCATCCCATTCGCTAATACAAAAATTGTAGTGCGAATGCTTTTGCTAATCGTCGCTTGTAGGCGCCACTTCAATGGCATTTGGACTTGTTTTTGCTACTTTTAGTCGGAAACGTTTGCCAATGCTTCGACTATATGCTTTTGTATTGGCGAATGCGACAGCTAATATAACAAATGTTAGCCAACGCATTCGCTAATCGACTTCCTATTAGCGAAAGCGAAAGCTAATGACTAGATTTTAGCGAAAGCAATAGCTAATGAGGGACCTATATATAATAGGTCTATTAGCTAATGAAAGTGCGACATAATATGTCGCTCGATTTGCTAAAAAAGCTAAAGCCTGAGACCCCTAATAATCCACTCGAACAAGACACGACTGCATCTTTTGTGCAACTGCTAATGTTTGGTGTTTTGTGGATTTACGTGACAGACCCGACGGGCGACGTGAAAGTCGCCACAGTGGTGGATGAGGATGACTGATCTAAAGTAGCTGCAACCGAAAGCAAAGATGGAACGGAGGGCAATCCAGTGACAGACACGGAAGGTAATCCAGCAGCAAGACGAGTGGAAGTAGAAGAAGAAGACGTACACGATGGCACTGTAGTCGAGGGTGAAGGGGTGGTAGTAGATTCTTTTAACTCTACCCTCTTTGCTATTACTTCCGGTTTCGATTTGTCCAGTAACTGCCTGCCTGTTTCATCATAGTCCGATTCCTTGCTTTTCCGTTTTCTGTTGCTGTCGACCTCGGACGGACGCATACTGAAGGACGGCTCTAGTAAATGTTACACCCCAGCCTCGTATCCATATCACCTTTAAACCTTATTCATTCCAAGACGAAAAACTGATTACAAATTTGTAACCCTGAAATTTGGTTGAACCCTTCAGCATGCTGCATTTCAATAAAAATTATACCAAGTAGCTGGATTCTGTGTTTGAATTATTCTATGGATTAATTCTACGAATTTCTTAATTCCCAAAAGGCAGTTGCTTTTTTAAATAAATCTCAGATTGGCAATTGAGAATGTCGAGTTACGACTGATGGGACGAGTGACGTTAGCAGGGAAGAATAAATCGCTTACAAACTCGAACAAAAATGACGCGGAAGAGGACGAATGTTTTTTATTTGATTCTAGATGGCTTTTAAAGTAAACGAAGTGTGTTTAAAAATAAAAAATGAAAAAACCTTCATTTTTCAAAATTCGCATTGTGGCCTTGAAAAAATTGACAATCCTGTAAAGTGTGATGTGATGAAAAAGTAAACAGAGAAGGAAACCTCTATGAACGACTCTACAGCAGTGCTCAGGCCTATTTATTCTTGCTGATTTTTGAAATTCAGAGCAGCATATTAATTTTTAAACTGGTGAATAAATTATTTCAGTTAAACAGAAGTAACGATGGACCAAGCGATGGTGGGACGTCACCCAACCAAAATGAAGGCGATAGGTCGTATATTCCAATTGGGGGATCTGTACGGCTGTCGAAACGATCAAATAATAGCAGGTAACAGATTCTTTATGTTGTTTTGATTTGGTTTGACATCAATTTGCCCAGATTCCTTATTGTTTAAAAGCTTAAGCCACTTCACTGAACATTCCACATTTTGCTCATCCCAGTATGAGACACACATTGTTTAGATGATATTTGCAAATACATCCAAGAATGCAAATCATTTTTTTTTCTAATTTATACTTATTTTATTGTAGACCGTCAACTTTGGACTTCACCAGTTTTCGAGTCAGCCACCCTTAAAGTGAATGCAGAATTCAAACTCAAATTGACTTGCCAAGACCCTGCTAGCAACAAATGGGAACATGTGGGCTTAGATCAACATTTACAACTTAGTGTCGTGACTGGCCTCATTAACAAGTTTCGAGGTGCAAGCTACTACCTGAAAGAGCAAGCAAATCCCACAGAAACTGCTAGGATCCTCATTTGTCGTTTGAAATCAAGAAAGGATCAATTAGATTTGCCTGCTCTTCTCCAACAAGGCGCTCGCATTCCTGCCCTACCAGACGCTACCCATGTCGTCGTTGGTATCACCTACGGAGCTGAAGCTTATTGTGTCCTTTCGAAACAACTCGATGACAACTATGAAGACGAAGATGCTCGAAAAGAGGCGGAAGAACTGTTGTCGAAAGTGTTAAATGAAATGGAAAGTGCATTAGAAGACCGACAAGATGTGATTCAATTCAAAGAACAGTTCAACAAGGAAGAGAAACGATTGCTGACTGGAATTAAGTGTCGACTCTACTCGGATCATCAAACTCAAACTGTTAGAGAGTGTACTGTATTCGATGCTTACAAAGACTGCCTTAAATTAATTGAGGAAATGCAGAAAAAGGACGCCGAGAGGAAGAAGGCTGTTCCAATTGCAGTTGTCCTTTGTCCTTTGAAATTAATTGATTCAAGGCCTGATGAAGATGTCGAAGACATGCTGGTCTCTGATTTCTTCAAGTACCGTGATGTCTCCACCGATTTAGTAGGTCGTTGCTGCCGAATTATTACCAATTTGGAACAAATGAGTGCTAGAGCCGATGCTCTTCGAACCAAATTGGGAAAAACCAGTCGCTCTTCTTTCCGTCAATTTAGCGGAGCCATCGGTAAATATCAAGATCTCTTGAGGAATAGTTTGAAAGAAGCCGTCACAAATGCAAGACTGGCAAAAGGTGACGATAAAGAAGTCAAAAAGATCGCCAGCATCGCCGAGAATCTTGCGTATTTCAAAACTTCTCAACTAGAACATTGGTTTCGCTACAAGAAATCCGAGTTGGAAATGACAGAAACGATGGCCAGCTTGAAAGGGATCGTCTTTGTGCCCAGCAAAACTCAACTAGAGAAAATTCTGGCGGAATCATTTGACAAGAAATACGCCCTGGTGCTGAATATTCCACTGATGGACGAACAAAGCAACGCAGTCCTCAAGGCGATGACAGACTATGTTGACAACTACACGCGCTTGGTGGCTATCACTGACCATCAAGGCGCATTGGACACCAACAAAGAAGAAGATGCTGGAATTCCTTGGCACACGGTTCAATCGAAAAGGAAGCAAGTGCTGGCCAGTATTCGCGAGCTGGCCTATCACGTCGAGAAGAACAAACAGTTAGAGAGCCAAGTTTTGTTCCTGATCACCCCTGGGGAATGTGGAGACTCATTTGGGTGTAGTTATTCCGTCTTCGAAGCTGATCGCCTGTTGAAAGATAACTTGAATGGACTGCCCAGTCCTCCAATTGGCCTAAGGGTCCATCTTGCGACTATTGGAAGCTCGCAGAAAAATCCCTCTTCCATTCAAGTAGAGTGGGATTACGAAGATCCTGGATATCCTTGTGAGTTTTTGGTCCAGTATCGATCAAAAGAAAGTTGCGAGCCGTGGACTGAGAAAAAGACGGCCAAGCCGGGCCAAACTCGAATCATCATCAATTTAGGCTGTGATTTAACAAAAGAAATTCGAGTAGCAGCCGATTCCTGCATTGGTCGTAGTGAATTTAGCGACGTTATCTACACCGACTCGGTTTTCACTTCTTTGCCGTTGGATGGGAGTTACACCAAGGCCAAGGAAAACTGTATCAATCCGCTTCAAGAGCCACCAACTATCCGTCTGCCCCGGGATAGAGTACAGAGCTGTAAAATCAAAGATCGAGGTAATCGTGTTCACAGTAGTCTGATTCAATTTTTCAGTTTCCACTCAACTTTTGTTCATTTCCAGGTACAGACTCGCCCGTCGAGATTATTCTCTGCCAGGATAGACTCAACCATCAAATTAACGCTATTAGGTGCAATCTCTTTATTAAATGTAAGCGCGTTTGGCATTTTCATGAACATTCTCATTTTTAACAGTGGCGTCGTGTCATCTGCGTCGAGATCTTCCCCATTGGTAACCACAGCTGCTGGAGAAAA
>JACCDP011221922.1_pt1 | contig 11178 bp, 10 predicted proteins | sample 7445841 | NCBI WGS metagenome assembly JACCDP01 (sample SAMN15323441, study PRJNA562643) | freshwater metagenome | isolation source: river surface water | place: USA:Blue River Watershed | collected 2017-08-17
ATCAGGGACTTCTGGTTCAAGCGGAACAGATGGTAGTTCGGGAACTAGCGGATTAGATGGTTCATCAGGGACTTCTGGTTCAAGCGGAACAGATGGTAGTTCGGGAACTAGCGGATTAGATGGTTCATCAGGGACTTCTGGTTCAAGCGGGACAGATGGTTCATCAGGAACTTCCGGTTCTTCGGGAACAAGCGGCACATCCGCACCAAGTGGACCAGGACCAATCGCATATGGCTTGTTTTCTCAAACAGGAAATAGTATCACTGTAAGTGCAACTACAACCGAAACATCATTGATTGGTAATGGAGTTGGGACTTTAAGTGTTCCTGCAAATGGATTCCAAGTAGGTGACTCATTTTCAGGTAGAATTGTTGGTCACATATCTTCAAAAAATAACATAACAATAAGAATACGAGTAAAATCTAATACAGTCGTTTTGGCAGATACTGGTTTGGTTACGATGCCTCAAACAACCAATAAACACTACACCGTTGATTTGAATTTCACAATCAGAGCTCTTGGAGTTGCGACCGTTGCATCAATTGTATCGGGAATTGTTTTTACATATTCTAAAGATGCATCAAATGCTTTTGAAGGGTCTGATTTTAGTATTGTGAATAATTCAACCTTTGACACAACTATCGATAATACCTTGGGTGTCACAGTTCAGTGGGGAACTACCGATACTGAAAATGCAATATATTCTGAATATTTTGTATTAAGTAAGGTTTATTAAAAAATATATTCCCGATGTATACGACAGACTGCAATTATTTCAATATAACAAACTACAATAATGTCCAAGAAGGATATTATAGGTGGACAGGATGCACAGGTATCGTAAGTGTTTCACCAATCAATACGTTGGACTCAACATATCTTTGTGCTAAAAATGTTACAGTCGAACAATATGGTGCACCCCTTACAATTGTGTTTGCGGGATTATGTCCATCGAATACACCAACACCAACGATAACTCCAACAATCACACCAACACCTGTTACACAAACTCCAACACCTACACCAACAATTACACCAACAATTACCCAAACATTTATCCCGAGTTACAATTTATGGTCTTCAGGTTATTTTGAAGATGCTTGTAATTTGGTTAACATACCTCAACCAGCTAACGTTACAATCTATAGCACAATTCCTTTCACTTCATTAGTTGAAGGTGATTTTGTTTATGGAAACCCTGCTCAAACAATTCCACCTAATTCACCAGGAAATATTATATCAGATGGAGCGGTTTGGATTCAAATAAACGTTTTAAATGGTCAGGTCCTTGACGTTGGTATTTGTAATTAAAACAAAAGATTTAAGTATTTATAAACATGGCAGTATGTGGTGTAACAATTTTTAGTGAAAATTTAAGTGGTCTTACGACAAACGTAACGTTTTACCCATGCTCAGGTGGAACTATATCTTTAGGTGAACAAGTTTTCCCATTCAATTATGTTGATGATTATTACTTTGGTCAGTTTGATTGTTATGTTCCCCTATATGATTACAACTACATATTAGAAATTCCTTGTCCGTCACCAACACCAACCGTAACCACAACTCCAACAGAAACTCCTACTGCAACACCAACACCAACAATTACTTCAACAGTAACCCCAACTCCGACTGAGACACCAACAAATACTCCAACCGTAACACCAACCATAACTCCAACAAACTCAAGATTTGAATTTACTTGTTGCACAGGTTCTACATTATCAAATGCGTGTGGATGTTTAGGTGGAACAGTATCAATTTGGGGTGACGAAAGTAGTTTCGACCAAAACACAATTTTTTATAACGAACAAATTGGCCCTGTTAGCGTTGACATGACAGGATTTTATAATAATTCAAGCATTGTTATTGAATTACTTTCTGATGGCACAACAATAGGTTTTTACTCTTTGTGTCCAACACCAACTCCTACAGTTACTCCTTCATCTATATAGTCCTAACATTTTTTTTCAATCCATTCAAAAAAATAGACTGAATCGTAGTATTTATATGTTAAATAACAAATAAGATGGCATGTAGCAAATATACACTAACGAATACTGGTTCAACAACCGTAAATTTTAATTATCAGAGATGTGATGACACTCTTTGGCAATATCAAATAGAATTATTACCGGGTCAAACAAAAAATATTTGGCTTGTTAATGGAACATATTCTTCCGCACAATTATTTCAACAATCAATTGTTTTAGTTGATGACGGAGCATTCCCTCCAATTTTAATTACACCTACACCGTCTGTTACTCCAACAGTGACACCATCTATAACACCAACAACAACAGTAACTCCATCTATTACACCGACATCAACAGTTACTCCATCTATTACACCAACAACAACCGTAACTCCATCTATTACACCGACAATGACAGTAACACCGACTAACTCAAGAGTAAGTTTCGCAGTTACTTCAGGAACAACTGCAGAAATCGCTTGTCAAGGAATTAACCCGACAACAATTTGGGGTGAAGAAGTTGCGTTTGATGCTAATACACAATTCTATAATTCAGAATCAGGACCTGTTTCAATTGATATGACAGGTTATTATAGTGATGGTTCGGACGTAGTTTTAGTTAATTCAACAGGAACAACTGTCGGATTCTTTACAATATGTAATACTCCAACACCAACACCAACAAACACACCAACGCCAACAATTACATCTACTGTAACCCCAACGGCTAGCGTTACTCCAACAATAACCCCAACTTCAACAATTACTCCAACAATAACCCCAACTTCAACAATTACACCAACTCCTTCAATAGCGTATTATACCTATATTTTAGGAACTGGAACTACAACAAATGATGCATGTAATAACTTTAACACAACACCACAAACATTATTTGGAGCACTAGCGGGTGGTATTGGACCGAATATAGGTGAAACATTATACTTAGATAACTCATTAACGGTTCCAGCAACAAATGCATACTATTCTAATGGAACTGCTCTATATCAAATAACAGGAGGTGCGGGATTAATAACTGCGGTAGAACCTGATGGTTGTGTGGGTATTGTCACTCCAACACCAACAGTCACATCTTCAGCTACACCTACAGTTACTCCAACTCCAACAATAACTCCAACAACAACTGTGACTCCAACAATAACTCCAACAACAACTGTGACTCCAACACCAACAAATGTGGTAAGAACAGTTTTATCGAGTGTTTGTCATAGTGAGTTTAATGGAACTACAGTTTGTGACTGTCCTCAATTTGCAACACTATACGTTAACGGAACTTCATTATCTGATTCAACTTTAGCTTGGTCAGACCAATATGGTGTTAATACAGGAAATCCTGAGGGATGGTATATGGATGATGACCGTAATATATATGAAGTATCAACGGATTGTGGACCTGGTTGTATCACAGGAGCAACTATAACTTTAGTTGGACCATGTCCAACAGTTACTCCTACACCTACTACTACGGTAACACCAACAACAACTGAAACACCAACTCCAACACCAACAACAACTGTTACTCCATCAATTACACCAACAATAACTCCAACAACAACTATTACTCCAACTCAAGCAAGATTTGAATTTGTAACGACATATAATTTATCAAGTCCAATTGACGCTTGTCACGAAGGTTCTTTAGTTTCAATTTGGGGTGATGTATCTAATTTTGACCAAAACGCACAATTCTATGATTCATTGACAGGTCCTGTAACTACTGACATGTCAGGGTATTACTCTTATGGCGGTGTAGTTACTGAAGTAGACTCAGATGGTTCTCAATTGGGAGCATTTAGTTTATGTGCGAGTCCAACTCCAACACCTACAGTTACTCCAACCGAAAGTGTTACACCTACAGTTACTCCAACTATAACTCCAACTCCAACTCAAACAATAGGATTTTACACCTATAGTTTAGGATATGACGTGGCGTCTTCGAATACAGCTTGTTCTGATTTCAGTTCATCACCTTCTGACTACTACGCACCATTAATTGGTGGTCCTGGTCCAAATGTTGGTGAAACTTTGTATACAGATAGTGCTACAACAGTGACCGCACCTAATGGATATTATTCTAATGGAACGGCTTGGTATCAAATAACTGGCGGAGCGGGTCTTGTAACAGCAGTTGACCCTAACGGTTGTATATAATCAAATAAATTAAATTTCAATATAACCCTCTACTTTGGTAGAGGGTTTTTTATTATTATTCATAAAAACAACTTATGAGTAAAATATTTGTGCAAATTGCAAGTTACAGAGACCCACAATTAGTTCCAACACTAAAAGATATGTTGGCTCAAGCAAAGAAACCAAAAAACTTGGTTATAGGAATCGCGAGACAATTTTCAGAATCTGATGGATTCGACAACTTAGACGAATTTAGAGATGATAAAAGATTTAGAATCTTAGATATTCCATACCAAGAAGCTCAAGGAGTTTGTTGGGCAAGACATTTAGTCCAACAACTATATAGTGGTGAAACATATACACTTCAGATAGATTCTCATATGAGATTTGAGAAAGATTGGGATGAAACCTTAATTAAAATGATAAAGGGTCTACAAAAGGACGGTTACAAGAAGCCTCTACTTACGGGTTATGTTCCGTCTTTTGACCCTGAAAATGACCCAGCAGGAAGAGCAAAAGATGCGTGGAGAATGGCGTTTGATAGATTTATTCCTGAAGGTGCCGTATTCTTTTTACCTGAAACAATACCAGGTTGGAAAGAACTTAAAAAACCCGTAACTGCAAGATTTTATTCTGCGCACTTCTGTTTTACATTAGGTGAATTCTCTGTAGAAGTTCAACACAATCCAGAATATTATTTCCACGGTGAAGAAATATCAATTGCAGCAAGAGCATATACATGCGGTTACGATTTATTCCACCCTCACGTTCCTGTAATCTATCATGAATATACTCGTAAGGGTAGAACAAAACAATGGGATGATGATAAAGGTTGGGGTGAAAGAAATAAAATTTCTCACTTGAAGAACAGGCAACTTTTTGGAATGGATGGTGAAAAACAAGAAGGACATGATGGACCTTACGGTTTTGGAACTGAAAGAACTTTAAGAGAATATGAAAAGTATGCTGGTATTTTATTCGAGAAAAGAGCGATTCAACAATATACATTAGATAAAAATTATCCACCAAATCCATACAATTACGCAACGGAAGAAGATTGGAAAAACGATTTTGCTGTAGTATTCAAACATTGTATTGATATTGGATATACTCAAGTCCCAGAAAAAGATTATGATTTTTGGGTAGTTGCATTCCACAATAAAGAGGATAAAACTTTATTTAGAAAAGATGCCGACAAATCGGAAATTAGCAGAATGATGAATGACCCAGATAAGTATTGTAAAGTTTGGAGAGAATTTCAAACTTCAGAATCACCGGCATATTGGGTAGTTTGGCCTCACTCGGAGTCAAAAGGGTGGTGTGATAGAATTACCGGTCAATTAACTCACAATCATGTAAGCTAAAAAATTTCTAAATTAATATGAGTTCAAAAAAAATCGCATTTCACACTAATCAATTAAGTATAAGAGGAACTGAAGTTGCATTATTTCAGTATGCAAAATATAATGAGGAGATATTAGGTAATAAAAGCGTCATATTCACTTTTCCAAATAGGGACATGAGTGCATATGAAAAATTCAAAAATAGATTCGAAGTTGTAATTTTAGACTGGTGGAGCTATGAAAACTATCTTTTAGAAAATAATTTCGATTTTTTATATTTGATTAAAATGGGTTCTAATGATGGTTACTGTTTAACTAAAATCCCGACTTTAGTTCATGCTGTTTTTAGATTCAACGACCCTCACGGACATAAATATTTTTACGTGTCGGATTGGTTAGCTAAAGACCAAGGATATGACCCTGAAACACATTCATTACCACATATATGTGAGAAGTTACCTGAATCAGAATATGACTTTCGTGAAAAACACAATATACCACACGACGCAATTGTTTTTGGTGGATACGGTGGTTCAACTGAGTTCAATATTGAATCAGTTAAAAATGCCATCAGGGATATTGTAAAAACACGTAGTGATATCTATTTTATCTTCATGAATTTTACACCTTTTGTTGACCACCCACAAGTAAAGTTTTTCCCTGGTAATTACGATTTAAAAGAAAAATCTGCATTTGTAAATGCCTGTAATGCAATGATTCACGCACGAAACGGTGGTGAAACTTTTGGATTAGCAATTTCAGAGTTTGCGTTATCAAACAAACCAATAATTACTTATGGGTTATCAGGTGAAAATAATCATTTGGAAATTTTGAAAGAAAGAGCAATAATATATAAGGGTTATGAAGATGTCTTGGATATTTTTGAAAACCTTCAAAATTATATTAAATACGAAGATTATGATACCCCATATAAACAATTTAGTCCAGAAATAATAATGGATAAATTTAATAGAATTCTATTATCATGAAAATATTATTTACATTTTTATCAATTTCGACAGGAAATGATTTTTATTTAAATGCTTCTAAAAATTTGGTAAATGAAATATTATCAAATTGTTCACACGATATTCTTTTAACAACAAATAATGTTGAATATTTTAATGAGATAAAAAATCCTCGATTCAGTGTAAGGAATAATATTCCTGACAACTCCGTATTCACTTATAAAAATGGAGGTGAATTTAATTACAATCTAAAATATTTGGCTTTTAAGGATTTACCAAAAAACTACGATGTAATCTTTTATGTAGATGGTGATATTAAAAGTAATTTTTGGAATGACTTCTCAGAATTTAGGTTACTTAATTTGATGGAGTCATTTGATTTTGTTGCAACAAGACTCAATTGTGTTTTAAAAAATGAAGTTATTCAACATCTTGAAACAGGTAAAGCGTTGTTTTCTCATAAAATTCTTTCCTATAATATTTTAAGTTGGGACATAAATGACCCCATAATGGATGCTTGTCTACCAAGTGAGCACTTTTTAATTTTTAAATATAATGAAGAAAAATTAAAAACTTTTGCAAATAAATGGTCTGAATTGAATAGTATTATGCAAAGTCAAAACGGAGGTAATGGTAGTTGGGGAGATGGTTTTGAAATGGGTATCAGTGCAAAATTTGCAGGATATGATAATTTATATGATTTGAATTACGGTGATTTACAAAATCATTTTGGGTTCTTTTTCAACGGAAATAAAAAATAGTTAATTATGGAAACTTTAAAAACAAAAACTGATAATTTTATCATAAATACACTTCCAAACGATTGGAGTGGTGTTAGTATTCACAACAGTAAAAGTTGGGAACCTCATTTGGTTGATTTCCTTAAAAGGAATTTAAAAAATGATTCTGTTTTTGTTGACGTTGGTAGTAACTATGGGTGGCACTCAATTAAATGTTCTCCTTACTGTGAAAGTGTTTATAGTTTCGAGCCTCAAAAATATATTCATGATGTTCAAAAAATGAGTATAGAACAAAACAATATTACAAATGTTAAGTTGTTTAACTGTGGTGTTGGAGACAAGAATGAGACTAAGGAAATGTCTCCAATTGATTACAACAATCCAAGTATACATATGGGTGATTTAAGTTTAGGTGTTGGGGGTGAACAAGTCGAAGTCAAAACTTTAGATTCTCTTGAGATACCAAAGGTAGATTTTATAAAAATTGACGTTCAGGGGTATGAAAAATTTGTTCTGAGTGGTGCTCAAAATACAATTAGTTTGAGTAAACCAACTATAATAATAGAGATGGAAGACCATCAATTAAGACGTTTCAATTATGGTGTTGTAGAATTATTTGAAATACTTAGAAATTTTGGATATTACATCTACTTTTTAGATTATTTTTACCCTTCGGACCACGTTTGTGTCCATAAAGACAACTTAGAAGAGTTTATAAAAACAAACGGTGATTACATTAAAGAACTTTTAGAATCAAACAATCTCAACCACAATATTGAGAATGGTGTTACAGAAAAGATTATTTATGAAAAAAATTAAATTGTCCGCCCATTGGGATAAATCTGAAAATATAACGTATAGATTATTAAAACAATTTCTTACGCCAGACATAGATTTGAGTGGTATTGAATTCGTTTATGATGATTCGTATGATATGATAATTTTCTTCAATTACGTTTCTGAAGACGTTAAGGATGGATGTGAATCTTATGTTCTACCTCACGAACCAAGTTGGATTGGCACTCACCAGAAAGTTTTACCGAATGGGGTTAAAGTTTTAGGTTTCTCAAAAGAGTTATATACTGGTGAATGTATAGAAACAACTGCTCACACTTTTTACGGTGGGAGAGGTCCTTGGATTGATTCTTTGGATTTTTGGTCCTACGAAAACTTAGGTAAAAAACAATTTGTAAAATCTAAAAATATTTCATCGTCAATTACTAAACTCAACACTAACAATGGAACAACTTGTTTATACCCACAAAGATTTGAAATTTTTAAATTAACCGAAACATTGCCTTTTATTGATGGATATGGTGGAACATCTCTTAGTCCTAAACGACAAGACGCTCTTATTGATTATAGATTTAATATTGCAATTGAAAATGACTTTCACAAAAATTGGATTACTGAAAAATTTTACGATAGTATATTAACGGACACTATCCCAATTTATTACGGGTGTAAAAATATTAAAGAAATATATCCTGAGGGGGGATATCTTTTAATTGAAGATATCAACGATTTAACAGGAATAAAAAATTTGTTAGAATACGTGAACAACAACGCAGAAAAAATATATTCTGAAAATATAGATTCCATCAGAAATATTAAAAAAAAGTATTTTGAAAAATACAATTTATTAAAATTAATTATAAATTTATAAAATGAATTACGAAAATAATATAACCAAAAAATGTAGCTTAGAGCATAATGATAGTATATCCACCTATAAAGGATGGGCTGCTCAACAAAACTTCAATGCGTTTGAAGTATTCCACAATTTTATTAGAGATGTCAAACCAAAAAGAATTCTTGAGATAGGAACATCTTTGGGGGGTTTTACGTGTTTTTTAAAATATGCTTGTGATAAAATGAATATCCCTTGTGAGATATTAACATATGATATTCATGATAAGTCATGGTATAAAGATTTGATTGGGATGGGTATAGATGTTAGAATAAAAAATGTTTTTTTAGAAAATTACACCGTTGTTGAAAATGAGGTTATTGATTTTATAAAATCAGAGGGAACCACAGTAGTTTTATGTGATGGAGGTGATAAAATTAGAGAGTTCAATATTTTATCAAATTATCTCAAAAGCGGTGATTTTATTTTAGCCCATGATTATGCAGAAAATTCTGAAATATTCAAAGAACAAATTTACCTAAAAATTTGGAATTGGCATGAAATTAAAGATTCGGATATCAAAGATGCTTCGGATAGAAATGAATTAGAAATTTACAATAAAGATGAGTTCGATAGTGTTGTTTGGACTTGCAGAGTAAAAAAATAACTATGAGTAAAATAACACTTGTTACAGGTATTTGGGATATTGGTAGAAATGAATTATCTCAAGGTTGGGCAAGACCCTACCAACACTATTTGGATAAATTTAGTTCCCTTTTGGATACGCCTGAAAATATGATTATTTTCGGTGATGAAAGTCTCAGGGAATTAGTTTTTTCTAAAAGAGACTCATCTAATACTCAATTTATTGTTAGAGACATAGAGTGGTTTCGTAATAGTGAATTTTTTGAAAAAATTCAGAAAATTAGAACAAACTCAGATTGGTGTAATCAAGTTGGTTGGTTAAAAGATTCAACACAAGCAAAGTTAGAAAACTATAATCCATTGGTTATGTCTAAAGTTTTTTTATTGCATGACGCTAAAATAATGGACCAATTTAATTCTGACTATATGTTTTGGATTGATGGTGGGTTAACTAGCACCGTTCACCCTGGTTATTTTACACACGATAGAGTTTTTGAAAAATTAGACAAATTTATTTCAAAGTTTTCTTTCATTTGTTTTCCTTATGAATCTTCAGGAGAAATACACGGGTTTAATTCCCACGTTCTTAATGAAATTGCTGGTGACAAAGTAAACAAAGTTGCGAGAGGCGGATTTTTCGGAGGACCTAAACATACAATTACGGACATAAATTCTATCTACTACGGACTATTAAGTTCAACTTTGAGTGAAGGATATATGGGGACAGAAGAATCAATATTCTCCATTATGTGTTATAAACATTCAGATTTAATTAATTATTTTGAAATTGAAGGTAATGGTCTTTTGAGTAAATTTTTTGAGGATTTAAAGAATGAAAATTTAGTTGTTAAGTCCGAAAATCCAACAAGGGGAGTGTCAAATTTAGATACAAACAAAGTTGGATTGTATGTGATTGGGTTTAATAGTCCAAAACAATTCAAGACGTTGATTGATTCAATGTTGGCTTATGACCAAGATTACATTTTAAAAACAAAAAAGTTTTTATTGGACAATTCAACCGACCTATCAACTACGGAGGAATACTCTCTAATTTGTAATGAGTTTGGTTTCGAACATATTAAAAAAGATAATTTAGGTATTTGTGGAGGAAGACAATGGATTGCGGAACACTTTGACGAGACTGATTTAGATTATTATTTATTTTTTGAGGATGATATGTTTTTTCATCCAAAAGACGGAGTTTGTAGAAATGGATTAAATAGATTTGTTCAGAATCTTTATTCGAAAACTTTAGAGATTGTTAAAAAAGAAAATTTTGATTTTTTAAAATTAAACTATTCTGAATTTTTTGGTGACAACGGAACTCAGTGGTCATGGTATAATGTGCCACAAAATGTAAGAGTTGAGTATTGGCCTGAAAAACCAAGGCTACCACAAATTGGGTTAGACCCAAATGCTCCAAGAACTTTGTTCAAATCCATTCATTCACACAAAGGTATTCCTTATGTAAAGGGTGAAATTTATTATTGTAATTGGCCACAAGTCGTTTCGAGAACGGGAAATCAAACAATGTTTTTAGATACAAAATGGGCACATCCGTTTGAACAAACATGGATGAGTCATATGTATCAGTTGACAAAACAAGGGAAGTTATATTCAGGTTTATTGTTGATGACCCCAACAGAGCACGATAGATTTGAACATTACGACAGAAGTATACGCAAAGAGTCATAACAATATATTTATTGTTATGGAATTTTATATC
>JACCDP010053446.1_pt1 | contig 11177 bp, 11 predicted proteins | sample 7445841 | NCBI WGS metagenome assembly JACCDP01 (sample SAMN15323441, study PRJNA562643) | freshwater metagenome | isolation source: river surface water | place: USA:Blue River Watershed | collected 2017-08-17
CCAGCATTGATTTTTGGAACTTCTACATTCTTCTCAATAGATTCTAATTCTTGAATCTTCTTGAATAATTCGTCTTGCTTTTCAGGCTTTACAATCCACATCTCGCCTTCTTGCTCACCTAATTCCTTGAAGATTTCTAAACGAGACTCTTCAAAGCCTTTTACATCTTCAGCAATCTTCTTGTTTAAGTCATTGCTTAAAATGTGTTTAGCACGAATGCTCAATTTGTGGCTTAATAAGCCTTTAGAGCGTTCACCTGTTTGTTGGTTAATTACTCTTCCGTTTAACTCGTCGCTTAACGCTACTAATTCGCCTAATGTCAACTTCATATTATGATTGGTTTAAAAGTTTTTCGTCTACTTCATTCCATCTTCCGTCTGGACAAGCCCCTTTTACAGGGCTGTATATCTTAGCCTTCAAAGCGCATCCGCATAGTCCACAATGAATCATAGGATTCGTACGCTTGTGTTCACAAGAGTCACATATCTGTATTCTTTCTGCTGCTAATGCTGATTGGGCATCGTCTGGGTTAAACCAGATTGACCACGCCTTGAAAATCTCCTCAATCTTGTTCATCGGTATTTGCTTTGTTATAGAGCAAATATAAGAATTATTCCGCTATAGGTGCAGGTAATTCTTCACTAACCCAAGGAACTTTCTTAGTAACTACAGGAGGATTCTTTTGGAAGTCTATCTGGCCATCTAATGCGCTGTCAATAGCAGCCACATCTAAAACAGCTTCTAACCATTCTACCATAGTAGCTTCTGTTAAGTCGTTAAACTCAATGAAAGACTCAGGCTCAGGTAAAGTGATTGTACAAGCTCCATACATATCTGCTGTATAAGTTTTGTCATCTACTACTTCTGTAGCTTGTTTACGCCAATGAATTACAGATACTACATCTGTCATAGCGTCAATTGAAGGTTTGCAATCTAGGGCTGCAATAACCCATTTTTTTGTATTTGCCATATTATTTATTGTTTATTATAATAATGTTACTGATACTACTTGTTCTGAAATGTTGTTACTAACTGCCTGTACTTCAATAGCTGCATTTGACCAGTTATTAGAACCACCCATATATACAAAATAAAATGTAACACTACCACCACCAGCTGTACTTGTACCTAAAACAGTTGTTGAGCCAGCTCCTGATGCGTTTACTGTATCTACCGACAATGTTACTCCATTATAATTTAAATAATATGTTATAACGCAAGAATATGTATTTACTCCAGCTTTATATGTAGCGTGCGTAACTTTAACAATTGCAGAACCTGTATAGCCATTAAAGTTTACATTTAAATAATTTGCATTAGAAGTATGAGTTTTTTCAGCATATAATTGCCAGAAGTTATTTCTAACCTTTAATCCATTGCTTGACATCCCAGATTGACTAGTAGTACCGACTAGCAAATTTCCAGCCTCTGTTATTCTTGCCCTTTCACTACCAGTTGAGTTACTGCCATCTCCAGTATAAAACTGCAAAGTACTTCCAGTTAATCTTAACTCTCTAATATTTTCTGTGAATACTTGGTAACCAGCTATTTCTGAGTAAGAAGAGGTAGCTCCTTTCATTCTTACTCCTCTATCAGGAGCAAATATAAATTTAGTAATTCCATCGGCGTTTATTCTCATTCTCTCTGTAAGAGTCTGCCTTGTTGTCCCTGAACTTAATGGAGCACCAGTTGAAAATATAATATTAGATGTAGCACCACTGCCAGTACCTAAACCTGCATTTATATAAACTGCTCCACCTTCGTTATTAGTTCCTGTTGTTGAATCTGCAGCTTTTAAAGTTAATGCTGGTGCAGTACCTAAAGTACTTTGATTCATACCAACTGTTGTAGCAACATCGCCACCAAATGATAATAAATAACTTGGATTAGTTGTTCCAATTCCAACATTTCCGTTATCTAGAACAGTAAATCCATTTACAAGTTTACCAAGTTTAAAAGTATTACCCATTTTATATTATTAGCAGTCTACAATATTTTCAGCTCCATATAAACCTATAAGTTTATCTTTTAGCTTTTCGTAGCCGTATGCAAAGATACTTACATTTTCTAAGGTTGCTATATCAATACTAGGTATGTATATAGTCTGTCCAATCTCAGGACATTTAGCAATCACCTCACTAATTTCACTAGCTGTAGTTTTACCTTCTATGTCACCCTGAGCATTAAATATCTCTAACATAAACACTACATTGCTGTACTTGCTTACAACATAACCGCATATTCTTACATATGCTTCGGAGGTCTCACCTCTACTAGTCTCTATCTGTTTTGTTATTTTAACTCCCATATTCTTTATTTTAAATTTATACGCTTCCGTACCATAAACCAAACTCTACAGTATATGTAGTTCCAGGGTCTACTGTAAAACTATATGATATAGCTGTATATCCTGCATTGGTATTTGTATTAGCCCTTCTTACCCCATTCACATTGATATAGGAATAGATAGGCTGACAAGGGCCTAATCCATAGCCATTACTAAAGGCTGTTACTGTACAAGTACTTCTACCTCTAGCATAGATAGTTCCATTACCACCAAAGGTTAGGAATGTACCTGCGTTTGTACCTCTTTCTGAGTTAGTGATATTATAACCTGCGTTACCACCACCACCATAAGGGCCATAATAGTATCCTCCTACATCTTGTCCTTCTAATTGACCATAAGTATCCATAGACATAGAACAGCCATCATATAGCTGCCCTGTGTTCTGAGAATAGTTTATGACTGCAGGAGGCAAGGTATATCCATAGAACTCAGATAAAGAGTCTGGCGTAGACTTCCCTAATGTTGAACTCAATCCTCTTAAATTGGATGTAGACACATTCAGTTCCGTACGAACAGCATTTATACTTATTGCTCCACTAGATGGTAAAGACATACTATACTGAAGGTTGATTTAATGCTGCCTCTTCGTTCATTTGAGCTGCTGTTTTTACCCACTCATTTGTGAACGCTGCTGCAACGATTTCATCTTTAGAGCCTGGAATAGATTGTCCAGCTGCTAAGAATTTCTCTACTGCAATCTTTACGATTTCATCTACAGCAATTCTTGCCCTTTCTTTCATAGCATTCTCTACCCAATCTTGAGGGTCTAATGCTACATACTCCATACCTTTTTTTTCTGTCTCTGTTAATGTTACTGTGTAATTCATATATTTTATTTATTATATTAAAAATCCGCTAAACTGAGATTCGTATTGAATACCTGTTGAGCCTGTTGCAATAATAGCACGAGTTTCAACATAATCACCTGAATTCAAACTAAGTGTTGCTGCAACTGTTAGAGAATGGTAGTTTGTAGAATATCCTCCAGGGCCAGCAATAACGTGACCAAATGCATAAGAAGTAGAACCAGTTCCTCCATTGATTGTAAAAAATAGTCTTATATATGTTGAAGCTGTTGAGCCATCAAATCTACAAGTTGAAGAAAATTGATATCTTCCAGTAACAGGTGCAGTAAATCTACCATTAGCACTATTGTAATAACCACCAATGTTATATTGAGTTCCATCAAAAACAATAACAGTACCTACTGAATCTGTTCCTGAAATAGTTTGATTTGCTCCTGATGTTCTATTTGCTTGAAAAGATGGCTGATATGGCCTTGTAACTATACCACCACTTGATATTTCCATTCTAGTTACATCACTTGTTCTTATCCTAAGTGGATGCGCTGTTTTGGTACTTAAATAAGCAGCACCAGAATCAATTGCATATTCAGCAGTAACAGAATTTGATGCTGTTCTTATAACAAAATATGCAGCAGGTAAACTCCCTGCGTTTAAATCCAAATTTACATTACCATATCCAGCAGAAGTAGTTGAACCAATAACTACATTGCCAGAGTATATTCTTACTCTTTCTGTATCTGCTGTAGAAAATCTTAAATCAGAACCATTAATTCTTAGTGGCTGATAACTTCCGTATAAAGTATTATCTGTTCCGTGTATAGTAGACATACCTGTACTATACTGACCACCATTATCTATTCTTATACCATATGTTGACCCAGAAAAACCAGCAACACCCTGCCCTGCGGATACAACTTGAAATACAGATACTGGGCTACTTGTCCCAATTCCAAAACTTCCACTTGAAGTTATTCTTACTTTTTCTGTTACGCTTAATGAAGCGTCTGCTGTTCCTGAAGAACTATTTTGAAAAATAATATCACCATTAGCGGAACTAATCATTATAGACGGCTCTGCATATCTAGCTTTAAATCCACTACTATAATAAAAATTTGAACCAAAGTATATATCATTACTAGAGCCAGAAAATAAAGAAAAGTTTCTGCCTACAAACAAATGAACAAATGATGTTGTAGTTGGAGGTGTAATACCTATACCCACATTCCCATTGTCTAGGACTGTTATTGCGTTTGGAAATTTACTAAGGTCTCTATTTTTAGCCATCTATTAATTTTTTAAGTTCTTCTATTTGAGCTTGCTGTTCTTGAATTGCTTTTGTTAATATAGAAGCCCACACCAAAGCGTAACTTTCAATAGATTTTTGATTTTCTATAACTTCATCGTTACACATAGTTGGCTCAGCCTCAGTCTTTACTAATTCAGGGAATACCTCCTCTACCTCTTGAGCTATAAATCCGTAGTATAAGTTATTATTTCTTCTTTCTTTATAATTAAATGTTTTAGGTATTAATTGCAAAACTTTATGTAATGTTGATTCTACTACATTAATATTTTCTTTAATTCTTTCATCAGAACCAGCATATAATACTGTTAAGCCAGGGCCAGCATAAATAGCTCCATTACCATTATATTGAAGATACATACCAGTACCTCCAGAATTATATCTTGAGCTTATAGTATCCCCTCCAGCAAATAAAATATGATATCCTTTATCTGTTGGGTATGAGTGTAATGATATTGAACCTCCACCTTGCACATTTAATTTTGCTCCATAAGATGCGCTTCCAGATGAGTATATAACAAAATCTTTTGATGTTCCTCCTCCTTCCGTTGAGTAAAAGGTTGTCTCTGAATTGGTATTATACCAAAGTGCTTTTAAGTTAGCACTTGTAGATTGACCTTTAAATTCTATATTACCACTAGTTAATATTTTAAGTCTTTCTGCAGCACCAGTTGCAAATGCTATTGGCGTATATCCAGTTCCACCAGATGCATAATCAGTAGTTATCCAACCAGTATTATTATCGTGAGTAAATGCAATAAAGTTGTCGTTACCTTGCGCATACACATTTGCTCCTCCATAATTAGTTGTAGTACTAGCTCTTACAGAAAAATATGAATAAGGAGAAATTGACATCCCAATACAAAGAGATTTTGTACTAGTAAGTCTCATAACCTCTTGCCAAGAACTGCCAGGGTATGTTGCATATGTTCCAAATAATAAAGGCGTTGAATTACCTCTAGCCCCCCATCCTAAAACAGATTGTCCAGATTCTGAAAACAAATGCGCAAAGTTCCCAGAGACATCGTCTTTAATACTAACACCTAATGAAGTACCTCTTATGTCTAAAATAGATAGTGGATTATTTGTATTAATTCCTATTTTACCTCCATTAGTTATCCTAAGTCTTTCATAATAACTACCACTAACAGTTGTTCCAAAATAAATATCTTTCCCAACAGATAAAATTGATGTGCCATCTGTTTCTACACCTATACTTCCATAATGGGTTCCAGCATAATATAAATCTAAATAACCTCCTTTAGTTGAGCCATTTATTGTTAAAAAAGTATATCCAGACACGCTTCTTGAGCTACTTGTACCTATGCTAATACTGTTCCCATTATCGTATAAGACGCTATTGCCTAAAGTTCCTGAAGCAGTCCACTTAGGAATATAGTTAGTAGTACCTGAACCACCCACACCTGTGAATGCACCAACTGTATAGTTGTATGCAACCACCTCCACAATATCACCTACTACACAAGCTGTACCTAATGATATAGAGGTTCCATTAATTGCAGTAAATTCACTTGCAGCTAATTTAGAACCATTATAAAATACATCTACAAAACCAACAGAATAGTTAACAGTAAATACTTGTTGTCCAGCTGTAGCTGTAAAAGCAGTTGTTTGTCTTAAGCTATTATTAGCTATGAATTGTCCACCATATTTGTAGACTTCTACAATATCTCCAGATGCAGCAGCAGATGTTAAAGTAACTACAGAGCCGTCACTAGCTGTAAATTCAGTGGCATTATCTAATTTGATACCATTTAAAAATACATCTACCATACCTACAGTGTAACCACCAGTAATAGTAAAGTTTGCTTGAGATGCAGTAGCTGTAAACTTCTGAATTACTCTTGTAGTAACAGAAGATGCATCTACTACCCAAGTTCTATTTGCACTTAAGTCGTATGTAGTTCCGTTTATAGTAATTGTTCTAGCGTTAGTCACAGGAGTATATCCTAGTGCGCCAGTAACATCTGTATCTAATAAAGTAATATCACCAGTACGAGTATTGAAGCTAGATAAACCAGCTACGATTGTCCAGCTTCTATTTGCTGATAAATCATATGTCGTACCATTAATAGTAAGAGTACGAGCATTTGTTACAGGAGTATATCCTAAAGCTCCTGTTACATCAGTATCAGTTAAAGTTATCGCACCTGTTCTTGTATTAAAAGAAGATACGCCTGATACGATAGACCAGCTTCTATCAGCAGATAAATCGTAAGATGTACCATTGATTGTAATTGTTCTTGTTGTAGGAACATAAGCACTTAATCCAGCAGGAGCTACGAAATCTGTACCTGCAACAGCAGCTACTAATTTACCAGCTGAGTCCGCTTTAAGCATAGAACTTGTTACAGTCGTTTGCGTAAACGAAGCAGGAACAGTAATGTTTCCACTACCATCGTAGGTTATTAAATAACTTAACTGACCTGTATTTCTAGTATATCCCATTAGATTAAATTATTTCGTTTTAATATATCACGAAGTTCGTTATTTTCCTTCTTTAATTCTTTGATAGCCTCAATAAATAATCCACCCATATTTCCGTAAGCTACATTCAAATGCCCTTTATCATTCTCGTTCACAATCTCTGGAACAATAGGCTGAGTCTCTTGTGCTATAACACCTATATGGAACTTTCTATCTTCCATATCTGTTCTTTGATATCTTACACCTCTAAGTGCTAATACCTTATCTAAAGCACCTTCTATTGTAGTTACATTCTCTTTAACTCTAGCATCTGAGTAAGCAGTCACATCATAGATAGCTGTGATGTTACCACCAAATGTAGCGTTGTTATTTTCTAAGTTAATCTCCAATGGCCAATAACCATTGTATGTAGACCAAGTAGTAGTGTCACTTCCGTTTCCTCTTAATACATAAAATATATTTGAGTTGCAATGAATCATAGAAGACCTATGGTCTGTATCTCTAAGATATATTGTAGGTGAACTATTTCTTATATATAGATTACCAGTTAGATTAAAGTCTGTACTGATAGAGTTTGTTATATAACTACTAGGGTTAGATGCAAGATAATAACTACTAGAATCTACAGAACCATCAGCCTTCAAGAACTGAGAACTCGTGCCACCGCTCTTTATAATTGAGTTACCTGTGATACCTCCATTTACTACTAATAGAGAAGAAGAAGCTGTAGATGAAAGTCCAATAAGAACTTTACCAGTAGGGTTTATTCTCATCTTTTCTACAGAACTTCCGTTTGCCCATATAATAGAATAAGCTCCTTGAGCAGATATCACAAAATCGCCTGGAACTGAACCTGTAGCAAAATTGCTATTAGCTGTAGCTAAACCAAATTTAGCTTGGTATTGAGCATCAACCATAGCATCTGCCATAGAAACAGATGGAGCACTACCTGCAATCAATAAATGGTCATCACCTGTAGTAGAATAAATAGATAACTTTCTACCAATCGTAGAAGTACCTACGCTTACTTTACCTGTGCTATAATATATATCACTTCCGTTGGTTACCCATTGAGAAGATACTTTATTATTAAATGAAGTCCAATCGCTTGAACTTAAATATCCATTCTGACTACCTGAAGCAGCTTGAATAGAAATATTACCTGTATTTGCATTGTATAAGATAGGAGATGTAGCTGATAAAGAAGCCTTAGTTATTCCTCCACCTATACCATTAGCAACCACAGTTAAAATCGTTCCTGAAGGTATTCCTGAAGCCAATGTGATACTTGTACCATTTGTAGCTGTAAACTCAGCAGGGGCCATTTTAGAGCCATTATAGAACACTTCTACAGCACCAACAGTATAAGCCACATTGAACACGCTTTGGTTAGCCGTAGCCGTAAAAACAGTCTCTACTCTTGTAGGAATAGCAGCATTGATTTCGCCAGTAACATCAGACATCAAAGCGACAATACCGCTCTTATCTGGGAAGTTGATGTTTCTGCTTGCAGTTAATGTTTCACTATTTAAGTTTACATTGTAATCTCCGTTTGCAATAACAATATCGCCACCAGTCAATACTATGTTATTATCAAAAGAAGCCTCTCCATTAAAGAACTTAACCCCTGTAATGGTCTGTAATGTGCTTAGCGTAACATAGTTAGCTCCGTTAGCTGGAGTATATCCAAGTATTGTAGCAATGCTCTTAGGCTTATATAAACTTGTAGCAGACTCATAAACAATAACTTCATTGTTCTGAACAGAACCTTCAAGATAATTGTGCAATTCGTTCATCTCAAAACCATTCTGCACCTTCACAAAAATCTCACCATTGTTAGCGTTGATTCTTGTTACTATACCTATAAACACCATATGAGCAGGTGCTACAGGTTTATTAGCCAAGCCATATAATAAGTTACCTCCAGTGCCTAACCAAACAGGGTCACCTGGGTTAGTAGCTCCTGTTGTATCTAATCCTGCAAGTAAACCTTCTGTAATTACATTACCCTTACCATTAGTAGACAAAGCTGTTTCTAATAAACCCATTGTCTTAGATGAGGTAGCCTCCGCTGCATTAGATGCCTTGGAAACTATCATATTTGTGCCATCAGAAGAAGACACATAAACAGCCATACCTTTTGATAAAGTCTCACCTGCCTTTACTTCGTGCTTTACAGTAGAAGTATATCCAGCAGGTAAAGAACCTATCCCAAGGTCAGCATACAATTCAGCAGCAGTTCTATAAGTAACTAAACCACTAGAATTTAATACAAGGAATTTATCCGTATTAGTTCCAGCATCAGCTACAGAATTGGCTGTAATTGTCCCATTAAATATGGAGTTACTTTGAAACTTCATTTATTATTTTTTAATAACTACACGATACGCATTTGAAGAAGGTGCTACTGCAAAAGAAACTATAATTGTGTTTGTAGTTTCCATTTGAACATCAGCATATACTTGCTCGTATGTAGAGTTATCATATATTAAAACTATTACATCTCTTGTTCCCAAGTTATGTGTTAGAGTAAAACTTGTAGCACTTGCGTTACCAACATTTGCAGCATAACCACCAACAGCGTTATTTAAGTATGTAATCAACTTAAGCGGAGTTACATATGCTGTATCGTTTGTACCTGTATTAACTTCAGTTTGAGTAGCAATTCTAGAAACACCTAATACAGATTCTGTAGCTTGGTCTCTATTCACTTCTAATTGAATCCAATCAGATGCAAGTGTAGTAGAAGCATTATCAATTTTAGCAATGATTACATCACCCACATTAAAAGCTACACCACCAACTGTACCTGCTACTGATACATACCAGTAATCACCTTTCTTAGTTCCTAATACTGGAGTAGAACCTACAGGGAAAGAACCGCTAGATGCGTCCCAAGCTCCTTCTAGGTTACCTAAAGTTCCGATGTTAGCATCTATATAAGACTTGATTGAACTTGAAGTAGCTAATGTAGTTGAGCTAGCAGAAGCTAAATCAGTTATGATTGTAACTTCAGCAACATTTGCTGTACCGCCTGAAACATTACCTAAAACTTTAAGATTAGCTATTTGTGCAATCTTAGCCAAAGTAACTTGGTTATCGCCTAACTTAATTGTAGTAACAGCTCCGTCATTCAACTTAGCTGTTGTGATACCTAAATCTTTAACTCTTACTGTATCCGCATTGATTTCAATCGTAGCATTATCTACATTCACATCTAATGTTACATCACCAGATGTTCCGCCACCAGTTAAACCAGCTCCTGCAACTACAGATGTGATATCCCCTGTAAGGTCAATCCAAGCTGTTCCGTTGTATAGATATAATTTTTTGTTACCAGTTGTGGTATCAAAATAAATCTGGCCTTGTACAGGGCTAGAAGGAGCACCAGCATTGTTATGTACTGCGACATTTACAATCTGGTTTTTGTTCAAGTCAATGTTAGTAAGAAATTTCATCTTGTTTTAGTTTAAGTAGGCTTTACCACTAATTGCAGCAGTAAAAGTTATTGTTAGTTGATTTAGTGAATTATATTGTACCTCTCCCATAATGATATCGTTAGCTGTATCTACTATGTTTACAGAAGTGTATTTATTTAAATTGTGTACCACTACCCAAGTAGCACTTGCAACCTGTTGGTCGTGTACATAGTTTTCCCTCGTTTGCTCTGTTATATATTCGTAGTTAATATTGATATCTACGCTAGAACCAGCAAAATTAGTTGAACCAGTTAATCCAGGCCCTAAATTCAATGGTGTAACTTTGAATACATATGGCGATACTGTATTAATACCTGCGTATGTTACTATATCACTATATATCGGAGTTAACTTACCATAGTCATATAGATTAACCTTTGCGCTTAATCTCTCTACAACCTTGTCTAGTTTACTATTACCTACATAATAATCATCAGCCCATTCAACAGCTTTCTTGTATAAGAAGATTATATCTCTCTCATAATCAAGCAGTTCGCTGTCTTCAGCAAACATATCGTCATAAGCTACTGAGCCTAGTCTATAAAGGGTTTTATCCGCCTTTAAGAGAATATCTGATATTTCGGTTATAGTATAACCCATTAGTAACCTATTTTAAGAGCATCAGAAATATACTTACCTCTATCAAGACAAGCCTGAGAAGCACCAATGTCTCCGTCAATACCAGCCTTCTTAGCTGATTCTTGCTCTATGAATAATCTCTGTAAGTCCTTTACGAATTTGTAGTCTTTCTCAAGACCTGTGCTAATAGCCATCTTATTGGCATTAGAGAAGAA
>JACCDP010765125.1_pt1 | contig 11176 bp, 10 predicted proteins | sample 7445841 | NCBI WGS metagenome assembly JACCDP01 (sample SAMN15323441, study PRJNA562643) | freshwater metagenome | isolation source: river surface water | place: USA:Blue River Watershed | collected 2017-08-17
CGCAAGTCGTCGGTGAACTGGCCTTGCCCGCGCAGCAGCGCGTCGTCTTCCATACGGGCCACGCTGTGGCCGCTGCCAAACCGGGTCGCTTCAATCGGTGCAGAAAAAGGGGCGTTCACATTAACTCCTGATGATCGGTTCAATCTTAGCGGGATCGGGCGGCCGCAGCCTTGCAGGCGCCCCGTCCTCAGCGCCGCGGCGCGGGCGTGCCACCGGACCGGCCCGCGCCCGCCCTTTGGCGCTCGAGCTCGAGCTTGCGGGCCCGCCGCTGGGCCTCACGCACGGCGGCCTGCTCGAGCCACAGGGCAAACTCCTGCGGGGTCTCCAGCGTGATGCGGCCGATGCTGCCGGCGCGAAAATCGTGCAACAGCGCCTCTGCCGCCTTGTGCAGATCGAGGCGGCCGCCGGCAGCAACGGCACCGCGCCGGCGCGCAATGGCCGACAGCGCCGAAAGCGCCGCCTCGTCGTCAAGACCTTGGACCTCAACACGGTAACGCAGGGCCAGTAGATCGGGATAGGCCGCCAGCAGTCTGCGCAGCAGCTCAAGGGCCACCTCCTGCTCGTCGTAGGCGTTGCGGCCTATGGCGCCACTGGCGGCCAGGTGGTAGCCGCCTTCTTCGACCGTGATGCGCGGCCAGAGCACGCCGGGCGTGTCCCACAAATAAAAATCATCGTCCAGCGCGATGCGCTGCTCGCTGCGGGTGATGCCCGCCTCGTCGCCGGTGCGCGCGGCGCGCTTGCCCACCAAGGTGTTGATCAAGGTGGACTTGCCCACATTGGGAATGCCGCAAATGAGCACCCGCATGGGTCGCGACAGGCCCACGCGCTGGGGCGCCAGATCGCGGCAGGCCTTGATCAGCCGCCGTGCCGGGGCCGCCTCGCTCGCATCGAGCGCCAGCGCCTGCGTGGCCGGCAAAGCCTGGTGGTGCGCCAGCCAGGCCTCGGTGCGCAGCGGATCGGCCAGGTCCTGCTTGTTGAGGATCTTGAGCGCGGGCTTGCCCCGGGTCAGCTCGGCCAGCATGGGGTTGGCGCTCGAGCCCGGCAGCCGCGCATCGAGCAGCTCGATGACGACATCGATGTCCTCGATGCGCTCGGCAATGGCCTGGCGCGTCAGGTGCATATGCCCCGGAAACCACTGGATGGCCATGCGACGTGTCCCGCTCAGACGGCTCCAACGCCGGCACGCCCGAGCCGCTCGGGCGAGGTGTACTGCTGGCGGTACATCTCAAACGGCAAGGAGTCCAGCGACTCGATGCGCTGCTGCTCGCGCACCGAATCGGCCGACAGGGCACGCAGCCGGTCGCGCTCTTGGGCCGTTAGGGGCTGGGCCATGAAATGCCGGCGGGTGTGCTCCGAGCGCGAGCGCGCGAAGGCGATGAAGGAGCGGTCAAAGTCTTGGTCGAGCACCTGCAGCACGCGCGCCGAGGGCAGGCCCTGGGGCTTATGCAAGGCCGTGTGCGCCTGCTGCAAGGCCTGGGTGTGCGCGCCCTCCAGTGGCGTGCCGCGCAGCTCCTCGTCAAGCCGCTGGGCGATCGGCTCGCAGCCGGCCAACAGCTCGATGCCCCAGTCGAGCAGGCCAAGCTGCGCGCCCTCGCGCTCAAGCATCAGCTTGGGCTCGCGCCCGCGCGCGGCGACCCGGTGCTGGTTGCGCGCCAGCGCCGCGATCTCCTGCGGGCTGTCCGGCGCGCTCGGGGACAGCAGGCAGTGCAGCAAAAAAACGTCGAGAAAGCGCATGGTTGAAGCGGCGATGCCCAAGGGCTCGAACGGATCAAGATCCATCAGCCGCACCTCCACATACTCCACCCCGCGCTCGCGCAAGGCGTGCAGGGGGCGCTCGCCGGCAAAAATAGTGCGCTTGGGGCGGATGGTGCCGTAGAACTCGTTTTCGATCTGCAGCAGCGTGGTGGCCAGCTGGTTGTAATCGCCCCCCGGGTTGCGCAAACCGACGGCTTCGTAGGGCCCGTAGGGGCGCGTCAGCGCATCGTGCAGCGAGGCGGCATAGCCTTCCAGACTGTTGTAGCTCACGGCCAGCTCCGCTTGCGCATCGCTCTGGTAGCCCAGCCGACCCATGCGCAAGCTGGTGCCATGCGGCATGTACATGGTCGAGCCGCTCAGCCGCTCGAGCTCGTGCGTGCGGCCCGCCACGAAGCTCGAGCACACGGCCGGCGAAGCGCCAAAGAGGTAAAGCAGCAAAAACGCATGGCGGCGGAAATTGCGGATCAAGGCAAAGTACTGCTCGCTGCTGACGCCCGGCAAGGACCAGTTGTAGTGGATGCCCGAAATCGTCTGCATGCGCCGGCCGTAGCGGTGGCTCAGGCCCATGCGGTAAACGCTCTTGGCCCGCCCGACGTTGGAGCTGCCGTAGCGTGCGATCGGAATGGTTTCGTCGGTGGGCAGGGTGCAGGGCATGCTTGACACCCAAAGCATCTCATCGCCCTGCTCGGCCAGGCTCTGGTAGGTAAAGCGGTGCAACTGCGCCAACTCCTGCAAGACCTCAGGCGCGCTGCCATGGGCTGCGGTGATCAGCTCGAGCTGCGATTCAGAAAAATCGGTGGTGATGCTCGCATGGGTCAGGGCAGAGCCCAGGGCCTGCGGATGCGGGGTCAGCGCCAGTTGCCCGTCAGGGCGCACCCGCAAACTCTCTTTCTCGATTCCTCGGCGCATGCCGCGAAGGCGCTGAGCGTCGAGCCCGTCGAGCGCCTGACGCAGCACCGCCGAGCCGTCCTCCAAATTCATCGTCATGTCCTTTTGTGTTTTATCGCTTGGGCACCCGCATCAACCACTCGCCTGGCCCCGTATCTTGCCACCGACCGGCCGCTCTTGCTCAGACAGGGCCATCATCGGCGCTGTCGTCCTCGCCCTGATCTGCGCAGAAAAAGGCCACGCGGTATGCGCGCTCTGATCTGACAGCCCCGCCGCGCGCCGTCCGAAGCGCCGAGGGCACGCAGGCCAGCAAGATGTGCAAGCAGGAGGCACCCACCTGATGAAAGACCTGCATCTGCCACCGCCGCATCAGCCGCGGCGCAGCAACGAAAAACGCTCGACGGTCGAACACGACATCGAACGCGAAGAAAACACGCCCACCGATGCGCCCGACGTGGACACCCGTCGCCCCACCGAGCCCAAGACCCGCAAGCCCAATTTCTTTCATCCCAAATGGCACTGAGGCACTGAGGCACTAAGGCACTGAGGCATTGAACCCAAGCGCCGCAGGCCATGCTGCGCTGGGCTCAAGAGGCCGTCAAGCGCGCCAGCGTGCGGCGCAGCTTGTCGACCTTGGGGGCGACCACATGCATGCAGTAGCCCTGGTAGGGATTGCGCGCGTAATAGTTCTGGTGATAGGCCTCGGCTGGCCAGTAATCGGCCAGCGGCAGCACTTCGGTGACGATCGGGTCCGCGTAGAGCGCCTGACGCTCGAGCCGCTGCACATACTCGCTCACCTCTTGGGCCTGCTGCGGGCTGTGGTAGTAAATGCCGCTGCGGTACTGGCTGCCCACATCATGGCCCTGGCGGTTCAAGGTGGTCGGGTCGTGGATCAGAAAAAACACGTCCAGGATCTCCGACAGGCTGATGCGCGCCGGATCGAACTTGAGCTGGACCACCTCGGCGCAGCCGGTGCTGCCGCTGCACACCGCTTCATACGTGGGCTGCTGCGCCTGACCATTGCTGTAGCCCGACTCGACCGACAGCACACCGCGCACCTGCAGATACACCGCCTCCAGACACCAGAAACAGCCACCGCCCAAGGTGATGGCATCGCTCGATCCAACCGCATTCATGAGATCACTCCTTGAGGTCTGCCGCATGACAGAGCCGGCACTGTAGCGCGCCGACAGACTGTTTGCATGGCGTCCGCCCCGCAGGCGCCGACGTCTGCGCCGACAATCGGGCTGCCATGAGCTTGGGCGAACTCAAACCCATCCTGACCACCTTGCTGCTGCCGCCGGCCGGACCCGTGCTGGCGCTGGCATTGGGCGCCGCACTCATCTGGAGCGCCGGCAGCAGCGCCTTGCGCCGGCGCCTTGGCGCCTGCCTGGCGGTGATGGCCGCGCTGGCGCTGTGGCTGCTCAGCTGCAACGCGGTGGCGGTCTGGCTCGCGCGCACCGCCTTGCCACAGGTGACTGTGCTCGAGCCGGCCCAGGTCACCACGCTGCGTGCGCGAGGGGTGCAGGCCGTGGTCGTGCTCGGCGGCGGCGTGCTGCCCGTGGCACCCGAATACGGTCAGGCGCAGCCCAGCGCGAGCACGGCCGCCCGCCTGCGCTACGGCCTCAAACTGGCGCGCCAGGCCGGTCTGCCCTTGGGGTTCTCAGGCGGGGTGGGCTGGGCTGCAGCCGGGCAAGGGCCCTGGCCCAGCGAGGCGCAAGCAGCCCTGGCCATGGCCCGGGAGACGGGCCAAGACATCCGCTGGCTCGACGGCCAATCGCGCGACACCTTCGAAAATGCGCAGGCGATGCGCGCTTTGCTGCAACCGGCAGGCGTCTACAAGATCGCGCTGGTCACCCAGGCCTGGCACATGCCGCGCAGCGTGGCGCACTTTGAGCGGGCAGGCTTTGAGGTGCTGCCCGCGCCCATGGGCCGGGTGCTGCCGCGCAGCCGACCTGTGCTCGAATGGCTGCCGTCGCCGCATGGCTTGCAGGCCAGCAACTGGGTGCTGCGTGAATGGCTGGCCCTGCGGCTGATGTGACGCCGATGCCAGCACAGGCGCCTCGGTTGACGGCTGAGCCCACAGCGGCTACATTAATAACCGGCGGGTCAGTAAATAATTGTCAAATCTCGCCTGTCCATGAACTCCCCCCACCTGCTTGAACGCACTGCACACGCACCCCGGCGCGAACGGCGCAAGGACGAGCGCCCCGCTGAACTGCTGGATGCGGCGCTGGCGCTGTTTGTCGAGAAAGGCTACGCCGCCACCCGAATGGAAGAGGTGGCCGCACGCGCAGGGGTCTCCAAGGGCACGGTGTTTCTCTACTTCCCGAGCAAGCTCGAGCTGTTCAAGCAAGTGGTGCGGCGCAATATTTCCGGCCGTCTGGCCCTGTGGGACGGCCGCTTTGCCGACTTTGCCGGCTCGAGCGCCGAACTGCTGCGCCTGACCATGCTGCTGTGGTGGGAGCGCATCGGCTCGACACCGGCTTCGGGCATCAGCAAGCTGATGGTCAGCGAGGGGCAGAACTTTCCCGAGATGGCCGAGTTCTTTCACCACGAGGTGATCGTGCCGGGCCAGCTGATCTTGCACCGCCTGATTGAGCGCGGCATCGAGCGCGGCGAGTTCCGGCCGGTGTGCGTCGAGCACGCGGTGCAGGGCGTGGTTTCGGTCATGGTGTTTCTCGCTCTCTCACGCCACAGCCGCAATGCCTGCACCCAAAACTTCATGACCCTCGACCCGGTGGCCTACCTGCATCACCATGCCGACTTGATCGCCCGCGGCCTGGCCGCAGCGCCGGCTCAATCCAAGGAAAGATTGCGATGACCAAACGCCGCCTCATCGGCTTGCTGATCGCCTTGTCTGTGGCGTTGATTTTGGGCGCCGTGGGCGTTCGCTGGCTTGGCAAGTCTCGCGCGCCGCAGCGCGCCGCCGCGCCCGCCGAAGCGGTGGCTGAGCTGGCCCCCACCGATCTGGTGGCGGTGGCGCCGGTGGATCTGAATCTGGGCTTGCCGGTCTCGGGCACGCTGCGCGCGGTCAACACCGCGCTGGTCAAGGCCCGGGTGGCGGGCGAATTGCAGGGCCTGCGCGTGCGCGAGGGTGATGCGGTCAAGGCGGGGCAGACGCTGGCGCAAATCGATCCCACCGAATACCGGGCGCGGCTGCAGCAGGCGCAGCAGCAAGCCGATGCGGCCAAGGCCCAGGTAGACATCGCGCAGCGGCAGCTGGACAACAACAAGGCCCTGGTGGCGCAAAACTTCATCTCCCAAACCGCCCTGCAAACGTCGCTGTCGAACCTGGAGGCTGCGAACGCGCAGCACCGCGCCGCCCTGGCGGCGGCCGACGTGGCGCGCAAGAGCCTCGAAGACACCGTGCTGACGGCGCCGATTTCAGGGCAGGTGTCGCAGCGACTGGCCCAACCCGGCGAGCGGCTGGGCATCGACGCGCGCGTGCTCGAGATCGTCGACATCAGCCGGCTTGAGCTCGAAGCGAGCATGGCGCCGGCCCAGTCGGTGCAGATCAAGCTGGGGCAAAGCGCGCAGCTGCAAATTGAGGGCAGCGCGCAACCGGTCAGCGCCCGCCTGGTGCGCATCAATCCGAGCGCACAGGCGGCCAGCCGCAGCGTGCTGGCCTATTTGGTCATCGACAACAAGGCCGGCAGTGGCCTGCGCCAGGGCCTGTTTGCACAAGGCAGCCTGGGCACCGGCAGCACGCGCGTGTCTGCCCTGCCGCTGTCGTCGGTGCGCACCGACCAGGCCACACCTTATGTGCAGCTGCTGCGAGAAGGCCGGGTGGTGCACCAGCCGGTTGAACTGGGCGCGCGCGGCACCGTCGGCGACGAGGTCATGGTGGGCGTCGACCTGCCGCCGGGCACCCAGGTGCTGCGCGCCTCGGTCGGGCTGCTGCGCGCGGGGCTGGCCACCCGCTTGACCGATGTCGCCGCCGGGGCCGCCAAGCGCTAAGGCGCGCGCCTCGAGCCCCAGTTCCTCGAAAGCCCAGCGCCCATGTGGTTCACCCGCGTCAGCTTGCACAACCCGGTCTTTGCCACCATGGTCATGCTGGCCATCGTGGTGCTGGGGCTTTTTTCCTACCAGCGCCTGCGCGTCGACCAGTTTCCCAACATCGACTTCCCGGTGGTGGTGATCACCGCCGAATACCCCGGCGCCTCGCCCGAGATCGTTGAAAGCGAAGTTACCCGCAAGATTGAAGAGGGGGTCAACTCGATCGCTGGCATCAACGCCCTGACCTCGCGCAGCTACGAGGGCACCGCGGTGGTGCTGGTGGAGTTTGCGCTGCACATCAACGGCCGCAAGGCCGCCGAGGACGTGCGCGAGAGGATCGCCGCCATCCGACCGAGCCTTCGCACCGAGGTCAAGGAGCCCAGGGTGCTGCGCTTCGATCCGGCCAGCCGGGCCATTTGGGCGGTGGCGGTGGTGCCGCCCCAGACGGGCGCGGCCGATCCGGTGGCGCTCACGAGCTGGGCTGAGCAGGTGCTCAAGAAGCGGCTGGAAAATGTGCGCGGGGTCGGCTCGGTCACCCTGGTCGGCGCCAGCCGCCGCGAAATCAACATCTACCTCAGGCCGCAGGCCATGGAGGCGCTGGGCGTCTCGGCCGAACAGGTGGCCAATGCCCTGCGCAGCGAGAACCAGGACTTGCCTCTGGGCGCGGTGCGGTCGCTGACGCAGGAGCGCACCGTCAAGATCGAGGCGCGGGTGCAGCGGCCGGAAGATTTTGCCAAGCTCATCGTCGCGCGCCGGGGCGCCACCGCCATCACGCTGGGCCAGGTCGCCCACATCAAGGACGGCGCGCAGGAAACCGAGACGCTGGCGCTGCGCAATGGCGAGCGCACGCTGCTGCTCAATGTGCAAAAAGCTCAGGACGAAAACACCATCGATGTGGTCGATGGCCTGAACAGGGCGCTCAAGGACATCTCCGCGCTCGCGCCGCCAGGGGTGACGCTCGAGCCGGTGCTCGATGCCTCGCGGCCCATCCGCCTGGCGGTGGACAACGTGCGGCGCACGCTGATTGAGGGCGCCTTCCTGACGGTGCTGATCGTCTTTCTGTTTCTCAATTCCTGGCGCTCGACGGTCATCACCGGACTGACGCTGCCGATCTCCATCATCGGCACGTTTTTGTTCATGTACGCCTTCGGTTTTACGATCAACATGATCACGCTGATGGCGCTGAGCCTGTGCGTGGGCCTGCTGATCGACGATGCCATCGTGGTGCGCGAGAACATCGTGCGCCATGTGCAGATGGGCAAGAACGCTTACCAGGCCTCGCTCGAGGGGACACAGGAAATCGGACTGGCGGTGCTGGCCACCACGTTCTCGATCGTGGCCGTGTTTTTGCCCATCGGTTTCATGGGCGGCATCATCGGCAAGTTCTTCCACGAGTTTGGCATCACCATCGTGGCGGCGGTGCTGATCTCGATGTTCGTCAGCTTCACGCTCGACCCCATGCTCTCGTCGATCTGGCACGACCCGGCCATCGACGCGCACGGCAAGCCCCCGGGCTCGAGCCTGTATGACCGCAGCATCGGGCGCGTCACCGCTTGGTTCGACCGGGCCACCGATCGCCTGGCCGACGGTTACCAGGCGCTGCTGCGCTGGTCACTGGCGCACAAACTCTCGACTCTGCTGATGGCGCTGGCGGTCTTTGTCAGCAGCGTGCTGATGGTGCCGCTCCTGGGCACCGAGTTCGTGCCCAAGGCCGACTTTTCTGAAACCACCGTCAATTTCCACACCGCCGTGGGCTCTTCGGTCGAGCACACCGAGGCCAAGGCGCGGCAGGTCGACGCCATCGTGCGACAGTTCCCTGAGGTGCGCTACACCGTCACCACCATCAACAGCGGCAGCGCGCAGGGCAAGATGTACGCCACGATGTACGTGCGCCTGGTCAACCGGGACCAGCGCACCCGCAACGCCGACCAGATGTCAGCGGCCCTGCGTGAGCGCCTGCGCCAAGTGCCGGGCATCACCGTCACCCAGGCCGGACTGACTGACAGCGTCGGGGGCAACAAGCAAATCGAGTTCTCGCTGCAAGGGCCCGACCTGCGCGAGCTCGAGCGGCTGTCGCAGCAGGTCCGCCAGCGCGTGGCGGGCATCTCAGGCCTGGTCGATTTGGACTCCAGCGTCAAGCCCGACAAGCCGACGCTCAATGTGGTGGTCGCGCGCGAAGTCGCCTCCGACCTGGGCTTGTCCGTGGGCCAGGTGGCCAACCACCTGCGGCTGCTGATCGCCGGCCAGAACGTGGGCACCTGGCGCGCTGCCGACGACCAGACCTACGACATCAACGTGCGGCTCGATCCGAGCGCACGCGACGCGGCTGCCGACCTGGAGCGGCTGCCATTGCTCGTTGGTGCAGCGGGCGCCGAGCCACGCATCATCCGCCTCGAGCAGGTGGCCCGCGTCCAAGCCTCGACCGGGCCGAACCAGATCAACCGGCGAGATCTCGCGCGCGAGGTCGCGCTCAGCGGCAACGTCTATGGCCGATCGGTGGGCGAGGTGTCGGCCGACATCACCGCAGCGCTCAAAGCCATCGACTTTCCGCCCGGCTACAGCTGGCGCTTTGGTGGCTCGACCAAGAATATGCAGGAGTCGTTTGGCTACGCCCTGTCCTCGCTGTTTTTGGCGGTGCTGTTCATCTACATGATCCTGGCCAGCCAGTTCAAGAGCTTCTTTCAGCCCATGGCCTTGATGACCTCGCTGCCGCTGACGCTGATCGGGGTGGTGCTGGCCCTGCTGATGTTCGGCTCGACCCTGTCGATGTTTTCGGTCATCGGCGTGGTCATGCTGATGGGCCTGGTGACCAAGAACGCCATCTTGCTGGTCGATTTTGCGATCCGAGCGCGCGAGGACGGCATGGAGCGCAGCCAGGCTTTGCTGATGGCCGCCAAGGTCAGGCTGCGGCCCATCCTGATGACCACCTTGGCCATGATTTTTGGCATGGTCCCGCTGGCCTTCGCGCTGACCGAAGGCTCGGAGCAGCGCGCGCCCATGGGCCAGGCCGTCATTGGCGGCGTCATCACCTCCTCCTTGCTCACGCTGGTGGTCGTGCCCGTGGCCTATTGCTACCTCGATGACCTGGCGCAATGGTTGCGCCGCCGCGTGCGTGGCCCTGCGGCCGCTGACGACATCAAAGGCTAAAATTAACAATTGCTCCTCAACCACCGACTGCACCGCGCCCCGGACTTTGGCCATGAACCTGGAACAAGCACGCTTTAACATGATCGAGCAGCAAATCCGCCCCTGGGAGGTGCTCGACACCCAGGTGCTGTCTCTGCTGGCCGTGGTCAGGCGCGAAGACTTTGTACCCAAGGTCCACCGCGACCTCGCCTTTGCCGACCTTGAGATCCCGCTGCCGCCGCACAGCCATCCGAGCCAGTGCATGCTCTCGCCCAAAGTCGAAGCGCGCCTGCTGCAGGATCTGGCGGTGCAAAAGCACGAAAAAGTACTCGAAATTGGCGCAGGAAGCGGCTATATGGCTGCGCTGCTGGCCCATCGCGCCGCGCAAGTGACCAGTCTGGAAATCGAGCCCAGCCTGGTCACCATGGCGCGCAACAACCTGCAGCAAGCGGGCATCGACAACGCGCAGGTGCTGCTGGCCGATGGGGCCAAACCGCTCGCCGATGCGCACGGCCGCTTTGATGTGATTGTGCTCAGTGGCTCGGTCGCCGAGCTGCCCGAGCACCTCAAAGGCCTGCTGGCTGTGGGCGGGCGCATGGCTGCCATCGTCGGCAACGAGCCGGTGATGAGCGCGACCTTGCTCACCCGCGTGGGCGAGCAGGCCTGGCGCACCGAACAGCGCTGGGAGACCGTGGCGCCACGGCTGCAGCATTTCCCGCAGCCTTCGTCCTTTCGCTTTTAAATCTTATGGTGATGCAACTGCACCCCAGTGACTTCGCGCAGTGGCGCCAAACGCACGCGCAGCCGCTGGTGCTCGATGTGCGCGAGCCCTGGGAGGTCCAGACGGCATCGGTCAAGGCCGAAGGCTTCGAGCTCAAGGTCATCGCCATGGGCGAGGTGCCGACCCGCTGGCAAGAGCTCGACCCGAGCCGTCCGATCGCCTGCCTGTGCCACCATGGCATGCGCAGCCTGCAAGTGGCGCGCTATCTGCAGCAGCAAGGATTTGCCGAAGTGGTTAATCTACAGGGTGGTATCGATGCATGGTCGAGCGCTGTCGACCCGACCGTGCCGCGTTATTGATCCGCAACCCAAGCCAGGATGCCCATGAAACCCTCCCGACGCCTGCGACCCGCGCCCCTGGCCCTGATCTGTGCCGCTGTGATCGGCAGTTGGGGCGGCGCGGCGCACGCGCAGTCGCTGCTTGAGCTCTACGAGTCGGCGCGCGGCTACGACGCCAGCTACCTGTCGGCCAAGCTGCAATACGATGCCACCCTGGCCAGTGCCGAACAGGGCAAGGCCGGGATGCGCCCGTCGGCCAGCTTGTCGGCCGGCTTGAGCTACACCGACCAGAACTTGAGCGCCACCTCCTCGGCCACCGCTGCCCAGGCGGCAGCCCTGCAGGCGAGCA
>JACCDP010258094.1_pt1 | contig 11175 bp, 9 predicted proteins | sample 7445841 | NCBI WGS metagenome assembly JACCDP01 (sample SAMN15323441, study PRJNA562643) | freshwater metagenome | isolation source: river surface water | place: USA:Blue River Watershed | collected 2017-08-17
GCGTCGAGCCCCGCCGATGAGCGCGTCAAAGCGAAATTCTTCGATGGCCTCCAAAAGCGTCACCGACTGGTGGACATTGCGCGACTCGCCCGGGTGCGCCAGGCGCACGGTGCCGCGCGCCATCGAGTCTTCCACGCTGCGCACGATCAGCTCGGCGCCGAGCTCGGCCGCACGGCGGTCGCGGAATTCGGTCACCTCGGGGAAGTTGTGGCCGGTGTCGATCATCAGCAGCGGGTAGGGAATGCGCCCGCCACGCTCGCGGTCGATGAAGGCCTTCTCGGCGCACTTGAGCAGCACCAGCGAATCCTTGCCGCCGGAGAACAGCAGGGCGGGGCGCTCGAACGCCGCAGCCACCTCGCGCAGCACGAAGATGGCTTCTTCTTCCAGCGCGTCCAGGTGGCTGTTGTCCAGTGCGCTCAGCACGCTGGCGTCGGTACGGGCATTCATGCGCTCACCTCCTGCTTCTTCACATGCAGGCCGCATTCCTTGGCGGCCTCGTCTTCCCACCACCAGCGCCCGGCACGGAAGTCCTCGCCCAGGCTGATGGCGCGGGTGCACGGCGCGCAGCCAATGCTGGGATAGAACTGGTCGTGCAGCGGGTTGTAGTCCACGCGGTGCTCGGCGATGTAGTGCCACACGTCGCCCCAGGTCCAGTTGGCCAGCGGGTTGAGCTTGACGCGGCCGGTGGCGGCCTCTTCGCTGGTGTCGATCAGCGGTACCTCGGCGCGCGCGGCGGACTGCTCCCGCCGCAGGCCGGTGATCCAGGCGCGCTGGCCCTCAAGCGCGCGTTTCAGCGGCTCCATCTTGCGGATGCCGCAGCAGGCCTTGCGCTGCTCGATGCTGCGGTAGATCGCGTCTTGCCCTTCGCTGCGCACGAAGTGGATGACCGCCTCGTCGTGCGGGCGCAGCACATTGACCTGCAGGGCACTGCGCGCGCGGGTGCGCTCCAGCAGCGCCAGCGTCTCGTGGTGCAGTGCGCCGGTCTCCAGCACGAACACCGCAATATCCAGCCCCAGCGACTCGATCAGGTGGGTGATGACCACGTCTTCGGCGCCCAGGCTCGAGGCCTGGGTGAGCGGTGCAAAGTCGCGCGCAGCACGCACCAGCAGTGCCTGGGTTTCGGCGAGCTTGTCCGCATAGCCGCAAGAGGCGCGCGCGTTGCGTTCGGTGGCGCGCAGCGGCGCAGACTGGGGGCGGTTCATGCGGCCTCCGTGGCAAATCGCGGCGTGGCGTCGACCGCATCGCCCTGATAGAAGCCGGCAAAGCGCGCGAGCTGGCGCTGTGCGACGTGAAGCTGCTGGTCGGCGCGCAGCACCGCGCTCGAGAAACCGCTGCGCTGCATCTGCACCAGCTGGTCCACCAGCACGTCGCCTGTGGCGCGGATGTCGCCGGCAAAGTTCAGGCGCCGGCGCAGCAAAAAGGCCTGGCTGAAGGCGCGGCCATCGGTGAACTTCGGGAAGGCGAGTTCGATGCGCTCGATGCCCTGAAGCGCGCCTTGCTGCGCCAGCACGCGCGGGTCGGCGTCGTTGGGCAGGCGCAGCACGCCGGGCTCGGCGCCGGGCGGTGCGTGGTCGATGCCGGGGGAAAGAAGCAGTTGCATGGTGGGGCGTTTGTTGAATCAGGCTGCCGCAGCGGTTGCCGCCGGGCCGTCGGTATCTGCATCAGCCGCAGGCGCACGCGCCGCATTTGCCGCTGCCTTGAACGGGTCGGCGCCCAAGCGGCGCAGGGTGTCGATGAAACGCTCGGCGCGGCCGTCGGTGGTGGGCAGGCGCTGCGCGCGGTAGGTGTCGAGGATGGCCTCGATCACGTCGGGCACCTCGGCCGCGCTGAACGAGGGGCCGACCACCTTGCCGGGCTGTGCGGTGCCGCTGAGGGCGGAGCCGTCCGAGCCGCCCAGCGTCACCTGGTACCACTCGCGACCGTCCTTGTCGACACCGAGGATGCCGATGTGCCCGCTGTGGTGATGCCCGCAGCTGTTGATGCAGCCGCTGATGTGCAGGTCGATCTCGCCCAGGTCGTGCAGCTCGTCCAGGTCCTGATAGCGCTCGGTGATGGCCGCAGCCAGCGGCAGCGAGCGTGCATTGGCCAGGGCGCAGAAGTCGCCACCGGGGCAGGCAATCATGTCGGTCAGCAGGCCGATGTTGGGTCGCGCAAAGCCGGCCTTGCGCACCGCGCGCCACAGCTCGGGCAGCGCGTCGCAGCGCACCCAGGGCAGCACCAGGTTCTGCTCGTGCGTGACGCGCGCCTCGCCGGCGCTGAAGCGCTCGGCCAGATCCGCTGCCACTTCAAGTTGCTCTGCCGTGGCGTCGCCCGGTGCCTGACCCACGCGCTTGAACGACAGCGTGACCGCGCGCAGCGCCGGGTTGCGGTGCGGAGCCACATTGCGCTGCAGCCAGCGGCCAAACTCCAGGTCGTCCTCGGCGGCGGCGCGCAGGATCTGCGCGATCTTCTCGTCGGCGCTCTTGCGGTCGCAGCTCAGGTCGGGCGGCACGAACGAGGCGCTGACGCGGTCGAGCTCGGCCTGGGTGATGGTGTGCGGTGCGCCGTCGCGCTCGACGATCTCGCGGTACTCGGCCTCGACCTCGTCGATGTAGCGCTGGCCCTCGGCCTTCACCAGGATCTTGATGCGCGCCTTGTAGGCGTTGTCCCGGCGGCCCCAGCGGTTGTACACGCGCACCACCGCCTCCAGGTAGTTCAGGATCTGGTGCCACGGCAGGAATTCGCGCAGGGGGGTGGCGATCACCGGTGTGCGGCCCATGCCACCGCCGGCCAGCACTTTGAAGCCGATCTCGCCCTCGTCGTTGGCCACCAGCTGCAGGCCCACGTCGTGCCAGGGCGTGGCGGCGCGGTCTTCGCGGGCACCCGTGATGGCAATCTTGAACTTGCGCGGCAGGAAGGCGAACTCGGGGTGCAGCGTGCTCCACTGGCGCAGGATTTCGGCGAAAGGCCGCGGGTCGGCCACTTCGTCCACAGCGATGCCGGCCAGCGCGTCGGTGGTGATGTTGCGGATGCAGTTGCCGCTGGTCTGGATGCCGTGCATGTTCACGCTGGCCAGCAGGTCCATCACGTCGGCCGACTTCTCCAGCGGGATCCAGTTGAACTGCACGTTCTGGCGCGTGGTGAAGTGGCCGCAGCCGACCGCCAGGCGCGGTGCCGGCGCAGCCGAAATGCCGTCTTGCGCGGCCTGTGCGCGGGCCAGCAGTTCCGCCGAGGGGCGGTCGTACTCGCGGGCGATGCGCGCCAGCACCCGCAGCTGTGCGGCCGACAGCTCGCCGTAGGGCACCGCCACCCGCAGCATCGGCGCGTAGCGCTGCACATACCAGCCGTTTTGCAGGCGCAGCGGACGGAATTCATCATCGGCCAGCAGGCCGGCCTGGTTGCGCTCGAGCTGGTCGCGGTACTGCTGCGCGCGCAGGCGGATGAACTGCTTGTCGAATTCGGTGTACTGGTACATCGCGTCCTCAGGCGGAAATCAGCTTCAGGCCCGCCCATGCCAGCAACAGCGACAGCAGGGCGCGGATCAGTCGTTCGGGGGTGCGCGACACCAGCCGCGTGCCCAGCCAGATGCCGGGGATGGAGCCGGCCAGCAGCAGCCCGAGCAGCGACCAGTCCACCGAGCCCAGCGAGGCATGGCCCAGCCCCGCCACCAGCGTGAGCGGCACCGCGTAGGCGATGTCTGCAGCGACGATGCGCGCCAGCGGCAGCCGCGGGTAGAGCAGCATCAGGGCCGACACGCCGATCGCGCCGGCGCCCACCGAGGTGAGGGTGACCAGCGCGCCGATGGCCGCACCAAACAGCACCGGCAGCGCGGCATGACGCGGGCGGGTGGCGTCGGCCAGCTCGTCGGCCGACACGGCGCGCGGGCGGGCGCCGCCGCGCAGGGCCTTGTACAGGGTGGCCGCAGCCGTCAGCAGCAGCGCCAGGCCAAGCGTGCTGGTCATCACGCGCTGCACCGCCTCGTCGGCCGGGCCCAGGCGGTGCAGGGCGTACAGGGTGAGCAGCGCGGCAGGGATGCTGCCCAGAGAGAGCCGGCCCACCACCGGCCAGTCGATCAGGCGCGAGCGCGCCAGCGACACCGAGCCGCTGGCCTTGGTGGCGGCGGCGAACAGCAGGTCGGTGCCCACCGCCATGAAGGGCTTGATGCCAAAGCCGAAGATCAGCAGCGGCGTCATCAGCGAGCCGCCGCCCACGCCGGTCAGCCCGACGATGGCGCCGACCACGAAGCCGCTGAGAATGAATGCCAGTTCCTGCATGGGCCGGAACTGTAAAAATCAGCACTCATTTCTCAAAATACTTTTTTCTTCGGCAAATATATCTATTGGAAATAAAGAAAACCGTGGCGCGGACGATGCACTTGGCGGCCGCAACGGGCGCAAAGTGAGGCGCGGCGCAGGTCGCTCGGCATAATGCGCAGGAACGCACTCCAAGCGTAAGAAACCGCAACAAAGCAGGCAAAAAGCATGGCAATCGCGATCATCGTTCAGGCCATCGGCTTCAGCGCCTCCGAGCGCAACGCGTTTTCCACGGTGCTCGACCTCTCGCCGTCGCGCCTGTGCACCTACCGGCTGTGGCAGCCGACCATGACGCGCGAGGCCGACATCTACGTGCTCGACGGCGAGTCATCGGTCAACTGGCAAGAGGTGTCGCAGCTCTCCAAGACCACCACCAAACCTTTCCTGTGGGTGGGCCACAACCCGCCGCGCAATGCCGCGCACTCCTTCCTGCGGCCGGTGCGCTGGATGTCGGTGATGGATGCGCTGGAGGTGGTGGCCTCCAGCATCGACCTCGGCGCGCTGCCCGGTGCGCAGGGGGTCGGCTTGGAGGTGACCGAGGGCGAGGTGGATCTCGACCTCAACTTCGACGAACTCGACATCGATCTGGACCTGAGCGGCCCGGCCGATGCGGCACCCGCCGGCTTGACCCTGGCCACCGCCACCTCGGGCGGCCTGCCGTCGCTGGAACTCGGCGGCGAATCCTTTGCCACCAGCACCGCATCCCTGCCGGCAGACGGCGCGGGCCCGGTGCCCAAGGCGCCGCCGCTGCGCACCCTGATGACGAGCATGCTGGCGGCGCCCGGTGCTGCCACTGCGGTGGCCGCCTCGCGCGACAACCCGGACACCGGCTTTGACCAGACCCTGGCCGGCGCTGGCGGCCGTCGCGCGCTGGTGCTCAACCCCAGCCTGTACGAGGGCCTGTTCCTGCGTCAGCGCCTGATGATGAAGAACATCGCCTCGGTGGACGAGGCCGCATCGCCCAAGGAGGCGATGGCCTGTGCGCAGGCGCGCGCCTACGACGTGGCCATCATCGACATCGATGCGCCCGGCGGCGATGGCTGGGCCCTGGCGGAAGAACTGCGCCATGCGCAAAACCCGGTGGGCCAGGTGATCATGCTGTCGGCCAAGGCGTCGGCGCTGAAGAGGGCCAAGGCCCGCATGGCCGGCATGGCCCTGGTGGGCGCCAAGCCCATCGACACCGCCCAACTCGACCGCCTGCTGACCAAGGCCGCGGCCTGACAGCTGCAGGCGCAACGATTCAGCGCGCAAAGCGCTGAGCGGCGAGCCGCGCGGCCAGCGCATCGTCCAGCGGCATCGGTTCGCGGTGCAGCCAGGCGCACATCACTTCGGCGGCCAGCGGCGCCAGCGTGAGTCCGCGCGAACCAAAGCCTGCGGCCACCCACAGCCCGGCTTGCAGCGGCCCGAGGGCCGGCAGGCGATCGGGCAGCGTGGCACGCACCCCGGCCCAACCGTGCAGGGCATCGACGGCAGCGTCTGCACCGGTGGCCGCCTCGCCATGGCGCGCCGCCAGGCCAGGTGCCAGCGCGTGCAGGCGCTGCAGGTTGGCGCGGTGGCCCGCCGCCTCGACTGCCGTGTCGGTGCGCCCGCGATCGAAGGTGGAGCCGACCAGCCAGCCCGGCCCGTCGATACCCGGCAGCGGGATGCCCGCGAGCAAGCTGCCCTGACCATTGACCGGCATCTCGGGCCACGCAGCATCGAGACCACCGGAAGCCGATGCAGCCTGCGCTGCGGTGTCGCCGCCGCGTGGCATCGCCCCCATCGTGACCTGACCGCGCAGGGGCTGCAGCGGCAGTGACGGCGCGCCGCTGGCGCTGGCGCACAAGGCCTGCGTGGCATGCGCCGCTGCCACTACCACCTGCTCGGCCTCGACCAGCACCGAGCCGTGCACATCCAGCGCCTGCCACAGGCCGCTGGGTGTGGCTTGCAGCCGCGCCACCGGCGTGCCGGCGCGCCAGTGAACGCCGGGTTGCGCCAGCAGGGCACGCACCAGCAGCGCCGGCTGCAGCCAGCCGCCGGAGGCATGCCACAGCGCGCCGTCTTCGGCGGCGCGCAGGGCATCGTCGTGCAGCCTCGCGTAGTCATCAGGGTTGGCTTCGCGCGAGAAGTCGCGCCAGGCCTCGGCTTCGGTATCGCCATGAGAGTCACCGTCTGCCGTCGCGTTGCGCGGCAATTGACGCACGCGATCGATCGGTCGCTCCAGCACGCCGCTGGCCGCCCACGCGGTACCGCGCAAGTGCGGCAGGTGCTGCGCCAGCGCTTGCCGCGTGGCACGCACGCCCGCGCGCGTCAGCCGCGACAGCGGTGTATCGTCGGGCGACACATGCGGTGCAAACAGGCCCGCGGGCAGGCCCGAGGCGCCGGCTGCGGGGGCATCGGCTGCATCGAGCACCTGCACCTGCCAGCCCCGGCGTGCCAGCGCTGCCGCGACGCTGGCCCCTGCGATGCCCGCCCCGATGACCACAGCGCGGGCCTCCCGTGTCGCGGGTGCATGCAGCGCCGTGCCATCCACCTGCGCGGGCCGCACAAGGCGCCCTTGCAGCCGATGCCGCTTGGGCGCGAGACCGGGCAGGCGCTCGAGTTCAAAGCCGCAGCGTTCCAGCGCGGCGCGCACCGGGGCGGCCACGCACCAGGTGGCCAGGGTGCTGCCGCTACGGCACCGCCGTGCCACCGCCTGCAGCGTCTCGTCGTCCCACATGCGCGGGTTGCGCTGCGGGTCAAAGCCGTCCAGAAACACCGCATCGGCCACGAACGACTGCTCGCGCAGCCGCGTGCACGCGTCGCCGATGCCCAGCGTCAGCAGCAGCTGGCCACCTTCGAACGACAGCCGGTGCCAGCCGGGCGTGAGGCCCCACCACTGCTCGGCCAGCTGCTCGGCCAGTGGCCGCAGGGGCGCAAACGCCTCTGCGCTGCGCAGCAGGTCGGCGGCGTGCACCGGATGCGCCTCCACCGATGCGAAGTGCAGCATGCGCGGGCGCTGCGGGGCGCAGCGCCACGCGTGCCACGCCGCAAGAAAGTTCAGCCCCAGGCCGAAGCCGGTTTCCAGAATGCAGTAGCGCGCTTGCGCCGCCCAGCCCGCCGGCAGGCCGCAGCCTCCCATGAACACCTGCTGCGCCTGGTCGAGCCCGCTGGTGGTGCTGCGGTAAATGTCGCCGTAGCGCGCGCTGCGCGGAACGCCGTCAGCGCCCCAGTCGACCGCTTCGGACATGTTGTACGGGTTCGCCGCGGGTGGGCCCGGCGCAAGCGGCATTCACTGCGCGTGCGCCCTGCGCGGCGCAGCTCAGCTTTGCGCTGGCGGCACGTAGCCGGCCGCCTGGTCGGCGCCTGCGCCGAAGAAATGGTTTTCCATCTGGCGCTTGAGGTACTCGCGCGCACGCTGGTCGGCCAGGTTCAGGCGGTTCTCGTTGACCAGCATGGTCTGGTGCTTCAGCCAGTCGGCCCACGCCTGCTTGCTGACGCTTTCCCAGATGCGCTTGCCCAGCTCGCCAGGGTAGGGCGGGAAGTCGAGGCCTTCGGCTTCAACGCCGAGCTTGATGCATTGAACGGTGCGGGGCATGGTGGGGCAGGGCTGGTAGGGTGATTTGGAATAAGCAACTGAAAAAACAATCGTTTCAGTCTGGCTCGTCGGCTTGCACAATGCGCGGGCTGGTGCGGTACGCGGTGCGCGTCACCCGGTGCGTCTGTCGCGTCAAGCGCTTGCCACGACTTTATCAAGAATCGTCGGGCAGGCCTTGCGCATCACGTCGGGCCCCCTGCCCGGGCGCGACCGCATGCCCGTCTTGCCGTCGGTGATCTGGGACAATCCCGGGTTGCCCGCCTGCGTTGCCGCCCGCGCGCCGTCCCTTTCTTCTGCGATTGCACCGCTCCATGAGCGCCTTCTTCGAACCCAAAGTCCTGAGCGTCCACCACTGGACCGACCGCCTCTTCAGCTTCGTCACCGAGCGTGACCCGGCGCTGCGCTTCTCCAACGGCCACTTCACCATGATCGGCCTGAAGGTGGACGGCAAGCCGCTGCTGCGCGCCTACAGCATCGTCAGCGCCAATTACGAGGACCATCTGGAATTCCTCAGCATCAAGGTACCCGACGGTCCGCTGACTTCGCGCCTGCAGCACATCCAGGTAGGTGACAGCATCGTGGTGGGCCGCAAGCCCACCGGCACGCTGCTGATCGACTACCTGCTGCCGGGCAAGAACCTGTACCTGCTGGGCAGCGGCACCGGGCTCGCTCCCTTCCTTAGCGTGGTGCGCGACCCGGCCACCTCCGAGCGCTTCGAAAAGGTGATCCTGGTGCACGGCGTGCGCGAAGTGGCCGAGCTGTGCTACCGCGACTACCTTACCAAGGAACTGCCGCAGCACGAGTTTCTGGGTGAACTGGTGCAGGCGCAGATGCTGTACTACCCGACGGTGACGCGCGAGGCCTTTGAACATCAGGGCCGCATCACCACGCTGATCGAAAGCGACCAGCTCACGCGCGACCTGGGCCTGCCGGCCCTGGACGCGGCCAGTGACCGCATCATGATCTGCGGCAGCCCGGGCCTGAACAAAGACATGCGCGCCATTCTGGAGGCGCGCGGCTTCAAGGAAGGCAGCACCACCACGCCAGGCGACTACGTGGTGGAGCGCGCGTTCGTCGATCAGTGAACCGGGCCGGCCGCGCAGCGCGGTCGGCAGTGCACGCGCGGCCGGCGCCGCGCTCAGCCGAGCTTCTTGACCAGCACCAGGCTCTTGCGGTCCCAGTTGTACTTGCGCTTGCGTGCCTCGGGCAGCCAGTCGGGGTCGACCTGTACAAAGCCGCGCTTCAAGAACCAGTGCATGGTTCGGGTGGTCAGCACAAAGATGCTCTTGAGCCCCATGGCACGTGCGCGCTGCTCGACGCGGCGCAGCAGCTTCTCGCCATCGCCCTGGCCCTGGCTTTGCGGTGATACGGTCAATGCCGCCATCTCTGCGGTGTGCTGGTCGGCGTAGGGGTACAGCGCCGCGCAGCCGAAGATCACGCCGTCGTGCTCGATGATGGTGTAGTTGCCGACGTCGCGCTCGATCTCGGTGCGGTCGCGCTTGACCAGCGTGCCATCGCGCTCGAAGGGCTCGATCAGCTGCAGGATGCCGCCCACGTCGTCCGGCGTGGCCTCGCGCAGTTCCTCGAGCTTTTCGTCCACCACCATGGTGCCCACGCCGTCGTGCACGTAGATCTCGAGCAGCAGCGCACCGTCCAGCGCAAAGGGCAGGATGTGGCTGCGCTCCACGCCGCCCTTGCAGGCCTTCACGCAGTGCTGCAGGTAAAAGCCCACGTCCGACGGATTGCTGGGCGGCGGCAGGCTGGCCAGGATGCGCTCGGCGTCGGCCAGCGGCAGCTCGGTGTCCACCGGGTTGTCATCGGCCTCGGGCTCCAGCGGGCGCAGCCGCACGCCGGGCACTTCGGTCACGAAGATCAGCTTGTCGGCCTGCAGTGCCAGCGCCACCGACGTGGCCACCTCTTCCATCGTCAGGTTGAAGGCCTCACCGGTGGGCGAGAAGCCGAACGGCGACAGCAGCACCATCGCGCCCAGGTCCAGCGTCTGTCGGATGCCCATCACGTCGACCTTGCGCACCAGGCCGCTGTGCTGGAAGTCGATGCCGTCGACCACACCCACCGGGCGCGCAGTGATGAAGTTGCCCGAGATCACCCGCACGGTGGAGCCGGCCATCGGCGTGTTGGGCAGGCCCTGGCTGAAGGCGGCCTCGATCTCGTAGCGCAGCTGGCCGGCGGCCTCCTGCGCGCAGTCCAGCGCCACCTCGTCGGTGATGCGCATGCCGTGCGAATAGCGCGGCTCGTGGCCCTTCAGCCGCAGCTGTTCGTTGACCTGCGGCCGAAAGCCGTGCACCAGCACGATCTTCACGCCCATGCTCTGGATGAGCGCCAGATCCTGTGCGATGTGGTGCAGCTTGCCCGCGGCGATCGCCTCGCCGGCCACGCCCACCACGAAGGTCTTGCCGCGGTGCGTGTGGATGTACGGTGCCACCGAGCGGAACCACGGCACGAAGGTGAAGTTAAAGACGGTGGACATGCGGTGTCGGAAGGTCAGGCGCAGCCTGCGCCCGGATAATCGCCGATTTTGCTTGATGTCCACCCTGTGTCTGCCGCGCCGCTGAAGATCGAGTTCCCGGAATCGCTGCCGGTGTCGGCCCGGCGCGACGAGATCATGGCCGCGATGCGCGAGCATCAGGTCATCATCGTCTGCGGCGAAACCGGCTCGGGCAAGACCACGCAGCTGCCCAAGATCGCCTTGGCGCTGGGCCGCGGCCGCATCCACGCCAGGCCCGGGCCGGACGGCAAGGTGCGTGGTCACCTGATCGGCCACACCCAGCCGCGGCGCATCGCGGCCACCTCGGTGGCCAAGCGCATCGCCGAAGAGCTGCAGACCCCGCTGGGCGAGGTGGTGGGCTACAAGGTGCGCTTTCAGGACCGGCTGAGCCGCGACGCGTCAGTGAAGCTGATGACCGACGGCATCCTGCTGGCCGAGACGCAGACCGACCCGCTGCTCAAGGCCTACGACACGCTGATCATCGACGAGGCGCACGAGCGCAGCCTCAACATCGACTTCCTGCTGGGCTACCTGCGCGAGATCCTGCCGCGGCGGCCCGACCTGAAGGTGGTGGTGACCTCGGCCACGATTGACGCCGAGCGGTTTGCCAATCACTTTGCGGGCCGAAACGGTCCCGCCCCCGTTGTGATGGTTTCTGGTCGCACCTACCCGGTGGAGGTGCGCTGGCGGCCGTTTGAAGAGTCCAAGGATCGAGATCTCCAGGACGCCATTGCCGAGGCGGTTGATGAGCTCTGGCGCGGTGGTGCGCAAGGCGGCGACATCCTCGTGTTCCTGCCTGGAGAACGCGAGATACGCGAAGC
>JACCDP011043616.1_pt1 | contig 11174 bp, 12 predicted proteins | sample 7445841 | NCBI WGS metagenome assembly JACCDP01 (sample SAMN15323441, study PRJNA562643) | freshwater metagenome | isolation source: river surface water | place: USA:Blue River Watershed | collected 2017-08-17
ATGGGTGTAGCTACTGCTGAGAAGTTTGTTGAGAGTGGTGAGTTGGATAAGCTGCTTACCGAAGCCCGTAATGAGATTGAGAAGACGGGTAAGACAACCAACGAAATGGCTCAAAACTACTTCAAGAACGAAAAGCTCATTGACTTGACGAAGGCACCATATACCATCGTCAATCAGATAAAGGCTGCCGTAGAATCATCAGTAGCGGGTAATCCTGCCCTTCTGCTCAAGTTTTTTGTCACCAATGGGCTGAGAGAGCTTGTTGAGGATATTTCCAAGGTAAGGAATACGGTGGCAAAGCTGACTTGATATAAATAAACAAGTATCAAGGAGCTTAAAATGTCAGATCATCTCAAAGAAGCCTGGAAGAAGATGTCCGAAATGGATCATGAGAATGTTCCCAGCCCATACGGTCCATATGGTCCAGAAGGAATGGACGATGAAACTTACAAGGTTCATAAGAAGTCAAGAAGCTCTGCTGTAAAGAATGCTATAAAAAGTTTATCGCCCGAAGATAGACAAATATTTGATGCTAAAATAAAAGAGCTAAAAGACGCAAAAATAGCTATGCAAACTGCAAAGAATCAGCTAAGTAAATCTACTGGTGAATTCATTGAGTTGATGAAAAAATATGATCCAGAATTCTGGCACGAAGACGCTAATAATATAATTGATAGACTAAAATAAATCCTTCTCTGTCATAACACGGAATTTCCAGCCGCGCAGCTTACAATACTCCTGCGCGGCTTTCCATTTCTCACGATTAACAACATAAGTTTCCATTTCACTTTCAAATAGTCGCTGACTACGACCATTCCCAGGTGGCAATGGCTCCATCGTCTGCTTGAATGGTTTTATCTCAATCAATTCAACCCATTCTTTATCACCGACACGAAACTTCACAAAGAAGTCGGGATGGTAATTCCATACAATACTCCTACCTTCCTGCATAGTCCTAACAGGATGTTGATACGGAATCTCAGGCTGCTCCGACGCCCATTGTATAACATGTGGGTTCTTATCCAGATATTTCATAAACTCATATTCCCACGATGAACGGGCTATGGGAATTTCCTTCCCAAGATACTTGCTTTTGTTTTTAGGATTATATGTCTTCAGCCCAGGAAACTTGCTTGGGGCTTTGGGTAACTCTTTTATATAAAACCCGCTGCTCTTTATCGTCTCAAATATTTCACGGGCTTTTTCTTCGGTTTCTTCAATCTTTTTGACAACTTCACCGCCAGGGCTATATACTCCCCACCACTTTTTCTTGTTTTTAGCCATATTCTCCCCTAAATATATTATAGTAGGATATAATATTATCATGGCTATAAAAAAGATTGTTGTCGCTCCGTTTATTCGTAAGGCAGCCATTCCCGGCGGTGTAGGTTCTATTGCTTCTGGCATTCAAGCTCCCAACGACATGACAGGAAAAACCAAGGATGCTGTTGGTAGAAGCATAAAAAGTAATAATATAGAGCTTGGTGACATCATGGTGTTCAACTATATCGGTAGAGACATTCCCGATATGTCTGAAGGAAACAGCATTCCAGCCGATGAAAAGATGGTTCTCAATCCTATGATAGTGTTTGCTGGCTTTGACTTGAATACAGGAAATATTGTCGGTGTTGACTTCCGCCGCTTCCGCCTCGCCAAGCTTAATATCGTAACATCAAAACTTATACTTGCTCTCAAAACATATTATTATAATCAGTCGTTTGATGATAAAGGAAATGAGATATTGAGAAGAAAAGCAAACGGCGAAATGCCATATGAGTCCAAGTTTGCATTCAGATATGAAAACTTTGGAAACGGGCTATATAGCCCCATAGCCCCCGCCCTCAAGAAATACTATCGCTCATATTCGCCAAAACGCATGAGAAACGCACTTCTTATAAATATAGAACAGGCGGAAAGCGTAGCTAATGATACAGTCAAAGCAGTCCCAGGAATACTACCGGAGTAATACAACATGGCAATGAGGTCATTTTTTTCATTCAATAGAAGCCGCAAGCCGGATACTCCCGCTGACATGTCTCCGCAGGAAAAGCAGCTTCTTCTCAAGACTCGTAATACCATATTCAACAATCTCAGTCCCGACAATGACAAGTCCCGTGACAAAGCCGTAACTCAGGCAGCCGTCACCGACCTTCAGGACGTTGGTATAGTCAATGGTGAATATAACCAAGTAGTCAATATATTCTCAAAGTATATCTATGCTATTGAGCGTGATAAGCGCACCCGCCTCGCCATATATCGTGAAATGGCTAAGTATCCAGAAATAGCTTTCGCTGTTGATGAGTATGTCGATGAAGCTGTCAACGAGGGTCCAGATGGACGCTGCATGAAGCTCAATATTCGCAATAAAGCTCTCAACGAAAACGACAATCAGCGCAAGACCATCATAGCTGAGTTCGATCATTTGATGTTTGAGGTATTGAAGATTGATAAGTATATTCACCAGTGGTTCCGTGAATACATGATAGATGCTGAGATATACTTTGAAAAGATATTCGACATTGATGACGAGTCCAAGGGTATAACCAAAGTCAAGAAGCTGATGACAAGCAAAATATATCCTATATACAAGGATATTGAGTCTGACGATGTTCTCTTCTACGCATATCAGGGCGACGATTCGAATGTCAAGAATCTCCCAAGAGAAATGATAGCATACGCTAATAGCGGAAAGTTTGACTGGAGCAAAGACGAGGACATGAAAGTAGTTCTTTCATTCCTCGAAGAATCCAAGACAACTTATAAGCGTTTGAAGCTCCTTGAAGATGCTCTCGTTATCTATCGTATAGTTCGTGCTCCGGAGCGTCGTGTATTCAAGATTGATGTTGGTTCGCTTCCAAAGGGCAGAGCCGATCAATTCATGCAGGAAATGATTCGCAAGTATCGTCAGCGTAAGTTCTTCGATCCCGCAACTGGCGACATAGCTGAAGGACTTGATATGATGGCAATGACAGAGGACTTCTGGTTCCCTGTGTTCCAGGGCGGTCGCTCTTCAGATGTTACAACTCTGGCTGGTGGACAGGGGCTTGGTGAGATTGGTGATATTGACTACTTCTTGAATAAGCTCTACCGTGGATTGAAGATTCCTAAGAGTCGCTTCGGTGAAGACAATAAGTTCTCCATCGGTGATACATCAGATATCACCCGTGAAGAAGTCAAGTTCGTCAAAGAAGTCAAGCGTTATACCGACAGATTCGCTGAAGTATTCAAGGATATGTTCTTGACTCACTTGGCACTCAAGGGAATCTCCGACGAATACGGTATATCCGAGCAGGATATCAAGATTCAGATGTTCGCCAACAACTTGTTTGAGAAGTTCATGGAAGCCAAGGTTCTTGAGCTTCGATTCCAGAACTTCAGCAACTTCAAGGATCTCATTGATACCGAGAAGCCTGTATTCGCTCGTAAGTGGATTGTCCAGAAGTATCTTGAAGTTGATGAGGAAGAGTGGAAGCAGAATCAAGAGCTTCTTGCCGCCGAAACGGATAATCTTGAAGAAGAGAGTGAGGGTGGTGAAGGTGGAGGCGGTGGTGGAGGCGGTGGTATGGACTTAGGTGGCGGTGGTGGGGATATGGGTGGAATGGGTGAAGACACTGGTGGAGATGGGGGCGGTGACGCTGGTGGAGATGACGCTGGTGGCGATACTGAAACCGCTCTATAAAGGATAATATATGCCATTCGGAATACGCAAATCAAAAGATAAATGGAATGTTGTAAACAAAGAAACGGGAAGGGTTCTTGGTTCTCATGATAGCGAAGAAAAAGCCAGGAAGCAACTTGCCGCTGTTCAAATAAACTATGGTAAAGAATCGGAAGAAAAGGAAGAAGTCATGAATCTAAAAGAATCAAATGAACTTATTATGTCGCTTGCTCACAAACACAAGATAAGTGTAAGTGTTCTTGAGCAGCTTTGGACAGAGGCTATTTCCAAGCAGGAAGAAAACGCAAAGTCAAAAGAAGAAAAGGACAAGTCCAATCCAAAGTTCTGGAAAGGCGTCCGCTCAAATTTCAAAACGCTCATTGATAACCTTGATATACAGGAGGCAAAGGCAATTATGGACTCAAGAGAAAGATATACCCAACACACATCACAGTGGCTTGACAGCATGCAGAACGGTGACTACGCCGCTGCTGAAAAAGTATTTCCAGAAATAGTCAAGGCAAAACTTGATGTAATGATAAATAATGGTAAGGAAAAGTACCTTAAGCAGTTATCAGATAAGGTAAATAAGACTAAAGAATGAGCATTGTTATAACTCAAGAAGTGTATAAACAAAGATGCTCGGAGTATGGGTTTACACCTATTTCACCGTATGTCTCTATACATTCTAAAATTGAGGTTATGTGCAATAAACATGAAGTAAAATTTATAACTACTCTTGATCAAATTAAAAGATGCAAGTGTCCTAAATGTTATGAAGAGAATAACAATAGGCGCATTAATAATATTAAATTAACCAATGATGTTATTGATAGTAGATTAATTGGTAGGGATATGAAAAGAATAGGAGATGTCTGTGGACGGCACACTAAAATAGAGTGGGAATGTTTAAAGTGTGGCAATATCTGGATGCAAACACCCGGTAATGTAATTCACAAATCAAACCCAACGGGATGTCCGAAATGTAATGGTGGTGTTTCGGACAATAAAGACATATTTTTACAAAAAATAAAAGACAGGGAAGATTTATGTATGATTGGTGATTACAATTCTTCGCAAAGTAAAACACTATTCAAATGTATTAAATGTGATACTGAATGGTTAGCTAAACCGGCAAATATTTTAAATCTTGGTAGAGGGTGTCCTTGTTGTAAATTCAAAAGTGAAAAACTGGTGGGAGATATACTTATTAAATATGGTTATAATGCTCAACATTCTGTTCATATAAATTCTGGAAGTAAAAAATATATTATAGATTGGCTTATAACAGATAAAAATGTATTTATTGAATACAATGGTGAACAACATTATAAACCTGTAAAGTTTGGTGGAATGTCTAATAAGGTTGCAATGGAAAAGTTTGAAGAACAAAAAATAAGAGACGAATCCTTAAGAACGTATTGTAAGAATAAAAGTATACACTTGTTGGAAATAGATGGAAGAATTTACAATCACAGAAATAAAGAAAAGATGGAGAAATATATTATAAATAGTATTAGAGGAATAACAAATGTTTAAATTAATAACCGAGGCAAATTTCGAATCAATAGATAAATTTTTATATGAAGAAATTTCTTTACCTGACGGGTCGAAAAAGAAACATCCGATTATAGAAGGACCGTTTATTCAGACTGAGAAAAAGAATCGTAATGGTAGAATATATCCTAAATCTCTTATGGAAAAATGCGTACAAGCTTATATAGCTGATAGATTTCCCAATGAAAAAACAAAAAAATGGAGAACATTTGGTGAATTAAATCATCCTGAAGGAGTTGAGATCAATTTGCATAGAGTTTCACACCTTATAACAAGTTTAAATTGGTCTGGAAACGATGTCATTGGAAAGGCTAGAATAATAGACACTGAATACGGCAGAATAGCTGAATCTATTCTCAAGGCAGATGGACAGCTTGGCGTTTCATCCCGTGGACTTGGAAACGTTCAGGAAGCCCATGGACAGGATGCTGCCCTTGTTACCGAATATGAATTGATAACCGTTGACATTGTAGCCGACCCTTCAGCACCAGACGGTTTCGTTGACGGTGTTCTTGAAAGTGTCAACTATGTCAGAACCGGTGGAAAATACACACCAGAATCATTTGCCCGTAGTGGAAAGGCATATGAAGGACTGAAGAAAGCATTGGAATCTCTGCCAAAACACGACAGAGATGCGTATCTCGTTTCATGCTTGAAAGATTTTTTCAAGACAATCTAACAAACCCTTATAAATACTATTAGCATCAGCAGGAGAAACTATGAGCAAACAGGCAATCATGGAAACATTGAAGAAGGCACTTGGAGACTCGCTCTCGGAGCAAGCCGCTTCAGAAATTTCAACCTATCTTGACTCGCTCGTAACCGACAGAGCAAAGGCTTCGACACTCTCACTTCAGGAGCAGCTTGACGCTGCCAAGAAGGAAGCTGCCGATGCACAGAAGAAGCTCCAAGAACAGCAGGCAGTATTCGAGAAGGAAGCCGAATCATTTGCTGCCGAGCTTGCTGAAGCGTTCGCCAAGAAGGAAGGCATTCTCTTTGAAGAGTTGAATAACTTCAAGGAACAGACACTCAAGGTAGTCGAAGAGACTTCATCCCAATACCGTGAACAGGTAGAGAAGATGGTTGAAGAAGTCGCTTCCGAATACCGCACAACCCTCGAAACCGAAATGGTAGAGGAAGCAAAGAATTTTAGAATAAAGCAAGAGGCTGCTCTTGCTGAAGATGTTAATAAGTACCGTAAGGACTTGCTTGAGAAGTTGGACCAGTATCTTGAGTCCGAGCTTCCTAAGCATCTTCCAGAGGGCATCATGGAAGCAGCCGCTAAAGCAAAGGCTTATGAAGGACTTGTTGAAGGTATGTTAAATACTTTCTCCAAGAACTACATCAAGCTGGACTCAACTGGATACGAAGCCCTCAAGGCTGCGAAGAAGGAATCTGAGTCTCTTGCAGAGCAGTATAACGCCAAAGTGAAAGAAGCAGTCTCGTTGACTGCCCAGGTTAGAGATTTAGAAAAGCAAGTTAAGCTTGGCAAGCTTACCGAGGGAATGACTCAGGCTCAGAAGGCAAGAGCAGCAAAACTCCTTGAGAGTGCAACTGCTTCCGATGTCGAAAAGAAGTTTGATGCAGTTAAAGACTACATCATAAGCGAGAGTGTCAAGGCTACCAAGCCAGCAACCGCACCTGTTGTCACCTCAAAGGTTCCAGCAAAGCCAGTTATAACTGAATCTGCTAAGAAGCAGTTGGCGAAAATAGAGGAAACTGTTTCCTCACCAGCTACAACTTCTAGCAATCCGCAGATGGATCAGTGGAAGAAATCTCTCGACCGCATGAACCGTCGCATTTAATCACTAACCAAACAATACTCAAGAAAGGTATTACTTATGGCATTAGACACACAAATCAGAGACGCACTTCTCAAGAAGTGGAAGCCAATGATCGAGCATATCCGTGACGATCGTAAGGCTGAAATTACCGCACAGCTTCTCGAACAAGAGAATCGTTACTTCAAGGACGTTCTCAACGAAGCTCCTTCGTCCGCTGGTGGAGCAGTAACTTCGTATGTCGCCGCAGGCGCATCGAACGTTGGTGGCTCAACTGGTATCGCACGCTTCCAGGCAATCGCTATGCCTCTCGTCGCCCGTGTATTCCCTGAACTCGTTACCAACGAACTCGTTGGTGTTCAGCCAATGTTTACACCAGTCGGCTTGGCATACGCCCTCCGTTACCGCTACCAGAGCGAATTCAACGGCAAGAGCGGATTCCCAGGACAGGAAGCTGGATTCAACACCGTAGAAGCTCTCTACTCGGGTGGATATCCAACAACCGCAACCACTCTTCCAACCTCGGCTGACTTCAACTCGGCTTGGACCAGCACCGTTGATAGCGGTAAGGTCAAGGGTGGAGACGTTGACGCAGGATTGTCGCCACGCGGCGGATACAATACTGCCGATGCTGAAGGACTCGGTGAAACTCACTGGCAGGGAACCGCTGAAATGGATCGTATCCGTTACATGGGACTCTCCGTTGAGAAGCAGACCGTCGAAGCTAAGACCCGCAAGCTCGCTGCTCGTTGGTCGCATGAAGCACAGCAAGACCTCAAGAACATGCACAATGTTGACCTTGCATCGCAGTTGAGCGACTTGCTCGCTTATGAGGTTGCTGCTGAAATCGACGCGGAAGTTAAGGCAAACATCATCGCTCTCGCTCAGGTTGGCGGAGTTCTCGTATGGGACTACCGTGATGGATACTTTGGCGATGCTGATGGTCGTTGGGAGCAAGAGAAGTTTAGAACTCTCTACACAACCTTGCTCAAGGCATCGAACGAAATCGCAGTTGCTACCCGTCGTGGCGCTGGTAACTTCGTCCTCGCATCGCCAACCGTATGCGCTGCAATTGAAGCTCTTGAGCAGTTCGCTCTTAGCTCGGTAGCAACCAACCTCGCAACCGAGGTTTCGGGTGTCGCTAAGGTCGGAACCATTGGTCGCTTCACTGTCTACCGTGACATGTTTGCAACCCGTGACTACGCTGTTGTTGGATACAAGGGACGCGACGACGCCGACTCGGGCATCGTTTACCTCCCATATGTCCCACTCCAGTTCCTCGAAGCTGTTGGTCAGGATTCCTTCAACCCAAGAATTGGTGTCATGACCCGTTACGGCATGTGCAACAACCTCTTCGGCGCTGAAAACTACTACCGCTACATCGACGTCCGTGGACTCACTGACTCGTCGCTCCGTGGCTCGGTCTAAGATAGTATAAAATCCTAAAAGAAAGGTGAAAATAACCCTCGCTTCGGCGGGGGTTATTTTTTTATGTGATATAATCACTATAAAGGAATAATGTATGACAAGAGACGAAAAAGAAAAACTTATCAAGGTGATGCTTGAAAGTAGACAAGCCGAAATGGAAGAAGTTGAAAAGGGGATTGTCATAGCTACTATGAAGTTAGAAGCAATGTCTGGACCTAATATGGATATTCGACTGTCATCCGTCTTTAGAAAGCGTCGGGATGAGCTTGAGGAAGAATATGATCGTTTAAAGATGGAAATAAGCACGCTCAATTCTGGTGAATTACCAGAAGAAAAGAAGAAGAATGCTGTTCAAAAAGCCAAGCAAAGCCTGAGAGAATTTGAGGTTATGGCTAAGGAGCGTAAAGATAAGATTGGTAATGGTGTGAATGAATTTAATGATAAGCTTGGTCCGATGAAGGGATAACATGCGAAAAGCAATCTTCAGAAGAATAGCCGATGGCTTTATAACATTGAAGATAGACGGAAAGCCGACCAAGATTGGTAAAGGCGACCGCTTTGTAGGAATATATGAAATTGTAAATGGTATGCCCGGAATATTATTTGAAGCGTTTGGTGAATCTCTTACTTCCTCTGAAAATACACTACAACAAGATGGAAATGTGTTTACATTCGTTGGAACCCCGACCAACGAAGAAATAAAAGGTACCGTGAATCGTGGGTATGCATCGTCTGACACCGAAGAACCACCAGATAATCCAAACGCCGATAAAAACTGTCAAAAGTGCCACGGTAGAGGTAAGTATAGCTTTGGTGGATCGTATGGAGGTCCAGTTCACTGGTCGGTATGTGAATGCGTTATGTTCAAGCCAGAACCCCCTCCAAAACCAGCTATAACAAAGGGGTTTGATACGGAGCTTCTAAAGTCGCTCAAAGCAAAGACGCCAAAGGAATGGATGCTTGTGAAAAAGGGTGACTTAAAGAAGATACTTGATGATGCTGGTGTGGATTATTCGCAAGTTAAGGACGATAGAATGAGTCTATATAAGTTCCTTTACGATATTATCAAGGATTTGCCGTAATATAATAATGTTTGACATTTCATGTGAATGATAAATAAGGGTTGAGGTAATAGGCATGAAAGTCAATACAAGAGCATCACTGACGGATTGGGTATATAAGATACTTGGCGCACCAGCCGTCAAACCGCCAATTGATCCGTCACAAATAGACAATCTCATTGACGAAGCGATTGATTATTATACATTCCATGCTGGTGGAACTGGTCATGAAGAAAATTATATTGTCATAGAAACTAAGCCAGTAGAATATACAACCCTCAATGAAGACGGTAGTTATCAGTTTCAGACACAACAATATGTAGATCAATCTGGTCTATGTCATGATATTTCTGCACAGCCTTTCTTAGTATATAAACAAGAGTATCAGCTTCCAAAAAATGTATTAGCCGTTGGTGATGTTATGGCTGCTTCGAGAACAACCAACACACAACAGTATGCTACTGAGCCTATGCTTGAGAGAGGATTCGCTCTTACAGGTCTTGGTATCATGTCCTCTGGTATAGGTGGCTTGCAGGGCGCTGGATTTGGCTCTGTAGGCACTTCTTTGTGGACCCCTGGCTCCTTTGGTCAGTTCAATTCTTTTGGCTCTAGAGGCGGCGAAGGCACCCGTGGAGCGGGTGGTGGAGCAGACATTGTTGGATATGAGCTTGGACTACAATATCTTGAAATGATAAAGCAAAGATATACAGTCAAGATGGATATACAGTTTATGGAAGAAAGTAAAAAAGTAAGATTGTCACCCGCACCTAAAGCTACAGGTGTAGTTATTCTACCTGTATGGACAAGAGTAGAAGATGGTGTTTTGTTTGACAACATCTGGATTAGACGCTATATAGCTGCTCTTTGCAAGATTCAGTGTGGTTACAATGTATCGAAGTATAGCGGCATAACATTCCCAGGTGGAGCAACTGTCAATGGAAGTTTCTATATTCAAGAAGGTAAGGAAGAGAAGGAGAAGCTGGAGCAGGAAATAAAGGACAATGCTTACAACTACCCAACCAGACCCTTCTGGTTTGCCTAAAGGATAACAATGCCTATAAACAACCTAGATCAAAAGAACTTTTGGGATCAATACAAAGGTGCAATGGCAAACGCCACTGAGTTTGAATTTTATGATAACTTAGCCACTGAAGTATTCAACATCTACGGAGTGCCATGTGAATGGTATCCAGTCGAAGTCGATGTGTCAAATCCTCAGAATAGAGTGTTTGGTGAAGATCCAAATAAGAAGTATCCTCGCAAGGTTATGATTACTGCTATCATCGAAGGCGGAACCGTTCAAGAAAATGTATTATTCAACCAGTATGGTATGTTGAATAAAGTCGAGTTTACCATGCATCTTCATCAGCAGTCGTTTAGAGATACTGTTGGAAGAAAACCGCTACCTTCCGACCAATTCACATTCGTCAAAGACTTGACAACACAAGTATTTGAAGTTATGCATGTTACCGAATCCACTCTCGGTGTTCAGGGAAACATATTCGGTCATAGAACAACATACACTGTCATTTGTAAGGAGCGTGAGATATCTCCCGCTGAAATTGGTGATGGTGAACGCTATGGACATACAGACAGTGAGGGTAATGTGCTTCCAAACGCTCCTTCAGATCTTATCAACACCGATGGCGAAATCCGCGAAAAGTATAAAGTCCCAGGACTCACTCAGGA
>JACCDP010188297.1_pt1 | contig 11171 bp, 10 predicted proteins | sample 7445841 | NCBI WGS metagenome assembly JACCDP01 (sample SAMN15323441, study PRJNA562643) | freshwater metagenome | isolation source: river surface water | place: USA:Blue River Watershed | collected 2017-08-17
CAGCACCGCGTGCTGCCCTAGCTGCCTCGAGGTAGGGACCAGCGTCCCCGCTGGTCCGTGCTGGCATGCGGTCTGGCTTCAGCCAACTTGGACCCGTTACCGACGTCTACTACTCCGAAACCGTTTCGAAGAGGTGAGTTAGTTCCAAGGTCTTCATGAACGCAATTATCTCGGTTCCTTTGGGCGTGTAATCCCCGGAGGTTATCTTTTTCGAATCAGGAGCCCTAATTCTTACGTCCAAGGTGATATCCGGGCGGTTTACCAGCCCCATTGCAAAGTCGAAGAATTCACTTCGCCTATCTTTTTCCCTCAAATGATGTAATTCAAAAATGGTGTCATTAAGATTCACGACGACATTGTAATTATAGTCGTAAAAACTGTTGCCTACATAAGGTATGATCTCAGGCATGCGAAATTGCCCGTCGGAATAGGCGCTTACTCGGCAAACGAAGTGTCTAGGTTGTCCTTCGCCGGGGATGTCCATGAAAGACTTGTGGACGAAAACTTTAGGGCGGGTGAATTTATCGGTGACTTCCACAAATTCCGGCAGTAGCTCGTCAATCCGTGATTGCGCGAGCGCTTTCTTGATGCCGAACCAGCTGAAGATGGCGATGATGGCTAGGACCGTAAGTCCTGCCATGATGACTTTAACCGACAACAATTCCTTTATCCGTTGAACTGCTGAAGAGAAGGAAGGGCTTGCTTCTTGCATTCTTCAGCAAATAGCCCCGACCTCCATGCTTGTCCATTCGGGAATCAGGCCTTGATCCATCTGTTCGTGATCAGCCTCCGCTTGCCTTTCGCCTCAGCTACCGCAAAACCAATCCTATGCGGGAAACCCCACCCGAGGACGAGAAGCCCAAGAGCAACTGGTTTAGTTCCAAGCCGAAGTTGCCGTCGCGGCCGGATCCCAAGCCCAAGCCTCGGGGCGGCCAGGATCGCGACCGGAAAGACCGTGAGCGCAAGCCCCCCGTCGATAAGCGACCGCCAGGACGCCCCACTCCGGCCAAGAAAGACGATAACGGCTGGTGCGGCTGCATCATCATTCTCGCCCTCATCGGTGGAATCGTCGCCCTCGTCCGTTGGCTGGCTACCTAGCCAGAGTTTCCTAGGAATCGCTACTAGTCATGATTCCTGCTCCGAAAGGGGAAAACTTTTCGTTTAAGCTAATCATCTGGCCGATGAGTCCTATCCCCAACCGATGATTCTTGGACTAGATGACCACGACACGCTCGCACTAGATCAGATTGCGCTTCACGAACGGCTTCCGGAAGACGATGACCCCGTCCATCAGCGGCTTGCCGTTCGTCTTACCCTCAGGCAGCGCCAGGTATTACTCAATCAGGGAACCCTTCGGGTAGCGCGTCTTCGCGTACCACAAGTCATCTTGGTCTCGTGCTTGCTCATATTTGGAGATAGAGCCACTCAGCTGCCTTAGGTTTGGGTAAGGCCTAGGAGGGAGTCCAGTATTGTCGTACCCTTTTTACCCTCTTTGACCCATGTTAAGAGCTCAGGTGCAGTAACGGCAAAGACAGGGAGATTTTTCATCTCGGAAGAAAGACTTTTAAGCCTAGCGGGGACACCTTTGGAGAAACTGGAAGATACGAATCCTGCCGCAAGTAGGGGGCTTCCTGGTGTGACTTCAGCCAGTTCTTGGTATTGTTGGCAGTAATTTATCATAGCCCTGTAGTCGTCTACGCCCAAGTCGTACTTATGCGTAGATTTTGCGTCTAAAATCACGCAACCGGCCGGCGATTCGAATATCAACAGTATGTCAGTGAAACCACCCACGCCGGATTTTCGTTTTCTCTGTCCTGTATGATAGGATTGGACGCAGAAGTTTTCCGCGAAGATAGCATGCACTTTCTTCTCGAAGGCCATTGCCGTCGTTGTGCCTCCTTGCGAGATGCGGATGAATTCGCGCTCATCATCGCTTCTGGCGGTTTCAAGAAGCGGGCCTAGGGCTGATTTTATCTGTGAAGCAGTAAATCCGTAGTGAGACTTGGCTTCGTCCACGAATTGATCGGTCAATTCGCCTATGATTTGCATTCCGTGTTCCTGTTGGTACTTGAAAAAGGCGGCCTTTATCTGGCTATCCAGCGCGGACTCGGTCTTGTCGGACGCAGCTTCATCCCGATTCTCGGTGTCTTTCTTCCCGTCCCAAGCGCCGTATGATCGTTGGAACGACTCGTTTAGTTCGGGGTTTCTGATGGGCGTAAAACTCGTCTGGCATGCTTTTTCTACCTGGTCGATGTGCTCCGGGTTCATCACGTATCTGGCCGGCGCTGCATGGCTTTCGTCTTTTTCGATAAATCGGACCCCGATTAGTACATTGAGGAAGGTGTTTCCGATGTTCATCAGTTCCTGCTTCTCGAGGAGGCCGGGCGCGATTCGGATAGTACGTAAGCTGTCCTGCCGGGTGATTTCCATGAACGATCCTCCTGCGCGTAGTTCCAGGATTTTCTCTACCATCTCGTCATGATCATGCTCTGTTTTTCCGACGGCTGCCGGAATCGATGACTCCTCGTTCGTGAGGTAACCGCCCAGTCTTTTATCTAGAAGCAGCTTAAGGATTACTACGAAGGGCCTTAGCTTGATGTCCTGATCGATTTTGACTTGGGAGGATAGGGTGTAGCAACTCGGGTATTGGTGCCTGAGTACCTGTGATTGTAATATCTTCAGTGGGCTTACGCCCTTAAGGATGTCTCGTCCCGCCTTCGTGAAATCAATTTTCCCGTTCTGGTTCTCGAAGATCAATCCCAGGCAAGACAGCTGGGTCTTGTAAGTTCGGAAATCTCCGGGGTCCTTGTCTCTTGTTTCTAATGCGCGTCCGGTCTGGAGATTGGCTTTCTTGAGGTTTTGGATGAAACCCTTTTCTACCTCTTTCCTGGATTTTCCTTCGCGGATAGCCGCGTCAAAGAGAGAGAGAATCTGGGCTATTTTCCAAGCGTCAGTCCTCCGGATGTTTCTTGGAAACATCCAGATGTTTCTCGTTTTTCCCGTATTATTCTTCGATTGAGGCATTTACGGACGTGTAGGGTATTTTCTGGAAGGATTGTACGACCGCCTTGATGATTATCGCAACTCCCTCAGGCGGCACTGCCATCCCTATCTGCTTTCTTACCTGCTCTTTGGATCCCTTGAAGACGTAGTCGTCAGGGAACGTTTGTAATCTGGCTCTCTCGCGATTCGTGAGGCTCCGATTCTCGCTCCAGTGATAGACATGCGTCCCGCCGCCTCCGCTTCCTGTGATGGTGTATGCGGGCTTATCTGCTTCGAGTCGTTTATAGATCTGAGAGAGCTTCGCCCCTTTGACGTTAAGTCTTAGATGCTTGGGGAGATCGGCTGTCCAGGCGTTCTGCCCCGGCTTGATGTACTTCAGTCTCTCTACGACGAGTCCCCCTTGCTTGGTGAGCTCCTGATTCGTAGCGCTCTTGGGTATCCCTTTGAGGGCTTGTCCGGCTGTCCGCTTTTTCTTGAGCGGAGCAGGTACTTTGAAGGCGATTCCTTGCGCATGAAGGTCGGAGCGGATTCCGACGATGATCATTCTGTGTCGTGCCTGAGGAACGCCGTAATTTTCAAACTTGTAGGTGTGGATCACGAGTTTGTAGCCAGGTCCGGCGGCCTTCATGTCGGCTACGATTTGTTTGAACGCAGCCTTTTGATTGGCATTCGTGATTCCAGAGACGTTTTCGGCCAGAAACCATTTTGGAGCCAGTTCCTCCAGGAGTGTTACGCCGCAACGGTAGAGGGGGCCGTATTTTCCGTTTAGACCCTTTTTCTCCCCTACTATTGAGAAGTCGTTGCAAGGAAATCCGAAGGTAAGCGCATCGATCTGAGGAAAATCTTTTGCGATGACTTTGTCTATGAATGCATGCACATCGCAGTTTGCTACATTGGACTCAGGAAACCGTCCTGCGTAGGTATTGCAGGCTGCCGGGTCGATATCGTTCGCCCATACATGTCTGATTTCTGCATTCAGCGACTTGTCTGCGCAAGCGAGCTGGACTCCGCACCCGATGCCTCCGGGTCCGCAGAACAGTTCGCCAAGTTTGAATGATGTTTTAGCCACGTTGGAGATATAGTCTAAGTATGAAGAAATGCAGCGCTTAACTGGTGGTTTAAAGGGCGAACATGGTGATGAACATGTGTTCATCACCATGGCAACTGTTAAAGCTAAAAGGCTGAGTCGATCGGCCGCTCTCCGGTTAGCATGTTAGGCAATGCGGCCCCGTCTGAGTTCGAGGCTGACCCGATGTTCAGCTGGCCGCCCTGACGTAACGAGACCTTTGAGATCTTGGCCTCTTACTTTGAATCCCTAGCAATTTGTCCTAAAGGCGCCTGACGTAGCCTCCCGAAGGCTGCTTTGAAGCTGTCTGCCATGTCGTCGCGAGAGACTGTTTCGAGCGTGCGAGTTCCGCCGGCACCGTTGACGAGCTTCGCTACCAGCTGGATCTTTGCTTTGCTGAGGGTGGCGTCGTCAAGTTGCTCGAATTCCTTGAGCATCTTCTTGGTGAGCTCCGAATCGATGCACATGCTACGCTCGATGATGTTCTGGTGGATGTCCTGCTTCCTGAACATCTGCCTGACCAGGTCGTAGGTTCCGTCGGCCTCGAGCGCCAGATCGGCGGCCCAGAAGAGCCTCGCTAGGCCGTTACGAACGATACCTCGCTGAGAGGCGCCTTTTACGAAGAAGCGGATGCTGATGCGGCCATAGCCTTCCGGCTTACCCTTGATGTCGTTCTGGTCTTCTTCGAGCAGCGTGTCGTCCGGCAGGTCGGTACCCCAGCGTCGGACCATGTACTCGGCGAAAGTTCCGTGGCAGAGAGCGGTCCAGAGCCTCTCATCGCCGAAGACGGAGCGCGGGATCTTCGGGGTGGCCGCACTTAGCCACTTATGTAGGGCGATGGCATCTTCGGTATCCGCGTCGGGACCGCTTCCGGATAGGGTGGGAGGTTCGTTGAGGACGTAGGATGCCTCCCTGGTCTTGATGAGCTTGTCCTCCAGTCGTTTGGCCAATCCTTCTACGGCAGAGTAAGCCGTGCAGTCTTCGGTACTGGCTTCCTTGAGCTTCAGGATGTCTTCGGCCGAATAGTAAGGGGCTTTCATCGCTTGGAGAGTTTTTCGAAGCAGGTTTTGAGCATATCGCTCTTGTGCAGGAGTTTAAGGGCGGCCTCGATGGGGTGGGTATTGACGGTCAGGTCCGAGATGCCGACGCCCTCGAGGAGGGTGCTGAGGCGCCGGTGCGATGTGCTCAAGCTTTCGGGTTCATCCCGCTTGTTGATCATGTCCTGGATGATCAGGGACATCGGGGCCAGGACCACGAGGGCCGAGGCGGCTTTCTTGCCGGCTCCGTTGTTATTGCGCCAGGACTTCTCGAACTGTCCGTAGAGGTCCTTGCTGAGCGTGATCGTGAAATACTCCCCGTTATCGCTGAAGCGATAAGATGAGACCGTGTCGTCATCCTTCGCCGGGAGGATCTTAAAAAGCGACCTCATGCCCGGTGCGTTGTGAAAGCCCGGGTCGGCAAAGAGGTTGATATGGGCTACTCCGATGATGTCGCCCGGGTTCATGCTGAATTCGAAGACCGGCATGCCAGGGGAAAGGCCTTCTGGTTTGAAGACTGGGATGGTCTCGACACATTCAACGAAGACGTTCATGTCGACGTCGCCACGGTATTCATTGAAAGAAAGCACTTTCGCGAGCTGCTCGCCATCCTTCAGGTAATCGCGACGAAGCAGCATGGTCTTGGCGCAGCTGAATTCGATGACCCAGCGGGCTTTGCCTTCCGCAAGCAACTGTTTCACGTACGGGGCTTGTGCGTCAGGGGTCCAGTTCACCTCCATGCCCTCGGAGGTGGCGGTAAGTTGCAATGAACCATGCAACGGGATGATCTTGCCCTCGTAGTCGGTGGTTTCTGGGTCATCCGTGATGACCGGCCATGGGAAGGTATTCATGGTTTATTCCTCTATTTTGATGGTTAGCGACATGGGTTTTCCGACGACTTTGATCTGACTCCAGTTCGTTCCAGGTTTGACGGTGATCTTGCTGTCCTTGGGTTCAAGGATGGCTACTTCGACGATGGTGCCGTCGTAGCCCTCGGCGTAGGCCGTGACACGAAAGAGGCCTTCTTTCTCCAGTTTGGGCATCTGGACCGCATAGGTGCACTCGGTGGCTTCACGGGCGCTCAGGAGGCAACGTAGATCGGTGAAGCTACGCTTCTTGCCTTCCTTGCCTTTACCAATCGCTCCGATCGGCTGAATGGGGGCGACGGGCGTCACGGTGGGCACGGTCGGGTTGGTGGGCTTGGGGGGGAGGGCTTTCTTTTTTCGCGGTTTAATCGGCGGTTTGATGGAAATCTTCTGCCCAGGCGCCAGGGAGTTCGGTTCCAGCGACGGGATGGCGGTGGCGGAGGGGTCGCCGTCGTTAGGGATGGCGAGCTCGAGTTCGTCGGGGTCGACGGACTCCTTGATATCCTTCTCAATGCGTTCGCGGATGACCTTGCGGCACTGGTCGCGCATGTCGTCGTAGGTTTCCTTGCAGCGCTTTTGCACCTGCTCGTCCTGTGGCTGGTTGGGCGTCCACATGTCATGCCTGGGGGGTTCCATCTCGCGGAATACTTTTGAGCCAACCTTAGAGTCGCACATGAAAACCCCGACGAAATTACCGGAGATGTTCAGCTTCATGTACTCGATGACCATGGCGTTGGTGCGGAAGCAGCAGACCGTGTTCGGGTAGTCTTTTTCGCCGTTACTCATCTTCAGGTGGAATTTGCATTCCCCGGCGTTGAGAATCTGGAGCTTGACCGGCTTCTCCCGGAACGCATCCAGGAATTCCGGAATCTCTTTGGCGTTGTCGGACAGGTTGGTTTTCTTCAACCAGGCAAGGCCTTCGTCGAGATTATCGTAGTCGATATGCACGGCCTTCTTGCCGGCTTCCTTGATGGTGAACTCGATACGTTTCAGCTGCAACGCCGGCCAGAAATGGGTCAGCGCGGCTGCCTTGATTTTTTCGGCCCAGTCTTTTTCGGTGAAGCCGACGACCAGGACGTCCGTGCCGTTTTCGTTACGGCTAAGGAAGTTGGGAATACCTTCGGCATCCCGGACGGCCAGGACCTTGTTGCCGTTCTTGTGTCCGATGAATCCGACGCCCTGGGTCTGTTCGTTGGTCTCATCAAGGTGGGTAATGAGCACGCTCTTGCCCTGGACGGCGACCCCTTCGGCGTGACGTGTGCCGTAAAATACCGTGCGGAGGGCGGAGCAGGCGAAAGGTGCGCTTTTACCGATGCCAAAGGAACCGCCAGCGGTTTCATCGGACTTGTTCGAACTACCCTTAGCCTTGACGAGGGAGTGCCACCTTCCGCCGCGATCTTCATCCCCTCCGGTCAGGCCAGTGGTGTTGAAGTCGCGAACCAAGAGGCAAGGGATGGTGTCCGCCTCGAGCAACTCCACGGCTTTCGCAAAGAATTGCTGGGCCTTCTTCTCCTTGCTATCGACCGCGTCGACCTTGACGTAATCCAGGCAGCGTTGAAGGTGATTCTTAAGGTCGCCCGATCCCGGTAGGTCTTTCACCGGGACGTGAATGAGCTCGAATTCTACGCGCACCTTCTTGCCGTCGCCTATGGTCTCATCCATGGCATCTGAGCTGTTCTGGGTGCACTCACGCATCAAGGACTCGATACGGTCGTGCTTGAATTGCTCGACGCCCGCATCGTTGAAGCCGGTTTCTTCGCCGCCGTTCAGCGGCGGGAAGTATACTGACACTATTGGTTTTGAGGCCATTTACTTTCTTGTTATGAGTTTGAATAAGGTAGCGCAAGACCATCCCCGGGCTTCTGGCCTTATTAGCAATAAAGTTCGTTTAGGTCTGTTTCACGATCTGACCGGGAGCTAATTGGGCCGCCCTAGCTAAACCTTTTTGCACTGATGAGGGCTCCTTAGTCAGGCTGAGGCCAGAGGGGCCACCTACAGCCCTGCTTATGGGATACTTTTCATGGTTTATCACATGGGTATCGGCTTGCTTCTGCTGGTAAGCCACAGCCCGGCCACGCACCTTTATCTTTTTACTAATGATGGTGTGCTTCGGGGGACGTTGGAAAGATTTGCTAGCTTGGTGAAATATCGATACCCTTTTACCATGAAATCGAGCGATGTTCGAGGAATGCTGATGGGCTATCTGGCCTCCCGCTTCGACGACCGGCTGCTACGGGGCCTCGGATTTGGAACCTTTGTGGGCTTCAGCCGACATGTGGCCGAGAAGCTTAGAGTTAAGGAGAACTCCGTTAAGAATTGGCGCGACGAGTTCGATGGCTTGAATCCTGATCCGGATCGGAAACGAAAAGGCTGGGAACGCAAGCCCTCCCCGAGCCGTGTTTACATGAAGCTACAGTTCGATCCATGGTCATTCGAGCAGTTGATGGGTTTGGCTAACTCCATCTTGGGGCGCGCACATGATTTCAGTCCAGCGACAGTAGACGGGCTCTTTTCTTGGGCGATAAAGGGGAAGGACGACGATATGAAGGAGGTCGTTGAGGCAATCGGTGCAGGCATGCTGACTTTTGCCGAATCGCAGGAGATTCATGCAATAGAAGGCGGTCGCCGCTTGGTCATCCATCTGAAGTTCGAACGTGACCCGACCGTCTCGCGTGAGGCAGTCCGCCGGCATGTGCGGGATGCAGGCCCGGTATGTACCTTGTGCGACTTAGATTTCCGGTCGAGGTATCGGCTGGGCACAGGGGAACATTGCCTTGAGGCTCATCACAAGACCCCGCTTTCAGTTAGGCTTCGCCCAGCCAGGACGGATTTAGATGATTTCCTTGTGGTTTGCCCCTCTTGCCATCGCGTCGTCCACAAGGTCCGCGCGTTTGATGATGACGCGCTTGGCCGACTCGTGAGGAATTCGGCTTAGGGTAATCACCACGGCCGCCGATGGGGAATGGGCGACTGGGGGTTTGGTTTGTGGGCGGGGAAGGGGGGGCGGGCACGATGCGGGTGCCATGAATACCTATGCTTCCATCCGGCTCTGGATCGCCGCGTCGGGGGAGGCGTATGTCCGCTTGAGCAAGGGTGGAGCTTATAGTCCCTAACTGCCCTTATCAGCTGCATTCTGCCTATCCAATACCCGCAACCCGTAACCTGATACCTCTGCGCTTTGCTCACGGGCATCGGCGGATACTGTTGGATTCCCTACGACTACCTCACCAACCCCCACCTCGCCTCCGAATTATGGGCCATCCAAGCCCTCGCTACCAAATAGACCACAAGTCGATACCATTCCCAGGGGCGCCTCAGCGCCCCTTTTTGTTGGCTTTCTTCTTGGCTCTGCCACCAGCAAGTTCACACAACAGAGTGAGGGTCTTTTCGGTGAAGAAATTACGCTTTCCCTCGTCGGTCAGTTCCCAGTGTGTTCGCACCTTTCGAATAAGTCCTGCGTCACCAAGTCGCTTGCCTCCCCAGTTCAGGTCCTTCTCGAAGCGAGTTTCGTTGGTCTTGGCTCCAGCGGATTCATCAAGATAAGTTTCATCTGCTCGCAGGAAGGGACGTACTGACGCCCTGATTTCATCCAAAGTCGCCGTTCCTCCGAACGAACGAAGGGTATCGAGGATTGGTAGGTAATAGTCTTTCTCGATGGGCTTCTTAAGGGGCATATCTTCAATATGAACATAACAGGCTAACCTGCAAGTTAGACCTGGACGGGTTCCGGCTTTTCTTGTCTCCTGGCGATCGAATGTCATCTAGAGACTATGTCAGGTAAGCCTATTCCAGTCGTCGACCTCTTTGCCGGCCCCGGAGGACTTGGCGAGGGGTTTTCGCGCGTGGAGAATGGCGAGGCATTCCGGACGATTATCTCTATCGAGAAGGACCCTCATGCGATCGAGACACTCCGACTGAGGGCTTTTTACCGCGCATGGATGCGGAATCACCGGAAGGTGCCGCCCGCCTACCTTGAACTGCTTGCTTCTGATAACGCCGAGGCCAAGCAGGATGCTTTGGCCGAACTGGCTAAGCTTCCCGAATGGACCGAGGCCCGAGAGGAGGCCTGCCATCTGGAGCTGGGTAAGGACAACCTGCTCATCCACTCCTTGATCAAGGAACGCTTGGGCAAGACCAAGAACTGGGTCCTGATAGGCGGGCCGCCCTGCCAGGCTTACTCCTTGGTGGGTCGCTCCCGCATGCAAAACCACGACGGCCTGAAGGCCGATCACCGTCATTTCCTGTACAAGGAGTATCTAGCCATCATCGAGAAGTTTGAGCCGGCGATCTTCGTGATGGAGAATGTCAAGGGGCTGAACACCGCGAAGGTCGCCGGAAAGCCTATCTTGCCGGCCATTCTCCGGGATCTTAGAGCTGCCGGTGAGACCGGTTATGAACTTCATTCCTTAGAGGTAGAAGAAGACACGCTACCTGGTGTCGGAGCGGATGACTTTTTAATCCGCGCCGAAAAGCACGGCGTTCCGCAGACGCGTCATCGCGTCATCATCGTGGGTGTTCGCAGGGATCTTAAAGTGGTGCCCCGTCCCTTGGACATCCGGGAGGAGGTTGGCGTCGCCGAGGCCATCGGCGATCTGCCGCCCCTCAAGGGGCTGGATTCCTCCGAGGAGCGCGCTGAATACACGGATAAGCAGAGGGGGGTACCCATGGCGGACGCCGATGGGTTGCGCAAATGCCTGCCACCCGGCCTGGCCTCTTTCATCGGGCCGCGGTGCGGCCAGTTGGAGGGCGTCTTGCTGAACCACCAAGCTCGATCTCATATGAAGGAGGACTTGGCGCGCTACGCGTGGTGGGCGGCCGAGGCCAAGAAGACGGGTAAAAGCCCCACTTTGCATGATAATATCCCGCCTGGTCTCCTGCCGAAGCACCAGAATGTCCATGACGACAGTCCCTTGGTCTTCGCCGATCGTTTCAAGGTCCAGCTGGCGGATAAGCCCTGCGGCACCGTCACCTCGCATATCTCCAAAGACGGACATTATTATATTCACTACGACCCGAGGCAGGCCCGGAGCTTCTCCGTCCGGGAGGCCGCCCGGATTCAGACCTTCCCGGATGACTACTTCTTCATGGGGAACCGGACCCAGCAGTACCACCAGGTCGGCAACGCCGTCCCCCCTTACCTCGCCTACCAGATCGCCCAAAGGGTCTGGGCGGCGCTTCGTGGATAAGTTTTATAAGAAA
>JACCDP010928236.1_pt1 | contig 11169 bp, 12 predicted proteins | sample 7445841 | NCBI WGS metagenome assembly JACCDP01 (sample SAMN15323441, study PRJNA562643) | freshwater metagenome | isolation source: river surface water | place: USA:Blue River Watershed | collected 2017-08-17
ATTGAACCCACGAAGAAGCATTGGAGAAACCACATGACACTTTTTAAGCCCATTCGACACAGCTTGTTGTCAGCTGTTTTGGCTTTGTTGCCCGCTGTGGTTTTTGCTGCACCTCAAACCTATAACGTGCGCACCGGCGATACGCTGGACCAAGTGATTCGCCAAACCATGGGCACCAGCCCGTTGAAAGTGGAGTTGTTGCGTCAAGCATTCATCGATCAAAACCCCAAAGCGTTTACCAAAACCTCACCCCGTTATTTGATGGCCGGTGCCGTATTGACTGTGCCCAACCATGAAGACTTGGTGCGTCAACATTTGAACGGCAACAAGCCAGCCAACGGTCTCATCGACGAGCGCAGAAACTGGGTGCGCTACCCCTGACATGGCCATCGTGGGCCCTGAGGGCGTTCGCCAAATTCAGGCCCTGCCACCGGTCCAGCTCGAAACGCGTCAAATTTATGTGGCCACACCGGTGGCCAAACAATTGGGCTTGCATGATGGGCAAGTGGTGCAAGCCAATGTGCAAGTGCAACACGATGGCGTGAAATTCATCGTGGGCTCGCAGGTGTTTAACACGCCTTTGTTGCCCTACATCAAGAACGGTGATTTAGCGCAACTGCGTGCCCAACTGTTGCCCTCCGGAAAATGGGTGTTGCAGTTGTTGCACACAGGCGCATTTGCGGGGCCAGATGGTTCAAATGCAGGTGTATCTGCCCAAGCGGCCCATTTGCCTTCGCGCTTGAACACCTTGTTGTTTCAGCCCTCGGGCATGACCCACATGTTGGCATTGTTACAACCGGGTGTGCTCGAGTCTTTGGTGCCTGTGCCAGATGCATTGGGGCTCAAACAACGCCTGCAAGCACAGCGTTTGCATATGGCCAGTTTGCAGCCGCAAACATTGAAACGCTGGTTCAGTGCACTCACCCAAAGCGGCGAAGCCAATTTGGCCGAGGGCGAGCCAGTCGGTGCTGACCCCAAAGTTTTGCTGCGTTTGTTGATGGCTGAACGTGACCGTGCAGGGCTGCAATCCACCCAAGAAAGTCAGACCCTCAGCCAGGCGTTAGACGAAGTCGAAGCAGCCCAAGTGCAAACTGTGCAAGATTGGCACCGAGGCGATTTGCAAATGACCTTTGTGTTGCCGTTCAGAGATGCCTACCCGGTGCAATTTCACATTGAGCGCAAAGGCAGCAAGCCCGGGCAACCCAAAAACCCGTGGGTGGTCAACATGCACACCGACAGCCCAACGCTGGGCGAGGTGTGGCTCAAAACCACCATCAGCGAAGCCACCAGCAAGGCCAATGTGCCCACGTCGAAAATTGATTTGGCCATGTGGGCTTTGCGTTCAGATGTGGCCACTCAAGCCCGCTTCAGTGCCGATGAACTCACCGATGAGTTAGAAAACGCAGGCTTGATCATGGGCAGCTTTCAAGTGTTCAATGCGCCTCGTCCCGATGGGCAACCCAAACGCCATGTGCCCGACCATGGCGTATTGGTCGATACCCAAGCGTGAGTTTGAAGCAGCATGCATTTCAACAAGCCCAACCAAACCTATACCGAAGCGGTGGCGCTCGAATACGGGCGCAACAAAGCACCGGTCGTGACAGCCAAAGGCGAAGATGAATTGGCGCGTCGCATTGTGGCTGAGGCGAAAAAGCAGGGTGTGTATGTGGCAGAAGACCCGCGCTTGTTGGCCATGCTCAGCAAGCTCGATGTGGGCCAAGAAATACCGCAAGACATGTTCACCGCGGTGGCCGTGATTCTGGCCTGGGTTTACTGGCTCAAGGGCATACAGCCCGGTGATGAAAAGAAATAGTCAAAGACTTGCTAAAAAGTAAGCGAATGCTTACTTGTCAAGCTTCGTTGTAACCACGGCCTCTGCGATTACGAGAGACTTTGCCCAAGCGGTCATAAATTTCGACCGAGCTTGAGGGGTCTTCCACTTGCAAGCTTTGCAAGGCGCCACGAATAGCGTCAATTTTTCGTGTGATCAGCACTTCGTTGCGGCGATGCAAATCGCGGCAGTGGGCCATTTGGTCTTTGAAGTCATCCCACTCTGCGCCCAAAGCGTCAGCCGAGTCGGGGCCTGTGATCCCAGCGAGTTGGGTCAGTTCTTGTAGCAAAACATTTTTGTCGGCTTGCCCTGCGTCAAAGGCATCCAAATTTTGAGCTTTCAGGTGCTCAAACTCCTGCTCCAGCATTTGCTCGAGCGAAAGCGCCAAGGCTTGGGCCTGCACCACAGCATCGGGCAAAGCTTGCGACATGGCGGTTGTCATTGACGGTCAGTGCGCCTTAGTTGGCGATCATTTTTTCCAAAGCCACAAAGTTTTCAGCAATGCGGCGTGGGTTCACAGGGTAATTGCCTTCGGCAATCGCCTGTTTGATCGACTCGACTTTGGCGCGGTCAAAGTCTGGCTGATCCATGACTTTTTGCGCAACGTTGCTGAGGCTCACTTTGTCTGCTCCAGCTGAAGCTTGCTCCAGCGGTTGTTGTTTCGGTTCATCTTTGGCTTGCGCTACAGATGATCTCTTTTTATCTACTTTTACAATCGTGCTGCGCAAGGCAGCGTTGGATTGCGTCATCCGACCGTAGTTTGAAATAGCGTCACTCATGATGGTTCACTTTCTTTAACCCTTTTTGGGTCAAAACTTTTTCACAACACTTCAATCGACCTCAAATTCTAGAACTTGAGGAAAATTTTCGAATTATTTTTATTGTTAACTTTTCACTTCAATCTTGCCGTGTTTTGACCTGTGACCACTGCAGTCAAAGATCGACCCGACTCGCTGTTTTTCAAGCGAATTTGTTCTCCCAAAGCACCTTCTTGCAACGCTTCCGCGCGCATGGTGATCAAAAAGCCTTGTCCTGCACCCGCGGTCACTTGCACTTCTTGCCCACGTTTGACCATGATTGCTTTTTTGAGGTCAAAAGTTCTCAGAGGTGCATTGGGTGCCAAATCGCGCACCAATTCCATATTCACCACCAGTTGGGGGTCTGCAATGATTTGGTTTTCCATGCCAGAAGCGGGCATTTCAGTCAGCACAAACATGTCTGGGCTGATGATCGTGCCACGTTTGAGCACTTCTTTGGCCACCAAAACTTTCACCAATGCGGCAGCCGCAGGGGTGTCGGTTTTGGCAGAGGGGGGCGTCGCCCCGTTGCCAAGGGTCACAAACAATTGCCATTGAGGTTGCGCACAACGCACCCGCACATTGGGTTGGTTCACAAAAGGTTGTTCAAACTGCAGTTTTTGTTGACAGGGTTGCACGACGATGCGGTTGTCCAAGGGCACCACATGTAGGGTGCGACCTTGAAGGCCCGGGTGCGTGGCAGCCCATTGCAAAACCTGCTGTTGTAAAAGTTCAAAAGTCGTGGCATTCGATGATGCGTTTGCATTCGGCAAAGTGGCCTGCGAAGTCACGCTGGAAGCCGCCAAAACAACAGCCAAAGACGCACCCCTACACACGCGTGTTACGCGCGGTATGTCGGGTTTTCTTAGGCACAGCATTTGCATGTTCTTTCGGGTCAGGTGTTGAAAATTTGACGTTTTGTTTCAGATGACCAATGCCAATGCAAGAACGATACCAACTTTCAAACAGGCCCAGCCATGCGACTTGATCAGCCCATCACCGATGCCTCCGGTTTGCCCCAGCTGCCGCGCAGCCCGCTTGCTTTCGCGCGCTCAGCGCCGGCGTTCACGCGCGCGTTAGCGGCTGCACAAACGCAGCCCAACGGCACTTTGGAAGTGCCAGCGGCCACGGCGCAGTCGATTGCTTCTGCATCGTCAGAGGTGGGTGGGGGAGAAACAGCGCAGCCCTGGACCACCAAAGTGCGAGCAGGTCAAACTTTGAGCGGCATTGTGCGCGAGCAAATGGCGCAACGGGGTGTCAATGTTTCCAACGGTGAAGCTTTGCGTTTGGCGCAAATGGTGGCGCAGTCCAACAAAATGCCCAATGCCAACTTGATTCATCCTGGCCAGTCATTGAACTTGGACAGTTTGAATTTGTCCTTGCAACAAGGCTTGGCCGTCAAAAGCGCAACCCAAGTTGCGATTGCACAGAACAACGCCAACTTCAACGGGCCATTGCCCAATGCCTCTATTAATAGTGCCACGCAAATTCAGTTGCTCAACAAAGGCGACCGCAGCAACAACCCGGTACTAGAAAAAACCTTAGACCGTGCGATTGAAAAAGGCTTCATGCCAGCCAGCGACAAACAAGCGGTGATGAACAAAATCATTCAACTGTCGATTCAGCATCGTTTTGCACCCGACGATTTCGCGCGCCTTACCTTGATGGAGAGTGATGGCATGAACCCCAAGGCCAGCAACAGTCGCTGTCACGGCATCATTCAGTTTTGTGATGGCCCCGATCGGGGTGCCGCAAGCGCTGGTTTTGGCGCCAACCCACGCGCCATTTTGAACCACAGCGTGTTGCAGCAACTCGACATGGTGGACAAATACTTTGAAGAAACGGGTTTGAAGAATTACGGCCCCGCGAGTTTGGATGATTTGTATCTAACAGTGCTGACCCCAGCTGCGCGCAATGAAACGCGACCCAATGTGGCCTTGAACATTCAAGGCCAACAAGCGGCTTACTTGCATGTCAACCGCGATGTGCGAGCACCGATCACACGCAATTCCATTTTGGCGGGGCTGCATCAAAACGCCAATGACCGTTTGTTTGGCAACAGCCAAACGGCCCAGCAACGCAACAACGCTTTGCAGGCTGCGCGTTTGAGTGCTTACGCAGAGCAGGCGTCGGTCACGCAAGTTCGCTAAAACCGTCAGTGTTTGTTTGCGGACAAATACTCTAAGGCTCTAAGGTTCTAAGGCTTTTCTGCTCAAGCGGCAACCGAGCGGCAACACAGCGGCAACACAGCGGCAACACTTTGCCGCAGGCAGCGTCAAAAACCCATTGGCACATCTCTTGCATTAATCGACACGAGATCTCACAACTTGAGGTCATGTGTCAATTCAACGGAGTCTTCTTTTAGGAGTTGTGCCATGAATCTATTTCAAAGCGCATTAGGAATTCATGAACGTGCATTGGGTGTTCGCAGCCAACGCATGGAGGTGATCGCGCGCAACATTGCCAACGCTGACACGCCCAATTACAAGGCGCAGGACATTGATTTCAAGTCGATGTTGAAAGAACTCAAAACCGAGTATTTGACAGCCACCAACGAAAAACATTTCAGCGCCATTCAGGAAGCACCTGACAACGGCATGCGTTTTCGTACCCCATTTAACAGTTCATTTGACGGCAACACCGTTGAGATGAACGTCGAACAAGCCCAGTACGGTAAAGCCGCTACTGAATACCAAGCCACTTTGCAGTTTTTGGAAAACCGCATCAGTGGATTGCGCAAAGCCATGCGCGGGGAGTGATGAACCATGCAACTAGATAACGTTTTTGGCATTGCTGGTACAGCGCTGAATGCGCAAACCATTCGCATGAACGCCACCGCTTCTAACTTGGCCAACGCCAACTCTGTGGCGGGCAGCGAAGAAGAAGCGTATCGTGCCAAGCGCCCCTTATTTAAAGCGCTCATGAAAGAAGAGATGACCCACGCTGGCGCCCAATTTGTGGGTGGCGTGAAAGTCGACCGCTTGGTCAACGACCCCACACCAGTGCGCAAAACTTGGGAGCCCGGTAACCCATTGGCCGACAAAGAAGGCTATGTGTTTCATTCCAATGTGAATGAAATGTCAGAGATGGTGGACATGATGGCCGCCTCGCGTTCGTATCAAAACAACGTGGAAGTGGTGAACACTGCACGCCAGTTGATGATGCGCACCCTTGAAATCACCAAGAGCTAACGCTGAGTAGGCATCAACATGGCAACCACCACCTCTACGCTTCCCAGTGGCATCGTCAAGTACGAAGACTACCAGGCTAAGCAAAAAAATAAACCCACCAATGAACAGATGGGGCAAACCGAATTTTTGACTTTGTTCACCACACAGCTCAAAAATCAAAACCCACTCGACCCTGTCAAAAACGAAGCCTTCGTGGCGCAGTTGGCTCAGTTCTCTCAGTTAGAAGCGACCACCGCGATGAAGACCAGCATGCAAAACTTGGTCAGCAGTTTGGCCAATGACCGTTTGTTGGGTGCCACATCTTTGATTGGCAAAACCGTGGCTGTGCCTGATGGCCCTGTGACGGTGACGGACTCCACTGTGTCGCAAGGTGTGGTCAATTTGCCCACCGGCGCGGACGGCATCAAGCTACAGGTTTACAGCGACAAAGGTATTTTGGTGCGCACACAAATTTTTGGTGCACAACCTGTGGGTGATTTCACCATTGCTTGGGACGGCATGACCGACGGTGGCAATCCAGCCCCCAACGGTACTTATCGCTATGTGGCCAATGTCAACAGCAACGGTTCAGTGACCAAGCCCACTGTCAACACCTATGCCCCAGTTACAGGCGTAACCAGCGCTGGTACCTCTGACGGCACGATGTTGCTAGAAGTTGCTGGCGGCAAGACCGTCAACTTGGCCGACGTCAAGCGCGTCAGTTATTGAAAAAGATTTTTAAAAAGATTACTCGTAGGAGCTAAAGCACCATGTCTTTCTATACCTCTCTCACCGGTTTGAACGCAGCCACCGCACAGTTGGGCGTGACCAGTAACAACATCGCCAACGTGAGTACCACAGGTTTTAAACGAAGCCGTACTGACTTTGGCGACATTTTTGCGACATCACCTTTGCAAAAGGCTTCGGCCACCATCGGTCAAGGTGTGTCTTTGAAACGTGTGGTGCAAGAGTTCGGTCAGGGCAACATGATCTTCTCGTCAAACACCTTGGACTTGGCGATCAGCGGTGACGGTTTCTTCCCGCTCAAATCGCAAGACGGTTTCCAAGACATCTTTACCCGTAACGGTGTGTTCATGATGAACGACCAATACAACGTGGTGAACTCAGCAGGTCAACGTTTGATGGCGGCGTCAGTCGACTCGTCCGGCAAAGCGAATTTGGATGACATGAATGTGTTGACCATTCCGCAAAAAACCACCGGCATGGCCAAGCAAACCAGCAAGGTGCAGCTGGGCTTGAACTTCCCTGCCGATGCTGAGGTGATTACCAAAGACTTTAACCGCAACGACCCCGAAAGCTACAACAAAAGCACTGCGTTGACTGTGTATGACGCGGGTGGTAACTCGTATTTGGCGTCGGTGTACTACGTGAAAACACAAAACGCCAGCCAAGAGTCTCCTAACAACAAATGGCAAACCTATGTGTATGTGGGTGATAAATTAGTGAGTGCTTCGTTGCAACAAGCCACCAACACCACCGGCGAGTTGATGTATGTCAACAAGTATGGTGAGTTGCGCGCCAAGAGCGACTTTAAGACTCCCGAAGAAATTGCTGAATTGAACAGTAGCTTCTCTAAGAAAACCATCAAGTTTTCATTGGATGATTTGACAGATATCCGCACATCTCAACCTGCCACCGTGGTAGCGGGTTTAGCCACTGATTTGGGTACCGGCTCAAACGATGGCATTGACTTTGGCAACTACCTGAATGTCAGCAAGTCTGACTTGTTGCGTCAACAAGGCAGCAGCTCGATGACGTTTGCGGTGGACTCCACATCGGGAGGTAGCCGAGAAATCACGTTTGGTCCAGAGGGCGCACGCGTGACGGTCACGGTCAGCCCTGTGGGTACCACCCCTCCCACCATCGATCAGGTGGTGAGTGATTTGAACAACAACGCCAACTTCACTTCTTACTATGTGGCGCAAACCGCTTACACAGAGGCTCGTATCAGCAGCATTAGCTTAGGCAATGCCCCAGCCTCTAACCCGTTGTCAAACTTCATTGTTGATTTGGGCGGTAAGCAATACGACATCTCTTTAGACTCAACATTAGATAATCTGGAAGATATCGCTGCGGATATTCAAACCAAATTGCGCGTTGCAGCTGATGGTTCTGCAGCGGTAGAAAACATCACTGTGACCAGCGGTGGCGCAGGTTTGTTGCAGATTAATGATGCGGCAGAACGTAATATCAAAGGCATTGAGCTGGTGAAACTGAGCAATGCTGCTGCTGCTGTGTCCACGGGACTCGCTCCCGTCTACGATAGCCCAGTTCTGAAAATCACAGCGATTGATCCCAATGTGAGCGCTGCCGACATGAACAGCGATAAAACCGGTTTGGTGGTGAAGCAAAACAACATCACCTTGTCGAGCACGGCATCTCCAGCCACAGCCGCTATGCACGAGACGGCCTATACCCGCGCCAAGGTGACTTACACATTGGGAACCGGCCCTACGGTCAAAGCCACTTTTGGTTCGGCTAGCGCGCCTTTGACGGAAGAGGCCAGCACCGGCTCTGAGTTGGTTGATAAGCTCAATAAAAATGCCACTTTCTCGGCTGATTTCATTGCCTCCATTTCAGGCTCTACCTTGACGGTGAAAGCACGTGACCCCATCAAGTCAAGCGCGACTACGATTTCTGACAATGTGAAGGTCTTTCAAAATGCCGTTGGCGCCACAGAAACATTTGCTGCCGTGGCTGGCGTTGACACCGATGGCAAAGCTGCCTTGGTTGATGGAACCAAGCGAAGCGTTGACGATTTGAAAAATCTATTCAAGGTGAACGTTGACAACTCGATTGAAGGCGTGACCGTGGGTCTAGATCACTTGCTGGAGAGCATGGCTGACTTGCCATCCACAGCCAGCAAGAAACTTTCTGGCGCACAAATCGCTGCCGAGTTGACCAATGTGATTCAACGTGCTTATGGTGACGAAAAGCCATTTAACTTCTCTACCATCGAGGCACCTACTTTCAAGATTACCTTAGCCAAGTCAAACGGCACAACGTTGTCTGAGTTGCCGATTGATCTGTCTGCTGCAGGTGATATGCGTCATGAAGATTTGGTGCGCACAGTGCAGCACCAAATTGATGAAAACGGCCAATACAGCGGTTTGATTGATGTGTCCTATGACACGCAGTTACAAAAACTGATGTTCACACCCAAGGACAACTCCAAAGTCACCGTGAGCAGCGAGCGCACAGCCATTGGTTTAGCAGATCCTTTGGTGCAAGGCGTGAACGACCAGTCGGTTGGTTTGTCCATTTCGCCATCTGTTTCGACAGGTGCTTTCAGAGCATCTAACGATCAGCGTTATGGCATGAAGGTGGAATACGACGGTGTGAAGCAAACCTTCGTCTTTAAATCAGGTTCAACCGGTGACGGGTCGAGTATTGGCATCAGCGACATTCGACCTGGCAGCCTTTCAACCCAAACTGCCAAAGGTCTGGGTTTGACAGGTGACCCTACCACTTATGTGGTGACACCCTCTACAGTTGACGCTTTGCGTGGTGTGTCTTCCAAGCCCGCTGTGTTGACCGGTAACGCCATGGCGGTGAACGTTGATAACAACTTCTCAGTGGATGCCACCAACAACCAATTTGTGGTGTCGGTCAACGGTATCACTGGAACTGTGACCATCCCGCCCAAAGACACTTACACCTTGGGCACCTTCATGGAAGCTTTGCAGCACGGTATCAACAGTTTGCAAAGCACATCGAAAAATGGTCTGACACCTCAATCGGCCAACGGTGTGAAGGTCAGCTACGACGCTAAGTTGAATGCACTGACGTTTACCACTGGCACCGCTTCTACGGACTCCTACATTAAGGTGACTGGTGAAGCGCGCTGGGGTCTTGATGGCTTGGATGCGAAGTTTGGTACCACCACAACCTGGATCAAACCCAAGGCGTTTACCGATGAGAAGGGCGCCACGGTTTACATCGATGGTTTCGGAAATGAAACATCCTCTGCAGCTGATTTTGACACTTTGCCTTCATGGTCACCCATTTACTTCGACAAAGGTGAGTTGACCTTTGACACGGCTGGTAACTTGGTGTCTCCCAAGCAAGGTGCGCAGTTAGACACTGTGTATCTGCCAAACGGTAAAGGTGCTTTGACGATCAACATCGACTACTCAAAGTCGACGCAGTTTGCTTCACCTTTTGCGGTGTTGTCACAGTCACAAGACGGTGCACCTGAAGGTGACTTGGTGGGTCTGGCCATTAAAGATGACGGTTTGGTCGCAGCCAGCTATTCAAATGGTGCTCAAAAATCATTGGCCAAAGTTGTGTTGGTGAACTTCTCTAACCCCACAGGTTTGCGTCAGATTGGTGATACCAACTATTACAAAACATCTGAATCAGGCACACCTAAATACGGTGAGGCTGGTTCGGCTGGCTTCGGTACCGTGCGTTCAGGCGCTACCGAACGTGCCAACGTCGACTTGACACAAGAACTGGTGGACTTGATCACCGAGCAGCGTAACTTCCAAGCCAACGCCAAGGCCATGGAGACCAGCACCTCGATGACGCAAACCATCATTCAGATCCGAAATTAATCGGGCTGACTAACCATTAAGAGACTGCTATGGATCGTTTAGCTTTCAACGCAATGGCCGCCATCAACGAAGAGCGGTTGGTGCGTCAACAGCTCTCCAACGACATTGCCAACGTGTCTACTGTGGGTTTCAAGCAAACCTACGAAGCCACGCTGCAACCCAACAAAGCAGTGGGTTTGGGCTTTGATTCACGTTTGCAACCGCACCTCTACACCACTGACCAAGTGCGTTTGGAGCCTGGCCCTTTGATGGTCACGGGGCGCGACCTAGACGTTTCGTTGAACCACAAAACTGTCATGGGTGTCACTGGCACCGACGGCACCCTGGCGTTCACCCGCCGCGGTGATTTGCGCGTCAACAACAACGGCGTGCTCGAGACCGGCTCTGGCCACATCGTGCGCAGCCAAGATGGTGGCCCGATCACTGTGCCGCAAGGTTTTCGTTTGACTTTTGGCACCGATGGCAGCCTGTTTGCCACCGACACCACCCAACCAGCACCTCAACAGGCCCAGCTGGTGGGGCAGATCATGCTGCGCGACGCCAGCGCCACGACCCTGATCAAGCGGACCGATGGTTTGTATGCGGTTGACGAGAAACCACTTGGCACGGACTTTGCATCAGGTAATGGTGAGATTTCTTTGACACCGCAGGCCTTGGAAGGCAGCGCTGTCAATCCAATGACATCAATGGTCAAGCTGATTGAACAGAGTCGCTCGTTTGAGCATCAGATTCGAATCATCAAAGAAAGCAAGTCCAACGATGAGTCAGGCGCTTCCATGATGAGGAGCAACTGA
>JACCDP010106725.1_pt1 | contig 11168 bp, 5 predicted proteins | sample 7445841 | NCBI WGS metagenome assembly JACCDP01 (sample SAMN15323441, study PRJNA562643) | freshwater metagenome | isolation source: river surface water | place: USA:Blue River Watershed | collected 2017-08-17
ACTTGTTAATTCTTGAAAGGTAGGCATTTTTATCTCTGTATATTCTTATGTACTAGTATCTTAATTTATTTTATGATGTTTTTGAAATTTGAACTTCAAATTGTTTTGTTGCCCCTGAAGCTGTACCACTAATGACAACATATGTTTTGATAATATTTTTATTTGCTCGGGAACCATAAATCGTAAAGTTCGATTCTGGAATTGACTGAACCCCAAGGGTTAGTGTTAAACTGGTACCACCAACGGAATTCTCCCCAGCATTTCTATCTAAAATATATGTTGCTCTTTTAAGACCATCAACGTTATCTGGTCTTCTGCCTTGCACATTTAGAAATCTTGAATCTAGATTAACAATAAAAGTTTGATCTCTTAATTCTGGATCAATTGATGTTTCTTCTCGTATTGTTTGTTCAACAGTAATTGTTCTGGTTCTGGTTGTTACGTTGCCGATTGAAAGCACATCTGAAGTTGAATCAAATCCAACACCTTGAAGGCTTACAATTGGCATTCTTAGTAGGTTTGGATTAGAAACAGAAACACATCTATATTTTTGTGCATAGCTGCCATTTGGCAATGCCTCAAATACTGGTGTATTTTTTTCTATCTTTTCAATACCAACAGTCCTACCATATTTTTGAATAATTGTATAATCTACTTCATCATCACCAATTGCAAATTTAGAAATTCTAAACGAACCATCGCCTCTGGCAATTAATTCTCTGCCTTTAAGCGTTAAAACTGCATCTAATATGATAGTTGATGTTGTGGAATCTAAAAAACCCATAGTATTATTTCCTTAAGTTAATTAATTTGATTATTGGTTTTTAAATATAGACTCAATCCGTTTTGTTATATATCCAGACTCTTGTCTATCTGTATCAGCATTAATATTCTTTAATCTTTCAGTATTAAGTTTCTGTTTAAGTAATGTTCTATTAATTGCCCCATCAATTGGTTCACGTATAACATTTTCTGTACGATCTTCCAGTTTTATTTTCAACAACTGCTGCTCGTTTACATCAATATTCACCAATTGTATTTGATAACAATCTTCTGCTTTTATTGCTAAAAGATTTAAATCTTTATCATCTTTGTTAAAAACTTTTAAGTATTCTGGGTTAAAATACACATGCATTTTACTATGATACTGATCTCTTAAGCTATCCACAAATGTATCTTGATTTATATACATATTTGGATATGCCTTTGGTGCGCCAGAAGTTGAGAACAAGTCTACTATAAGCCTATTTTGTATTTTGTTATATCTTACTCTAAATTGACTTGAATAGTTTGAACTAATACCATGAGCATCTATTGAAGTTAAAGCATAGTAAGCAACTGTTTCTTTAGTAAATTCATAGTCATAGTAAATTGTTTTTGGACCGCTGAGGAATTCAACTAGATAAGGTTCAATAAACTCACCAGATGAAACTTTTAATTCAGAATCATCAAAGTTATATTCTTTTATAAGTTCATAAGGCTCAAGCATAGAGTACCTTCTAAAAACTTGAAATCTTTTAATATCTCTTTGAGTATTAACAGGCAAATTCCAAGAAATCTTTAATGTATTTTCATTTGGATTAAATTTAAAAATAATATCTTGTGGTGGAGTTGGAGGTGTGTTTTCAACACAAGTTATTGAACTTGTTGTTGTTCTGCTAGCGACAAGTATTCCCAAACTGCTTATCAGTGTTGATACTTCATCTATACCTTCAATTTCAATGTAAAAAACAGTCCTTATTCTGTATAGATAAGTTGCGCCATATTTTACTTTAAAATCAGCATACACTCCTCTGTTTGGATTTTCTACAAATATATTTTCTTTTTTTATTTCCCGACCATCTTCTGCTAGCTCATATTTTTCAATAATATATCCAATTGTTTGTATAAATGGAGTGTGAACTTCAGAAAATAAAACATTTTGAGTTACAAAATTATCAATTTCAAAATCATACTCTTCTCTTGAAATCCTTGTTGAATCTTTAAATTTTCTTGCGTCGGTCTGAATTCTTCTTGCATCTGGAATGAATCCCAATAGTTCATCTCCAAACGGGTTAGTTGGATCATTATATGAGTTATAATTCACAACATCAAAAATTACTTTATTATTAATTTGAATATTGCTTTTATAATTTTTTAGTATTTTTGAATAATCTTCGGATTCTATTTCTTGGTCATCTTGATTAAAAAATCTTAAACCATAAAGTCTTGGACTTAATCCATTTGCCAATAGTTCTGGTCTAATTCTCTCACTAGTTGTCCTTGTGCTACGTGCCAATGCTTCAGTACTGGATTGATTTGGATTTGATTGATCCGTATTTTTTAGCAACGTCTCAACAAATAAATTTAATTTACTGTCCACTGAAAGATCTTGAATTTCAAGAACACTATAATCATCATAACTAAAGCTATTTTCAAAATAAACTTTATCTATATTGCTTCTTATCTTAACTTCTCTTGCAATATCTGCTCTGTTACCAACAACAAATGGTTGCCATGTTAAATTAACATATCTTGGAATTCTTGTGTTTAAATCAATATTTGATTGGATATCTGTTGGCAAATCTGTTGAATTTATTGCACGATATCTATTTGGTACACTTTCTCCTGTTTCATTTGACCTTTCGTCTTTTTGAAAAAAATTATAAACAAAAGAAGTTCTAAACTGTTCAATTTCCGCCACATCAACAGTAGAAATTTTTTTTGATGGTAAACTAACCTGTACTCTATTTGCCATTTTAACCTATTGCCTCTACGGAAACATAAAACTCATCTAGAATTGCACCTTCTAGATCTTTTATAAAGAGTTTATTGCCAACTTTAAATAATCTGTCTGCAATATATTGATTACTAAGAACATTACTTGGTGTTCCAACATCATCAATTTCAAAATCTTTATCAATATTAACCTGAACATTAAAAATTCTATCAAACATTTTTTCTGAAAAAATGATTTGATCAGTTAGTTCTCCTTTAAAAGCAATCATAGAATTTTGCATTAAAGCTAAAGCATCTCTAATTGCTACATCTATTCTGCTGTCAGCCAGTATTTGCCTTATTGGTCTGGTATCATTTATACCAAGGGTTGTAAGATACAATCTTAAAAGTTGGTTAATTTGATCATTATTTGTAACATAATTGCTATAAGCATTTATTGGGAAAACATCATCTGTTAATTTTAAACCAGTTAACAAAGTGTTATATTTACTAAACAAGTAATCTTTTACATGATTATTAAAAAGCTCTTGTTTTTCTGCGTTTGATAAATACGTTATATACTTTGAATATGTGTTTATATTTGACTTTGTTAAACTATTTTCTTGATTGACATTCTTTTTGTCTTTTAAGGTTATTAACCCACTTTGTTCATCAAATAAGCCAAATGGATCTATCGTTAGATTATCTGGATATGTTGAGGCAAAAAGACCTAAATCAAACAAGAATTTTTTTGGTTTAAATTTTAAATCTTCAAACAATAGACTTTTTCTATAAACAGCAAGATATACTAATTCTTCTCTTCCTTTTATATCAGTAATTTGTTCTGCGCCTGAGATTGCATTAGTTTTACTGCCCTTATTATTTAATGCATCTATAAATCCATTTGGTAAACCAACAGTTAATATTTTTGTTCTTTCGTTTGTTTGTGTTTTAAGTGTATTGTTTAATGTTAGCAAATGATTATATTCATCTTCTGTAACAGAAAATGCGAACGGATCTAGTAATGAATTTACTGATCTTAGTTGCTCAATTAAACTACTTGCAATTCTATATTGCGATTTTCTTAGTAAATTTGGATTTAGTCTAAGAATACTTTTTTGTTCTGCCGTTAGTTTATTAAAAACATCAATTCCAATACGCTTAGCGTTGCTTAAATTTGTTGATATTATTCCAAATATACCCAAAGAAACCTTTAGGAAATCTTCCTCTCCTACTAATGCCTCAACTATTTTTCTGCTTGCATCATAATAGGAATCAACGGATCTGGGGCGTCTAAAATTAAGAAATGTATCACTGTTCCCAGTGTTTGGTGAGTTTAGTGATACTTCATTTGTACCTGTTGTTAAGGTACCATCTATGTTTGATATTGTTTTTTCAATACCCTGGCCAGCAGCTAAACAATTATCTCTGTTGTATGATATACGAATTTGTCCAGAATTACCAGTATCAAAATTTACATCAAAAAATCTTAAAGTAAATGAACATATAATCTCAAACAACATAGCAAGAATATATGAAAGTGATACATTAGAATATTTTGTTGTAAACAAATTCTCAGTCAGGTAAGTATCAGAATTGTTTGAAATCATTGCGTCTTGATCTAATGCAACAGCTATATCAACAAAGTCTTTTAAAAGATTAGGTTGATTGCTAAAAGTTGCATAAACAGTAGCAGTTAATGTTGATGCAATCTGATCTTTGTTTTCAATAACGACCATTGGATTATCGAGAGCAACACCTCCAATATTTCCAAGCATGTTTTCATTTAGAGATATCTCTTGAACTAATGGAGTTACAAGTTTATCAGCCACATAGTTTGTTATTGTTCTAGCCATCGATAATGCTGCTGAACGTAAAATTGCTGATTGATTAACTTCTGAGTTTAATACAATTTCTTGAAAATTATCAAGATCTGGAAAAATTGTAGTTGTTTTTAGCTCTAATTTAAGATTTCTAAAAATACTACGTTCAGTTGAGTTTTCGATAGAAGATAACCCAAGTAATAGTGCAAATTGAAAAAGATAATGTTTTAACACTTTATCACTTTGAGCAAGGTTTAATAATGCAGGTATTATTAAACTTTCTTTACTTGGAGCCCCATTTGTTTGACTTGTATTAATATAATTTAATGAATTTTTTACAGCATTTAAAAATTTTTTGCTATAACTGTTTGGTAATAATTTATTTTTAAAATCATAAAAATCAAATATTTTTGTATAGACACTATCAGTGTTTGCAATTTTTCGAGATAAATCTTCAGCATATGTAGTCAATTGTGCAATTGATGAGTTTTGTATAGTAAGATTTTTAAAGAATAAATTACCAGGTACATATGTTGTTTCACCATCGTCAACAATAGTGTTTTCAAATGGTAATACAATAATTCCTGGATTTGCTGTATTTGTTAGATACAAACTACTTCCAATTGTATTAATTCCTAATGGTTGTGTAAATATATCTCTTGGCGGTGCTCCAATAATATTATCAAATGGATTATCATCATCAGATCTAGAAAAATTTGTGGTTATTGCATTTCTAACTTCTGGCTTTGATAGACCTCTTGAAACACGTAAAACCCTATTAAGAACTTGCATTAAAAGTTTAATTCTATCAGTTGGATTATCTGGCAAAGAGTTTGAGAAATTACCGTAGTTTGTTGATGTAACGGCAGTTCTTGTAATTGTTGAATTTATTGGTGTTTTTATTGATTTTAAACCAAATGAAAAACCATTTGTTTTTGTATAGGTTGTATCAACAATAACTGAATTTAAATCATTTGTTCTATTTGGATCTGTTAAGTTTAATAGATTTACACTGTAATCTTCAGATGCTGATCTTAAATCAAATAATAATTGATATAAAATTTTTGTATCAGAAAATGTGTTGTAGGAAGTTTCACTAAACCCCATTTTTTTAACAAAAAAATCTTTGATATTTTGCAGATTGTTTATTCTGAAAAACTCTTCATGTATTTCTCTAACTTGAAAAGCTTTATCAAATAAATCAAATACACTAATAACAGACTGAAATATATTCAGCTTTGAATTTTCTGCGGCAACAAATCTATTAAATCCAACATTTATTTCATTTAAAGTTGCAGATGTAGTTTGATTAGCACTTAAACTAGCATAAAGTTTTTGAACTGTTTCTTTTCTTAATTGATTGGTTTGATACTTGTAGTCTATAAAATAACCAGTATCATTAAATCTTAATTCAGATTGGTTAGTAAATACTGGCTCGTAGTCTATAAGTGCAATAATTTCTGGTCTTTGACTGCTGAAACCATTTAAGCTTGATGTGCTAAAACCTGTACCATTTATTGTATTATTTGAAAGTTGAAGCGTATCAACTCTATCATATATACCACTATCTAGCACCTGTGGATTATCAATAGGTCTAACTCTTGCTAATGGATTAGCTAATGCGGGTGGATCTACAGTTGTTAAAGTTGATGAAGCTATGTCTGCTAAAATTGGCTGTGGTGCTGTTGCAACTGGAGCACTTCTTATTTGTCTTCTAAAAACATTTCCCTGACGATCTGATCTATATCTTCTTGCAATGTCTTCGCTTGCAGTATCAACACTTGAAGTTGTTGGCAAATCTGTGCTTTGTCCAATACTTTCTATATGTGCATTTCCAAATCCTAACTGTCGTGGCATATTGATTCCTTAAATTATAATTGTATTACTTTTTACTTCTTGACCAAGAACAAGATCAAAATAAACTGGTATAATAATATACTCTAAATTGCCACTTTCTCCATCCGTTAAAATATCATAAAAGTTAAAAGTGTTTGTTTCTGAAACATTGTGTATTGTACCAACCACTTTTCGTGCAGAAAGCTGTTGAGTTAAAATAATAAAATGATCTACCCTATCAAGATTACCCTCAACTTTCCATTGTAAAATATTCAATGTTCGATTTTTATTTGTTGCAATAACATCTTTAACGATTGGTAAAACATTGCTAAAATCTGCATTATGCTCAACTACCTGACCTGTAGGTCCAAAAGTATATTGAGAGTTTGTATGTTGTTCTCTTAAAGAGATTTCTGTCACCATTGTTCCTTCTCTTAAAACAAATGGGTTTCTTGAAAAATAAGGTCTGTAAGTATAGGTTTTGTTGTTATAAGAACCAGTAACTTGCAATTGCGGCAACAAACTGTCTGCGGTTCTTAAAAAGGTATACACTGAATACTTGTAAGAATATCCTGGCTGTAGTGGTTTAACGTTTTTATTGGCTCTAAGAAATCCATCGTTAAATAACGGACTTTGTAATATTCCAAAATCCTCTTCCTCCCCAGTAGTCAGATTTTTTCTTAGCACTTTATATGCAAAACTATTAGCGGTATCAGTTACTTCAAAAATATTTCTATAAAGATCATATATACCTTGAAGTTTAAAATTCTCTAATATAAATGCAGAGTTTTCTCTGTTTAAATCAGACCTAAGATCAAAGGTTACATTTAGATTATTCCCAGTTATAGAGTTGTTTGCATTTAAAATCTGAGTCGTAATTTGGTTATTTTTTATTTCAGGATTAAATACTATTAAGTTATCAAGAGCTTTTCTTACAATACCATCTCTTGAAGTGACATAAGCATTGTAAATATAAGTTTTACCTGGAGATAGGTTTCTATCTGTTAAAGAGAAGTTTATTGATCCATTTAAAAAACTGGGTCCAAATATTGTGTTTTCATCAACAGTATCGTCGTTTTGTTTTCTTGTTATTTTAATGCTGACTGCATCTCTAAACTGAACAATACCATCAATTGCAATTGTGTTATCTGCGTTAAAACCATAGTTCCATATTACTATTGGGTCAGTGATTAATGTTGTGTCAACAATTGAATTTGTAGTTGGAGGTACAGTAACTGAATTAAATAGTAAACCCTTTCGTTCTTCAATAGAAGATGCAATTGCTCTTATAATGGTTCTTTTATTTAGTGTCTTACTAACTTCAACCTTTATTTCATTTTGTTCTTTTGTTATTGGAATTTTACCAAGAAATGTATAGGGTTGTGTGTAGTCATTATCGTTTAAGAATTCTTTATAGTAAAGAAGTATAAATGTGGCTTTTGGGTCCATCTGCTTTAAGAATAAAACAATTTTACCATCACTTCCACGCCTATAAAAAGAAGTAATTTCTGGTGCAAATTTAGGAGTTAAAAAATCATCTAAATTTTTACCATGATTTATTGAAATGTATTTTCCATATATTGGTCTTGCCGCATCATCAAACATTTCAATTTCAAAATAAATTGTAGAAACACCCGCTAATACACTAGTATTAATTGTAAAATCTAAAGTTACAACTACTCTTGAAGTTGTGATTGTTGCAATTTTTGTTAAAAATGAAGTTGAACTAATTGGACTATCTTTTGTTAGTGATGTCGGGGCAGTTAATGTTTGTTGAATTAGTCCAATTGGACTTGCTATTGCTCCAACTGGTGTGGTTTGTGAGGTTGTGGATATTCCACCTAAAGATCTAACTGCTGATACAATTCCACCTGTTCTTCTTATCAAAGATGCTGGATCGGTGTTTTGTACAATTGCTCCACGCATTTCTCTAGTAATAGTTTCATTTGTAAGCGTTTGACTAAGTTGTCCAATACGCCCCGCACTTTCTGGTTGCCCAACAGGTAGTCTCTCAAAAACTGGTTGATTTTTTATATCTGCTACAACTGTTGAAGTTAATATCTTTTCTTCTCTGCTGTAATTGTTTGCTTTAGCCTGTTCGATACTTTCTCTGCTTGCATAATCGTATAATGAAAAATTAACTGTTTTTAGAATATTTTGATCATTTCTTTGTATAACTTGTTTTTTATTGGTACTAATATTCCTAATTTCATCAATTAAAGTTTGGTTACCAATAGATATATCGTTTCCAATCGATAGATTTTGTGTGCCATCCAAATTTCTTTGCTTAGGTTGCTGTGGTATTAAGTTAGCACTATCTCCATTTCTATCTTTTGAAAAGATTGGTTGTGGAGTTTGTTTTGCTACTTTTGAAAAGTAAATTTTGCCGCCGAAAGCATTATTCCTCTTAGCCGCTTCATTTAAGTCAACTTGAAATTCAATAGAATAAACAGTAGTTGTTTCGGTAACAGATTTTAGATTAAAAGCTGTTTGTTCATTGATTAAAATTATTGAATTTGATGTTGTGTTCTTAAATTTCATATTTTTTTACTTTCACAGCGTTTTAATTGTAATCATAGATAGTGGTTTAATCATAAGAGGATAAGTTCTGTAAGTTATTCAAACACCAATGTAAACAAATTTATAAATGTACTTGCATTGTTATCATCTTTATATAATTTGCCGACAAAATAAATGTGTCTAGTTAAGCTACTTGTAGCATCAATTAATTCTTCTCCATAGTCGATGATATCTAGTTTTTTAATAACGCCGCCATTAACTTCTAAGATTTGTCCAAGTAATGTGTTTGCAGTAGACGTATCTGAAAACTCTATTGTTTTCTTCATTCCAATATTTTCTAGTCTTTGAAACTCTATGGATAAAGACCCAGAGGTTAATAGTTCTTGAGAACCAAAACTAACATAGTTTCCAAGAGGAACAGTTGTGTTCCCCTTTTTTTTATTTATCGGAGGCAAAAATTTAAAATTAGGTAGATTGCTTAAGCGTTTATCAACAAACACACTTTCGGCTTGATTGATATCAATTTCAAAAATGCCAGAGTTTACATTTATAGGTGTTTCTCTTGTGATTACAAAACTTAATTCATTTGCTGATAATTTAAATTCCTCACCTTCATCTTGAAATGAAGGGCTTTTTAAAATTCTTAAGTCTTTAAGGTTTTGGAGACTTGTTGATAAAATCTGCCCTGAATAGCTTTGTACAAGGGCAGAGCTAATTGGAGGGATTGCGCCAGAAACAGTTGTAAAAATCTGACCAGATTTTACTCTAAAAAGATCAGATGAACCAGATAAACCAAGCAATGGATCTATTTTTAGAAATCCACTGTCATCATATTCATATATGATTGTATCTTGTGGTCTTGAACGAGCTTCAAACATAACCCGTTTTGTATTTAAATCAGTAAAAGATCCACTATCAAATTGATCAAGTTTACTATAAAACACATTAGCATCACTAAATGACGCATATTCAATACGTAATTTACCTTGAGCTAGTTGCTTCTTTCCTTCTGCTGTTAGCTGAATATCAACAAATCTTTCTTTGGGATCTAAAAAACTCATTTTCTCAACTAAATAGTTGAAACATTACAACTTAAAAGTTAGTTTATGTTTCATAAAATGGTATTCCAACTCTGTAAAAGCCATCAAACACACCACTCTCTCTAGTATTAAGAGTTGGTTGATTGGAATACGTAGCGAAAGCTTGTGTCCCAGATAAAAACTGAACTTGTATTGGATAAGTTATTTGTCCTGTTTTATCATTAAAAAATGCGGAATACGGTCTTGATCCTAGAATTGAAAACAAACCTCCGTAGAAGTTTCTATCAATCAATACTTTTGTTTGCTCTGGAAATCCAGATTTTAAGCCATATTTCCAACCACGGATAAGTGATCCAAAAAACACTGATGACATGGCAAATCCCCTAATTGTGTTTACAATATCTGTAACAAACTCACCGAAACCAGCAAAGCCATCACCAAAACCATAAACAAACTTGATACTTGTTCTAAGTGTTGAACCTGTCAATGCTAATGTTGGTGGTGTTGTACCTTGAAAATCTGTAGAACCTGACGCATATACAGATTTTTCTCCAATAATTCCTTTGAAATTAATAGTATTTCCTGTATCATAACCTCCACCTGTTGGATCTGTTGGTAAAGAGCCAGATGGAAATAGGAAACCAAAAATAATACCTGCGGAGTCACCATATGAAAAATTTAGAGTGTTATTTTGCCAGTAACCAAATACCCCACCTGGAGGTAAGTTATCTACATTTCTTGTGTTAAATGGAGTATCCTCATAAACTATCAATGGAGCATTGTTATAGATTGTCCCAGAAACAGAATATTTTAATTGAGATAATGTAAAAGGACTACCTCTTAATCTCAATGCACTACCATATTTTATTTGATATGGAAATGAATATATCCATTTGTCATTTGAAACTTGAGTTCCTATAGATGATGTTAGTGTATTTTGTACACCATTAATATTTGTACCAAATAGATATTCAAATTCAAAAATTGGTTCAGCAGTGCCTTGTCCATTATTAAACAGCATAAGCTTGCCACCATCAACATTAAAAATCGTGTTTATGTCTGGAATAAAACTATCATAAAAAAATTCATTTTGCGTGACTGCTTGTAAGAATCTAATATTTTTATTTATTATTGTTTTTGATTGAGTAACAGCAGTTCTATATTCAGTAAAAGAATCATTAAAATTTACTGGATTTAGTAAATTGTTTATAACAGAAGGATCTAATGTGCTGCTTACAATCGACACAACAGG
>JACCDP010910806.1_pt1 | contig 11168 bp, 17 predicted proteins | sample 7445841 | NCBI WGS metagenome assembly JACCDP01 (sample SAMN15323441, study PRJNA562643) | freshwater metagenome | isolation source: river surface water | place: USA:Blue River Watershed | collected 2017-08-17
AATATGTAAGCCGTCTTAAGGAAGAACTTATGGTTATTAAAGACCGTGGGTTTGCTAAATATTTCCTAACAATGAAAGCAGTTTCCGATACTTCACGGCAGATGCAACTCTGTGGTGCTGGTCGTGGTTCTGCCGCAGGCTCACTTATTTCTTATGTATTGGATATTACCCAAGTAGACCCGATTAAGTATGGTTTGCAGTTCGAACGTTTTATTCGTCGTGACGCTACAGATTATCCAGATATTGACTTTGACGTTTCCGATCCGATGGAAATCAAAGAGTATCTTGTCTCACAATGGGGTCAGAATACTGTAGTTCCTATTACAAACTATAATACCTTACAGTTCCGTTCTCTTATCAAGGACATTTCTAAACTATATGGTTTGGACTTCAAGGAAGTAAATGATGTAACTAGCAAAATGCTTGCAGAAGCTACTCCTTTGGCTAAGAAGAAAAACAATATTAAATCTGGTGTCTATACTCCAACTTATGAAGAACTGCTAGAGTTTTCACCGACTCTACAATCTTTCTTTGATAAGTATCCGCAGATTAAGCATCACGTTGAAGGTCTGCACGGTCAGGTCCGTTCACAGTCTCGCCATGCTGGTGGTGTTGTTATTGCGGATAATCTGAATAGTCAAATGCCATTAATTAACTCTGGTGGTGTAATTCAAACACCTTGGAGTGAGGGTCAGAACGTTCGTCACTTGGAGCCACTAGGTTTTATTAAGTTTGATATTCTAGGTCTTGCTTCTCTTCGCATGATTGAAGATTGTATCCGTCATATCCTAAAGCGTAAGCAAGGTGTGGTGAATCCGACGTTTGATGACGTTAAGAAGTTTTATTTGGATAATCTACATCCAGAGAAGATGGATTTGAATGATAAAGATGTTTACAAAAATGTATTTCATCAAGGTAAGTGGGCAGGAGTTTTCCAGTTTGCTGAGAAAGGCGCACAACATTTCTGTTCCAAAGCAAAACCTATGAGTGTCATCGACTTGTCTGCCATTACTTCTATTTATCGTCCCGGTCCTTTGGCTGCGAACGTACATGAAGAATATGTGGAAGCAAAGAATAATCCAAACTCTGTGCGTTATATCCATCCTCTCGTAAAAGAGGTGACTGGTGAGACATTCGGGTTCTTGATTTTCCAAGAACAAATTGCTTTGCTGGCTCATAAACTAGGTAAAGACCTTTCGCTTGATGAAGGTAATCTACTCCGTAAGTTGTTGACCAAAAAGGGTACTGGTAAAGGTCACGAAAAGAAGGATGCTATTCATGAAAAGTTTATTGCAGGATGCCTTGAAAAAAACATTCCTAAAAAAGATGCCCAAGATCTCTGGGATTCGTTCGAATATTTCTCTGGTTATGGTTTTAATAAGTCTCACGCCGTTGCTTATTCTATTCTTTCATATCAGTGTGCCTATCTTCTTCATTATTATCCAATTGAGTGGCTTGCCGCTTTCTTAGATAAAGAGCCAGAAGAGCGCAAAGAAAAGGCAATCAATATTGCAAAGAGCCTTGGTTATGATGTGAATTCATGCAGCATTAATTATTCTGATATGCATTGGTCGATTAAGGATGACAAAACACTTGTTCAGCCTCTGAGTTCCATCAAAGGTCTTGGTGAGAAGGCTATTGAACAAATCCTACAAAATCGTCCTTTCAAGACAATTGAAGAACTAATCTATAACGACAATATCGTTTATTCTAAGTTAAATAAGAAAGCAATGGATGTTCTTATCCGTTGTAATGCGCTGGATGAATTACAGGATAATCGTTTCAAGAATATGAAACATTTCTGGACTTGTGTGGTGGAAGAGAAACCAAAGAAGAAAGAAAAGTTTGCAGGCATTATTAAAGATTTTGATAATGTGGTTGACTTTACTAAAGAAGAAAAGATTGAGTTTGTGGTTTCGCTAACTGGTTTGTTCCCATTTGGTATGATTATGTCACAAAAGCTTCTTAATAAATTGGAAAAGAATGAAGTCCCACCAATCGCAGAGTTCGATGTAGACTCAGGTCTTTGCTGGTTTATACCGCGTGAGGTTATTAAGAAAACAACTTCTAATGGTAGAAACTTCTATGTTGTAAATGTTATTGATGACACCAATACACTTACGCAAATCAAAGTCTGGAATTATGATGAGAGCAAAGATAAGATTTATGTTAATAAGCCATATCTATCACAGCTAGAGTATGATGATAACTGGGGTTTCTCTACTCGCTCTGTTGGAAAGAATTGGCGTTGTCTTGACATTTAGGGTGAATGCATGTATAGTTTACCAACTTTTGGAGGTTACATGGTTATTGATATTAAAAAGTTACGTCCTGATGCAAAACTGCCTGTTCGTGCAAATCCAAGCGATGCTGGTGCTGATGTATTTTATGCTTATGAAGATGTTACAATTCACCAAGGAGATTCGGTGGTCCTTGGAACTGGTTTACAAATTGCAACTCCCTATGGTTTTGTAACAGAAGTAAAAAACCGTTCTGGTATGGCAGCTAAAAAATCATTAGTTGTTGGAGCCTGCGTTATCGATTCTGGATACGAAGGCGAGCTAATGGTAAACCTTCATAATATCGGCACAAAGCCTCAAGTTATTAAAAATGGTGATAAGATCGCACAAATTATTGTTTATCAAGTAGAACTGCCAGAGTTCGCAGAAGTGCCAGAAAGCGTTCCTCTTTATACTCGTACACCTACTATTTCCAACCGTAAAGATGGCGGTTTTGGTTCAACAGGAGCATAATGAATAACCAAACTCAAGAAGTAATGTTTTCAAGCAAATCAGATTTATGGGCAACACCACAAGCTTTATTTGATAAACTAAATGAATTTTATAAGTTTACATTAGATCCGTGTGCTTCTGCTGATAACGCGAAGTGTGCCAAATTCTATACAGAACAGGACGATGGTTTATCGAAAGACTGGTCTGGAGAAACAGTGTTTGTAAATCCCCCCTACTCAAACGTTGCAGGGTGGGTTGAGAAATGCTATCGTGAGTATGTGGATAATGGCGTGACTAGCGTGTTGTTGATTCCATCACGTACTGACACAAAATATTTTCATAAGCATTGTATGAAAGCAGATTTAATTCAGTTTGTGAAAGGTCGTGTAAAGTTTGAGAATGGTTCTAGTAAGCCAAACTCTGCACCATTTCCTTCAATGATTGTGGTATTTGACCGTAGTCTTAATAACAGCCAACCAGAAATTACAGGATTTTCACTATGAGCAGTGCAGATAAAAAACTTCTAAGACAAAAACAAAAAGAAGTACATAAAGATACGCAGAAGGAAGCAACCAAGAAGATTGGTTTATTTAATATGATTCCCGACGAATGTAATGTTTGTAAAACACCTTTTGATCGTAAATCAAAAGAAATGGCACAAACTTGGTTTGTTAATGTTTTTGAAGAAGATAAGACAGTTGACTTATTCTGTCCCGATTGTTGGAGTAAAATAAATGAAAACCAAAGTAAAACAACTAACGTTTGATAACTTTCCAGACAAAATAGAAACACCGTCTGTCATTCTTTTTTCAAGGCAAGGCTGTCATTTTTGTAGAGAGTTAAAACCAATTTATGATAAACTTTCTCTTGAAAAAAAATATGAAGATGTGTATGATTTTTATGTTGTAGACGCTGATGAAGAAGAACTTCTCTACGAAAAGTTTTCACCAGATGGTGTCCCAACAATTTTTGTAATATATGAAGATGATGGTGTTGAGATCCCATATCCAAAATCACCACCTCCTTCTGGTTATGGAAAAGAGGATATAGAAGATTTTCTTGATAAACTAATGGAGGATTAAATGCAGGAAGCTTTGACTTATGATGATGTACTCTTAGTACCCCAATATTCTGATATCCGTTCACGTTCTGAAATTGATTTATCTACAAAAATTGGTTGCACGCTTCCAATTATGTCAAGCCCTATGGATTCTGTGACAGAATCAGAAATGGCTATTGCTATGGATAAAGCTGGTGGTCTTGGTATTATTCATCGTTATAATGAAATTGATGACCAATCTTGGCAAGTTAAGAAAACTAGTAAACAAACCAAGAGAGTAGCAGCCGCAGTAGGAATCTCAGGTGATTATTTAGAACGTGCATCTGAGCTTATTAAAAATGGCTGTAATATTCTTTGCCTTGATGTAGCACATGGTCATCACGTTTTGATGAAAGAAGCTTTATATGAACTTAAAAAGAATTGCGGTAGTTTAGTTACTATTATTGCTGGTAATATTGCAACACCTCAAGGTTATCTAGATTTATCAAATTGGGGCGCTGATATTATTCGCGCCAATATTGGTGGTGGTTCTATTTGTACAACTCGCGTTCAAACTGGTCATGGTTTTCCGGGATTACAAACTGTTTTTGATTGTCAACATATTAGAGAATCTTTTAATTTAAAGACTGGTATTATTGCAGACGGTGGTATTCGTAATAGCGGTGATATTGTAAAAGCTTTAGCTGCTGGCGCAGATTATGTTATGGTAGGTTCATTGCTTGCTGGAACAGACGAAACGCCCGGTACTGTTATGATTAATCCGCAAACACAAGTAAAATATAAAATTTATCGTGGAATGGCAAGTAAAGAAGCACAAAAGGATTGGAAAGGCACTTATTCATCGAATGAAGGCGTTTCATCTACAGTACCATATAAAGGCTCAGTCCACGATGTTTTATCAGATTTAGAGCGAGGAATTCGCAGCGGTCTTTCTTATTCTGGAGTTAGGGATATTAAACAACTACAAGAAAAGGCAATTTGGATTAAACAGACGAATGCGAGCCAAATTGAAAGCTCTCCGCATATCTTAAAACGATGAAGAATATTGAATTAATATTAACTGAGCATGAAAATGTTGAGTTAATGACAAAAACTAAATTCGATTACATCAGTAAGAGTAAACTGCTGAAAGCTTTTATTTTGGGATATTTGCGAGAAGATCCGAACATTCGGAATTTTGTAGAGAATCTAAAAAAAGAACTTGGTGTTTCCAAAAAGAAAAGAGAAAGACAAGCAGTTGCTTTACGAAAGGTTGACAAGACCATCAAGAAGCATACCTTTACTGATGATGAGATTACTAATATTTTCGATCTTATCGAAAGTGAAGGAATAGACTTATGAAATGTGTAGAAGAAGTAATGAAAAACGGTTATCCTTGTACAAATTCAAAATGTGATTATTATTTAGATTATGAAAAAGATTTAAACTGTACTTTCGCTTGCGTAGAAAAGAATGGTGCTTTAACTCTAAGAGAAACCGCAGAACGGCTTGGAATAAGTTATGTGCGGGTTAAACAAATAGAAGAAAAAGCAATGAAAAAGATTGAAAAATTCTATTCTATAAATAATTATATGGAGAGGTGAATATCATGTCGCTATATAGAGTAAAAATTTCAGACGATTCTCAAAAAGTAAAGACAATAGATATTCGTATTGATACGTATGAAGAATTTATTAAATGGTTTAATGTTTTCAAAACATTCGAAAGAGGAAAAACCATTTCTTATGAACCAGTTGAATCTAATGACACACAAGAAAATAGCATTTTATAAAAATCCATACTATTTATATCAGTGTGTGTGACACAAAGGAGTTTATTCGATGAAACAGAAACCAATCTTAAGTGAAGGTACAGTAAGAAAGTTTATGAAGCTCGCTAATCTTGGCAAAGTAGGCGAAGGCTTCATCAGCGAAGCATATGGTCAAGAAGAAGAGAAACTAGAAGAAGGCGAAGAAGAAAGCCTAGAAGAAGATAAGAATTTTGGTGGCACAAAAGGTCATGCAATGAAGCCTGCTCCAAAAGCTAAAAAAGTTATGAAAGAGCAAGAAGAAGAAATGGGCATGGATATGGATATGCCTGAAACCCCAGAAGTTGCTCCTGCCGAAGAACCCACAGAGATGGATGCTTCTAGTCTAGCCGATCAAATTATCCAAGTACTACAAGGTGCTGGTTTAGTTGATGTTGTAGAAGACGAAGGCGAAGAAGAAGATATGGGTGATATGGGCGATGAAGAAATGCCCGACGAAGGCGAAGAAATGCCAGAAGACGAAGAAGCCGTAATGGAATCTAGAAAGCGTCAAGTTGCCAAGATTGTCGCTGAAAGAGTCATGAATCGTATTCAAAAAGAGCAAAAGGTAGACAGACTAGCTGAAACCATTACAAAAAGAGTAATGGCTAGAATGGCTGGTAAGTAAATATGGACAGGAACTTGTGAAAACTCAGTTATTAATACAGTTAATACAAAAAGAATTCCCAAGTTTTAAAGTGGTCTGTAAAGACCAATCAAAGTTCATGTTATTTTTATCTAAGGTTCTTTTCTTTAATAAAAAATTTATGTCACACTACGTAACGACGATCGGGAATACTATCTATGTTCCCGATCCGTCGTTTTTTGATGATGACGAAGGTGCTTTTGCAACAATTGCACACGAATACGTTCATCTATGTGACCATAAAAAATATGGTATGTTATTTAATGTGGGATATTTATTCCCGCAAATATTGTCATTGTTAAGTTTATTAAGTTTCTATGACATTAAATGGTTATTTTGTTTATTGTTCTTATTACCATTACCAAGCATAGGTAGAGCATATTTTGAATATCGCGGATATTCAATGTCGATGGCATGTTTTTATTGGCTTTACAAAGAGAAGCCTCCGATTCCTCACTATGTTGACTATTTCACAACGTCGTTGTACTATTGGATGTATCCTCACAAGGGATATGTCGAGAAAAAGCTGGAACAGTCTTTGGCTGATATCGTAAATGGTAAGCTCACAGAACAACAAACCAAAATAGAGGCACTTCTAAATGAATCCAGACAACAAGTGTTTTCTAAACTTCCTTCGTGAAAATGACCTTTTGATTGATTCCGATAATGTAGTTTTTGCTAATAATGCCTTCAAGATTCACAGCATTGTGAATGGTGTTATTAGGGAAAGCAAAGGAACATATCAATCAAAAGAGGACTTTCTTTCAAAAGTCGATCTTATCGAATGTTTGATGGAAAGTAATAAAAAATCTTCACAAAGTATTGACAAAAAACAAACTCAGACTTATATTAATACATCGGCGCAAGTACAGGCACCAACTGCGGTTAAAGCACCTACTACTAGTGTACCAGTACCCGCCCCCATACGTACACATGTAACAGCAGACAAGATGCTGGACAAGTGGATGATTCAAGAATAGGTGGAAAATGAAACAATTAAATAACGGAATTGAATTGACAAATAAAATTGTCAAAGGTGCTAATCTATTGGCTGATTATGTCGGCACAACTTTGGGTCCAAAGGGTAAGAACGTTATCCTTAAGTCTCCGGGTAAAAATCCCATCATTACAAAAGATGGAGTAACTGTAGCTAAGTTCTTTGAACTACAAGATCCTTTTGAGAATCTTGGAGCAGAAGTTATTAAGCAAGCTTCCTCACAAACAAATATCGAAGCTGGCGATGGTACAACAACCTCAACAGTTCTAGCTCGTTCAATGCTAAATGAAGCGACAAAATATGTCGCAGTTGGTTATGCGCCAATTGAAATTAAACGTGGTATGGATAAGGCTGGCGATGATATTATTTCTTATCTAAAAGATAATGCAAAAGAAATATCTAGCGTTGAAGATATTGAACATATTGCAACCATTTCTGCTAATAATGATAAAGTTATTGGTCAACTTGTCGCCAAAGCTGTTGATTTAGTTGGTAAAAATGGCTCAATTACTGTTGAAGATTCAAAGGGTTTCAATACGGTTCTTGAGTTTGTGGATGGGTTTAGTTTTGATAGCGGTTATCTAGCTCAAGCATTTGTAAATAATGAGCGTAAATCAACTGTAGAATATCAAAATACAAATATCCTTGTTACAGATCACAAGCTTACATCAGTTGAAGAACTATTACCAGTGCTAGAAATTGCATCGCGTGATAATAAACCATTATTAATTGTGGCTGACGACGTTGAAGGTCAAGCACTTGCAGCCCTAATTGCGAACGCTATGCGTGGCTCAATGAAAGTTGTTGCAATTAAAGCTCCGCGTTATGGCGAAGAGAAAAGATCTATTTTAGCGGATTTATGTGTTGCAACTGGCGCATTTTTCTTTAGCCGTGAATCTGGTGTAGAGTTTAAAAACTGCAAACTCCAGCACTTTGGCCAAGTAAAGCGAGTTGAAATTGGTAAACGCCATACAATTCTTGTAGGTGGTTCTGGTTCTCAAGAAAAGGTTGAGGAACGTATCGAAACTCTTAAAGAAGAAATCTCTAAAGAGGATGATTTACATGTATGCCAAGTTATCCAAGAGCGTATTACACGTCTAGCTTCCAGTATTGCAATCATTAAAGTTGGTGCGTCATCAGAAGTTGAATTGATTGAGAAACGTCATCGTGTTGAGGATGCCTTGGAGGCAGTCCGTTCTGCACAAAAAGATGGTATTCATTGTGGTGGTGGAGTATCCCTCGTTAAAGCATATCAATCAGTTAAAGTCCGCAAAGGATTGTCTGAGGGTGAAAAGCTTGGTTATGCTGTTGTACGCGAAAGCCTAAAAGCTCCACTATATCAAATGGCTAAGAACGGTGGACTACCCCCTGATATTATCTTTGAGAAAGTTGGTAAATTAAAAGGTGATAATGGAATCAATATGGCTAATGGCGAAGTCGTCAATATGATTGAATCTGGTATCATTGATCCTGTCCGTGTTACTTGTAGTGCAATTAAAAACGCAATCTCAGTAAGCTCAACATTAATTACAACTGATCATGCAATCATCGAACAATAATACTATTTATTGTAGAGCAGTGTTGCGATCAGGAGTTTTGAGGCATGGCAATTTCCAACGTAAGTATTCAAGTAACAAACGAACAAATACTAAGAGAAATATACGACATATCTTCAACTATAAAAGGTTCAAGGATTCTCAACGGTGGTTTTGAACAATTAGAAACAAAAGTGGATAATTTTGCAACCCAGCTTGATGAGATAGAAAAGAAAATGGATGCAATTCAGGAGCCAGAAAAAGGCTTATACGCTCGCGTAAAAGAGTTGGAAAGCTGGCGCAATACCGCAAGTAAGATTTTATGGGGTATTGGTGCTGGTGTTGGTTCTTTAGTTATGATATATGTAGGTTCTAAACTTGGTATCAAATAAAAGTTCTTGACAGACACTCCCAACTATGTTAATGTGATTGTATGAAGTTCAAATATTCCGCCATTGCAGAAATGCAAGAGGCACCACAACAATTTATAAATCAACTATCTGACATTCAAAAATGGGTTTCTCATTGGACTCATCGTTTATATGCAGTTCAAACTGCACTTGAGTATGAAGTTGTTTCTCTTGAGGAAATGCCCGACAAGATTGCTTCGTTAAGGGCTTCGCTTTATGAGATAGATAAGTCATTAGAGATTTTGAGTGTAAACTGTCTTTCTGTTGCACAAACTCAAACCAAGGAGAGTAATGACCAAACAAGAAACGGAACAAGCGATAAACAGGTTAGTGGAGAATTTGACAAGTAAAGGTGTAACAGTAAAGTTTAATTCGGAAGGCGAGAATGCTTTCTTCCCAGAACCAAAAATTATATCAATTAATACCAGACAAAATTTAAAGAGTAGATACTACTCAATGTTGCATGAGGTTGGTCATTATCTGTTGCGACAAGAAAATGATTTCTCAACAAAATATCTTGTTGACCATTCATATAGCAGTCGCAATAAAAGTGGGCGTATAGATGTATTGAGAGAAGAAGTCGCCGCATGGGACAAAGCATTTGAATTCGTGAAAGAAAATGAATACCCATACGAAAAAGAGAAGTGGGACTTCTATAGCAAAAAATTCATATATCAATACGCAATGTGGGTAGTGAACCCATCGAAGTTTGACAATGACTGATATATTATCCATAATTTTATTAGCAATCGCTGCTCAGGTATTTGTTTGGTTTCAGTCGAATAGTCAATTGTTTTGGGAATTCTGGAAAGATAAATATATATTATCGGCTCTGGTATACGGTATTCCATCGTCAATATTATTCTGGTATACTACTACCTTAGCATATAGACATTTTGGTAGTCTCTGGAGTACACGGTTCTTAATGTTTGGGTTGTCTTATATAACCTTTCCAATTATGACATATTTGTTTGCTGGAGAATCGTGGTTGACACCTAAAACAATTGTATGTACACTTTTGTCATTCGTGATTATGGCAATCCAGTTTTACTGGAAATAGGAGAAAAATGTCAAAGCATGTTATGTTGGACCTAGAAACTCTAGGTAGTGGAAACAACGCAGCTATTGTATCGATTGGCGCATATTATTTTGATACAAATGATCCTAATAATGGAGAAGAGTATTATGTTCTCGTAGACCCGAAAACAAGTGTTGGCTATGGTCAAACTATAGATGCATCTACCGTATTGTGGTGGTTGGATCAGTCAGAGGATGCACGCAAAGAGCTTGTAAAAGCTGGGAAAGAAGGTCTTAGTTTGTCTGCCGCATTACTTGATTTTTCACGTTGGTATATTACGATGACGAAAAATTCAGGCAGAACCGCACTACCTGTATGGGGTAATGGTGCGACATTTGATAATGTTATTATGGCAAGCGCATACAAGTCGGCTGGTATCAGTAAGCCTTGGTTTTACCGTTCAGATTATTGTTATCGTACTTTAGCGAATCTATGCCAGTCAGTTCGCAAAGATGAAATGCAGGGTACAATTCATAACGCGCTAGATGATGCAAAGATCCAAGCAAAACACTTGGCTGCAATTTTTAAGAAATTAAATTTAGATTAACCCCTTGACAAGAAAAAGATTCGTGTTTTTGTGTAGCAATGCAGGCTAGTCCTGCCAACCATATAAGGAGAAATTAATATGACAAACGGATGGTATACTTACGATAAAGAAACTAAGGCTCTTTTGAATGAACTATTTGGCAATCTTTCGGTTGGAGTAGTTAATGATACTAATGTATTCACATCAGAAGTTGGCGATGCTTTCGTAGTTAAAATGGCTATTCCCGGCGTAAAGCGTGAAGATCTAAAGATTGTTGCGAAGGACGGTCATCTCAATATTGGTTATCAACCAAAAGAAGTAAACCGTTTTGTTAAAAGCTTTAATCGTTCATGGCACACAAAAGGTCTAGACGTTGATGCTCTTACAGCAACTTATGT
>JACCDP011097060.1_pt1 | contig 11167 bp, 15 predicted proteins | sample 7445841 | NCBI WGS metagenome assembly JACCDP01 (sample SAMN15323441, study PRJNA562643) | freshwater metagenome | isolation source: river surface water | place: USA:Blue River Watershed | collected 2017-08-17
GCTGCACGTGCGCGTGGCACTGCTCAACCGCTTCACCCATCTGGGCACACCGCTCACCGTCGCCGTGGCATGACTCCGTCTGGGGTCGGGGGAATTGCGCTTCGTGGATGGGTTGCGCAACAAAGCCGAGAGGCATTACCTCGAGGAGTCAACAAGCTGCATGTCTGGATACACCCAGGCCCATATGGTTTCCCCGGTCGAGGACTCTGGAAGCGATGGGTCTACCTCTGTTGCATACGACCTTTCGATCAGTGATAAGTTTTGAGCTAGCTTTTCAGCATGCATAGGAGACAGCGAGAAGGTGTATTCATCGTCAACAACCTGAAATACATCGGGCGATTCAATTTCAATCTTCATCCTGTATCCGCCTGGCTTCCACGAGAACGACTGTTTGATGTAAGCGTACAAATCAACCATCTCCTGCGACCTGACGAAATCGGCAGAGTCAAAATTCCCTGCCTGCTTGAGGTAGTTCATTCGACGAATGCTAGTATTCTCATGGTCAGCCTTCTGGTTAAGAAAATCGCGTTCTGGAATCGAATGAAGCGTTCTTCGACATCCTTTTGAGAGACCTTCATAGCGAGCACGTTCAGCTCCTTTTCAAATGGGACAGCTCCAACTTGTGGGTATGTCATTGTTCCCATGCGCTGAACGATTCCGCGCCAGAAGAAGACCGTTCTTTCGCCGGACTCGTGAGTGACGACCAAACGGATGCCAGTCACCACGAGGTCCTTGTGCGTTACAGTGAGCGCAACCCGAATATTCAGGATTGGCCCGTAGGTGGTAAAGCCAACTTCTGGTACAGGTTGGGTTATGACGCGCACTACTGGCTTCGTGAGCCACGCGCGCAGACCTATGACGATTGGTGGAAGCCATGCAAGGGCACCCACTACTGCTGCTATATCGGTGAAGGACATTCGGACTCCCTGGTGATGTCTAAATTTTTCTCGGGAAACAGCCAATGACGCTTATGCAGGCGCACTACGCCATAAATCGCCGCGCGACGGCATCACGAAGTGATTGAATCGTCGCCGTAATTCGCCCTTTCAGCCGCATTCCCTGCAGCATTGAATTTCCAGCAACAGCGGCAGGTCGTGACAGGCTCTCTTACCGCCGCTGACCACGTCAACCGGCGAATACCTTCCCCGGATTCATGATCCCCGCCGGATCCAGCGCCGCCTTCACCGCCCGCATCAGCGCCACCGCTTCCGCCCCCGTCTCGTCCAGCAGAAACCCCTGCTTGTGCAGCCCGATGCCGTGCTCGCCGGTGCAGGTGCCTTCCATCGCGATGGCCCGCGCCACCATCTGCGCGCTGAGCCGCTCGGCTGTCACCAGTTCCTCCGGCCGGGCGGGGTCCAGCAGATAGGCCATGTGGAAGTTGCCGTCACCCACGTGGCCGACGATGAAGTAAGGCAGGCCGGCGGCCTCGACCTCTTCGATCGATGCATTGATGTTCTCGGCCAGCCGCGAGATGGGCACGCAGGTGTCGGTGGTCACCGCGCGGCAGCCGGGGCGCATCTGCAGGCCCGACAGATAGGCGTGGTGCCGCGCCGTCCACAGCCGTGTGCGGGCCTCGGGCGTCGTCGCCCACTCGAAGGCTTCGCCGCCGAACTCGGCCGCCACGCCCTGCACGGTCGCTGCCTGCTCGGCGACGCCGGCTTCGCTGCCGTGGAACTCCATCAGCAGCATGGGTTGTTCCTTCAAGCCCAGCTTGTCGTGCGCGTTCACGGCGCGAATGGCGTTGGCATCCAGCAGCTCGCAGCGCGCGATGGGCACGCCGAGCTGGATGACCTGCATGGCCGTGCGCACGGCCGCGTCGATGGTCGGGAAGAAACACACCGCCGCCGACACGGCCTCGGGCAGCGGGTGCACCTTCACCGTCAGCTCGGTGATCACGCCCAGCGTGCCCTCGCTGCCGATGAGCAGCCGCGTCAGGTCGTAGCCCGCGCTGCTCTTCTTCGCGCGTGAGCCGGTGCGCACGATCTCGCCGTTCGCGGCAACGAACCGCAGCGCCAGCACGTTCTCGCGCATCGTGCCGTAGCGCACGGCGTTCGTGCCGCTGGCGCGCGTGGCGGCCATGCCGCCCAGGCTCGCGTCCGCGCCGGGATCGATGGGGAAAAACAGCCCTTCGTGCTTCAACGCCTCGTTGAGCTGCCGACGCGTGACGCCCGGCTGCACCGTCACGGTGAGGTCGTCGGCGTCGACGCGCAACACCTGGTTCATGCGCGACACATCCAGGCAAACGCCACCACGCACGGCGAGCAAATGGCCTTCCAGCGACGACCCCGCGCCATAGGGAATGAGCGGCACATGGTGCGCGGCGCACAGCGCAACGACGTGGGCCACTTCGGCCTCACTGCCGGCAAAGACCACCGCCTGCGGCGGCGGCACGTCGAAGACGGATTCATCGCGCCCATGCTGCTCGCGCACGGCCAGCGCCGTGGAACAGCGCGCGCCGAACGCGGCCTGCAAGGCGTCGAGCAGGGGCTGCGGCAAAGGCAGCACGGCGGCTTCGACAAGGGCGGGCGCGTTCATCGACGGACTCCTGATCCAGATCAGCCCATTGTGTTGCAGCACCGAGCCGCCAGTGCCAGCATGGCATCTCCAACCTGGGAGTGCTGCCATGACCCTGACCTGGCTGTTGCTGATCCTGGCCGTTGCGCTCGTGGCGCTCGGCACCCTGCGCTTCGACGTGCTCACGGCCCGCTGGCGCGAGCTGATGGGCCAACCCCGGGCCGGCCAGGCACCGCCACCCAAGCCGGGCACGCAGCCCGTGCCGCACGGTGCCGGCCCGCAAGCCCATGCAGACGCGGTGCAAAAGCCCGACTTCCATCGCAGCGGGCGCCGGCACTGACGAGAATGGCGGCCTCGACACCCTCGCAGACCGCCACATGGGCAACCGACTCTCCCAGATCGCCACCCGCACCGGCGACGACGGCACCACCGGCCTGTCCGACGGCAGCCGCGTCCCCAAGGACCACCTGCGCGTGCAGGCCATGGGCGATGTCGATGAACTGAATTCCCACCTCGGCCTGCTGCTGGCCGAGCCGCTGCCCGACGACGTGCGTGAACTGCTCGTGACGATTCAGCACGAGCTGTTCAACCTTGGCGGCGAACTCTCCTGGCCCGGCGGCGAGCTGCTGAAAGACGCTGCGGTGCTGCGGCTGGATGAAGCGCTGGCGCACTACAACGAGCATCTGCCGCGCCTGAAGGAGTTCATCCTGCCGGCCGGCACGCGCAGTGCGGCCATCGCGCACGTGTGCCGCACCGTGGCGCGCCGCGCCGAGCGGGCCGTCATCACGCTGGCCGCGACAGAGCCGATCCGCGCCGCCCCACGGCAATACCTGAACCGCCTGTCCGATCTGCTGTTCGTGCTGGCCCGCGTGCTCAACCGCGCCAACCTCGACGGCCTCGGCGGCGATGACGTCTACTGGCAGAGCGAGCGCATGAAGCGCCTGGACGCCGCCGATCACTGAACACTGAAATGACCATGAACATCACCGGCCAATGCCACTGCGGGGCCATCCGCTTCACGGCCCTGGTAGACCCCGCCAAGGTCTTTGCCTGCCACTGTGCCGATTGCCAGATCTTCTCCGGCGCGCCGTTCCGGGCCGTCGTGCCCGTACCGGCCGGCCAGGTCCAGATGACGGGCTCGCCCAGGCATTACGTCAAGGTGGCGGCCAGCGGCAACCGCCGCGCTCAGGCCTTCTGCGCCGATTGCGGCACGCAGCTGTACGCCACCGAAGCCGACGAACCCAAGACGCTCAACATCCGCCTCGGCTGTGTGGCGGAACGCGCACAGCTCAAGCCGACGGTCCAGCTGTGGCGAGCCTCGGGCATGCCGTGGCTGCACGACCTCGATGCGGCCCCGGCGCACGGCCGCGGCCGCGACAGCCCGCTCGTCTAACCGGTCAGCCCCTCTGGCGGAACAGCCGCCAGGCCAGCCACGCCCAGCGCAGGCCGCGCCAGACGCGACGGCGGCGCTGACCGCGACTGGCCGCAAAGAAGGCAGCACCGCCTCCCAGCGTGGCCAGCACGATCGGGTTGGACAGCAGGTTGCGCCAGGCCATCAGCCGCACCGCCCAACCGTCGGCGCGGCCGCCCAGCTCGTCGACCGCCACGGCGGCCTGGCCGCGCAACAACTCGGAAGCGAGCAGCAGGTTCGCCTTGCGTTCCGCGCGCTCGGCGGGGTCGGCCGGGATCTTGGGGATCATGGGCCGGGGTGGCGCCGCAGCGCGTCGGCGTCGGCGCGCAGCTCACCGATGCTGGACTGGAACAGGCTCGCGGGCTGCGCGATCAAGGCCCTCACCTTCAGCATGGCCACCACCGCAGCCGCGATGAGCACCACCGTGCCGCCGGCAAGCGCCAGCAGCCGATGGCTGTCCCACAGCGCCACGGTGACGAGCGTCAACGCCATCAACAGGCCGAAGCCCGCCAGCAACGCGCCCAGCACGGCCCACAACAGCAGACCGGCGATGCGCTCCTTCTCCTCCTGGGCCTCGATGGCGAACAGCTCGAGCCGGATGCGCCCGAGCGTCAGCAGCGAAGCACCGAGCCGCCGCAGCGGCGCGGAGACGGGTTCCTTGTCGTCGCTCAAGGGGCTGCCTTTGCGGTGATCAGCGGCGGCCGATCAGCACGCCGAGCGCCAGGCCGACGGCAGCGGCAACGCCGACCGCCTGCCAGGGCTTGGCATGGACGTAATCGTCAGTGGCCGTGGCAGCGTCCTTGGCGCGCTGGATGGCTTCGTGCTGGGCGTCCAGCAGCTTTTCCTTGGCGCCGGACAGGCGTTCCTGGATGCGGGCGCGCAGTGCCTTGACCTCGACATCGGCCTTGTTGGTCGTGGCGGTCATCAGCGCATCGACGTCATCCATCACGGCGCGGAAGTCGGTGGACAGCTTGTCCTTGGCTTGGGCGGTTTCGCTCATTTCGGGCTCCTCGATGGGTTCAAACACGAGTGAAGCCTAACCCGGTTGAGCGTGGCTGGTATGACCGTCATCAAACGACGCGGACTTGTCCTACAGCCCCGCGACCGCCTGGCGAAGCCGCTGCGCATAGGCCTCGCGCAGTGCGGCCGGCTGCACCACCTCCACCTGGCCCGCGTGGCGCAGCAGGTCCATCAGCAGCTCGGTGTCGTCCACATACGGCAGCCGCAGACGCCAGCGGCCGTCGGCCAAAAACTCGCTCTGCTGCGCGGGGTGCCATTCCTCGCGCGAGACCCAGGCGGCCGCGTCGGCGCTGAACAGCAGCTCGGCCTCCTGCGGCGTGCCGCCGGCGAAGATGCCGTAGCCCCGGTCCAGCTCGGCCTCCAGTTCGGCGAGGGCGAGGCCTTGCGCCTCGGTGTCCAGCAGCGTGGCCGCCTCGATGCCGTCCAGCGCAAAGCGACGCAAGCCCTGGCTGCGATGGCAGAAGGCGTCGAGATACCAGGCGTGGCGGTGGTGCACCAGCCGCTGCGGCGACACCTCGCGCTCGCCGCCCGCGCTGTCGCGCTTCTTGCGGTAGCGGATGGCCAGCCGCCGGCGCTTCACGACGGCGCTGCCCACGGTCTCGAAACAGTCGCTGGCCATGCGCCGCCGCGCCGTGCCGATCAGCTTCACGCGCCGCCGGAGCTCGTCGGCCTCGGCCGCATCCACGCCCAGCATGCCGGTGACCTTGTCGAACATGGGCTGCAGGTGGCGGCCGACGACGCCCTGCTCATCCAGCCCGGCCAGCATCTGCTGCATCGTCAGCAGCGCATGCAGCTCGGCCTCGTTGAACCACATGCCCGGCAGTTCATGCTTGCCGCCGCGCCATTGCTGGCCGAAGCGATAGCCGTTCTCGGCGGCGTCGTATTCGATGGGAGCGTCCAGCCGCTCGCGCAGGTAGGCCAGGTCACGCTTGAGCGTGGCCGGCGACACCTCCAGCGCGTCGAGAAGTTCGGCAAACGACACACAGCCGCGGGAGCGGATCAGGTGCTCGATCTTGTAGAAGCGCTCGGTGCGATCCATCCTGAAAATAACCACAGTGTTTTCCAGGTGGATCATCTCATGAGCTACCTGGCTCACAGACTGCTTGCAAGGCCCGCGACTCATCGGCGTGCCTCTCACTTCAGGAGCCCCGACATGCAAGCCGTCCACAACACCACCGCCGCCACGCAGACCGCCCTCGTCCAGTTCGACCTGGACATGGACACCGCCCCCGCCGCCATCAGCGCGCATGAACACGTGGGGCTGGCCCTGGGCCGCGACTACGCCCTGCACGGCGTGACGCCGCCCATCGCCCACCTCTACCCGCAATCGCCGCTGCAACGCGGCTGGATGGCCGCCCACGGCCGCACGGTGCGCACACCGGCCAGCCCGCAGGTCGAGCTGTGGCTGGCGCTACGCACCCACGCCTGGACGCGCGGCCGCAGCTACGAGGACATCCAGCTCACGCCCAACCACCTGGCGCAGCTGGACACCAGCCACTGCCCCATCACGCGTGAACGCCTGGACGGCGACAACCGCAGCATCGACCGCGTGCGCAACGACGCCGGCTATGCCGCGGGCAACCTGGCCGTCATGAGCGACCACGCCAACCAGGCCAAGGGCGACCTCGACCACGCGGCGTTGGCCGAACGGGCTGAGCGCTGCGCGGCCGGCGGGATCACGCGCATCGGTGGCCTGACGCAGGCCCAATGGGAACGGCTGACGGTGCTGGTGAGCTTCGTCACGCCGATGAGCCACGAAGAAGCGGCCCGAACCCCACTGCGCGTGCTGCCGCCGAACCGGCTGCGCCTGTTCAACCCCATCCAGGCCCTGCAGGCGCTGGTCACGCGCCAGCTGGCGACGCCGGGCTGGAGTGCCCGCCTGAGCCGGCTCGAGGCGCTGCTGCCGACGGACGCGTTGCGCACCGACTTCAACCGCTTCGTGCTGGCGCTGGCGCCGCGTGTGCTGGCGGCCGCAGAGCTGCAGCAGCCGCACGAGATCCGCTGGGCGCTGGAAGATGCCTGGGCGCTGCCGCTGGTGCAAAAGCGCTGGGTGCGCTTCGCGCTGCAGCTGACGCCGGACCAGGCCGAAGCGCTGGTGGAACGTGCCGCCGCGCGCAAGCTCTGCCCGGTGCATGTGCAGCGTCACGACGACGCCACCGACGGCTGGGCACTGGCCACGGGCGGCTACGCCGCCTGAACGCTCAGGCCCCGATGAACAGCGCCCTGCGGGGCGCTTCTGTGCGTATCAGACCAGCGAACGGAACAGGCGGATCTCTTCGACGCGGGCGCCGCCGACCTCGGTCGTACGGGCGCTGCCCAGCTCGCGCTTGAAGCCGGCGAGCTCGAAGAAGCGCAGCGCGCGTTCGTTGCGCAGGTAGCACCACAGCGTGGCCTTGGTGCAGCCTTCTTCCTGCAGGCCGTCGCGCGTGGCATCCCACAGCGCCAGGCCAACGCCCTTGTCCCAGTGCTCCGGGCTGGCGAACAGCGCCCAGACCTCACCGGTCGTGGCGGGCGTGCCCTTGTCGCGCGAACGGTCGAAGCCGGCGAAGCCCATGATCTTGTTGTCCAGATGGGCAACGATGACCTGCGGCTCGCACAGGTCGATGGCCTCTCGCCAGAAGGCCTGGCGCTTCTGCACCGACATCGCGTCCAGCGCGGCGGCAGGCAGCAAGGACTTGTAGGCATCCTGGCTGGCGGCGACGTGGATCTCGGCGATGGCCTTGGCATCGCGCAGGGTGGCGGGGCGAACCTGGATCACGGACATGGAACTCTTTGGGCAATGACGCGAGACGAAAGGGCGGGATTGTCCTTGTCCAAGTCCGTAGTGCTGGGTCTTGACAGAAATTTTTCCTTTGTTCAGGAACTCTGCCTGCGCGCCTTCACATGGTCGACCAAACCGCGCCGCAACCAGCGCACGGGCGTGCGCTGCAGACAGGCCAGCAGCGCATGGTCGACCTCGGCGTCTCCCAGGTCCAGCGCGAAGCGTTGAGCGATCTCGGCGCGTACTTTCAGCAACAACTCCGCCGTGACCAGCGCGTCGGCCATGGCGCGGTGCGCACGGCCCTGGAAGCGGATGCCGTGGAATTCGGTCATCGCACCGAGGGAATGGCTGCGCGCCTCGGGCCAGAGGCGGCGTGACAGCAACACCGTGCAGGCGAACTCATGGGCCGGGTCGGCCGTGACGCCTGCCTGCGCCATCTCGGCCTGCCAGAACCCGCGATCGAAAGCGGCGTTGTGGGCCACCAGCGGGCAGCCTTGCGTGAAACGCGCGAGCTCCTGCATCACGGCCGTCGAATCGGGCGCGTTCGCGAGCATGTCGTTGCTGATACCCGTCAAGACCTGGATGTGCGGAGGTACCCACGCGCCGCTGTTCATCAGGCTGCTCCAGCGGTCGACGACGGTGCCGCCCTGCACGAGCACGGCGGCGATCTCCGTCGCACGCCCACCGCTCGTGGGACCAAGGCCCGTGGTCTCGAAGTCGACGACGGCGATGGTTTCCATCGTCATGACGACTTCAGAGGCGGGTGCTTGACGGCGTTCATCGCCAGCTTGCGTTCCAGCGCGGCTTCGAGGTCCACGCCGGCGTGGTCGGCGATCTGGACCAGGTAGAGCAGCACATCCGACAACTCTTCGCCGAGATGGCGGCGCTGGTCGTCGCTAAGGTGTTGCGACTGCTCTGGCGTCAGCCACTGAAAGATCTCCAGCAGCTCGGCGGCTTCCACCGTCATGGCCATCGCGAGGTTCTTGGGGGTCTGGTAGGGCTGCCAGTCGCGCTCGTCGGCGAAGCGGCGCAGCCGTTGCTGCAGGGCGGGAATGTCCATGGAGAAGTTGTCCGATGTATTCCAAACTGTATTCAAGATTTCAAAGTAGTCGTTGTAGTAGAGGGCGGGCTGCGCTGTGGACAAGGCCAAAAAAGCGTTTGGCGACAGATGTTTGTGTCGTGAAGAAGCCTGTGCGCCAGACCAGGGACGACCCGGTTCGCGATTGGGAACAACTTCGGGCGACGCGTTCCGGCTGTGGATATCTGGGCGGTTGTCCCGGCGCCGTCCACAGACTTGCTCAGTGGCCTGAGAGGGGGCGAAAAGGCCTTTTGCAGGGCCCTGGCAGGCCCCAGGCGGCCTTCTTTACGCGCGCTAGGGGAAAAAACGAACGACCGTTCGAAAAATCAGCGTTTAGAGTGGCGTCCCCGAATTTCATGCGACCGTGCAGTGCTGTCGCTCAGGAGACATAGATGAAACCCTTCCTTACCCGGATCGCTGCGGCCTCTGCTGCGCTGTTGGGCGGCGTGCTCGTATCGGGCTGCGGTGGTGGAGCGACGGCAGACACGACACCGGCGATCTCGATCAACTCGGTCAAGGTCTTTGGTGACAGCCTGCAGGACAGCGGAACCTTCGGCTTCAAGTTCACCGTCCAGGCGGCGAGCAACCCCATCTATGTCGAGCGCGTGGCCGCCAACTACGGCCAGACGCTGTGCAACTACTTCGCGGCAACCGGCGAAACGACCTTCGTCCCCAACACCACCAAGACCGGCTGCACGAACTACGCCATCGGCGGTAGCCGCATCACGAGCACCAGCGTCGCGCCCACCAACCCGCTGAACATCGGCACGCAGATGTCCACCTTTGCGGCGACCGGCAGCTTCACGGCCAACGATCTGGTCATCATCGACGGCGGCGGCAACGACGCGGCCGATCTGGTCGGCGCCTACCTGAAGGCCCGCACCGATTCGGGCGCGACCTACTCGGCGCTGCTCGGCACGCTGCTGACGCCGGCCCAGATCAGCGCTGCGCTGACCGGCGGCGCCCAGACGACCGCAGCGATCGGCGGCACCTACATGACGGCGCTGGCCGACAAGTTCTACACGTCCATCAAGACCAACGTGCTCGACAAGGGCGCCACCCATGTCGTCTTGATGAACATCCCCGACATCACCTTCACGCCGCGCTTGCAGATGGTGCTGGCAAGCGTCGCGTCGGCCACGGCCACTGCTGCGAAGGCGGCGGGCGCCACCGACGAGGCGGCTGCTGCTGCGGGCAAGAAGGCCAGCGCCGACAGCCAGGCGTTGTTCCAGGGCTGGGTTTCGGCCTTCAACGCGCAGATCGCGAGCAAGCTCGCCGGCAACGACGGCGTCATCGTCGTCGACTTCTACAAGGGCCTGCAGGACCAGGTGGCCACGCCGGAGCAGTTCGGCCTGACCGACGCCAAGACACCGGCCTGCCCGGCCACCGGCACTGACCCCAGCAGCGGCCTGCCGACCTACACCTTCCCGACCTGCACCGAGACGGCCCTGGCCGCCACGGCCGGCAAGACCAGCACCGATTGGTGGAAGAGCTATGGCTTCGCCGACAGCTTCCACCCGACGCCTTATGGGCACCAGCTGACGCAACAGCTCATCGCCAAATCCTTGGCCACCAAGGGCTGGCTGTAAGTCGCGGCACCCAAGAATCGGAGACTTTCCATGAAAACCAAATTCCTCTTCGGCACGCTCGCCGCCCTGTTCGCGATGGGCAGCGCTTGTGCCCAGTCGGCCGGCAGCATCGTGGTCTACGGTGGTTTCACGCAGATCAACCCGCGCGTGCAAAGCGGTGACCTGACCGCGCCCAGCCTGGCCGGCACCAAGGTCGACGTGAAGAAGGACACCTCCTTCGTCGGTGGCGTCACTTACTACTGGACGGACAACATCAGCATCGACGTGCCGATCGGCCTGCCGTTCGAGCACGACGTCGTGGGCGCCGGCGCCATCGAAGGCACGGGCAAGCTCGGCAGCGTCAAGTCGCTGCCCATCACGCTGCTGGGTCAGTACCGTTTCGGCGAAGCGACCAGCGCCTTCCGCCCCTTCGTCGGCGCCGGCCTCACCTATGGCCACTTCTACAAGCCCAAGGCCACGGCCACGCTGTCCGGCATCACGGGTGGCACCCCGAGCAACCCGACCACGCTGTCGATGAAGAGCCGCCTCGGCGCCACCGTGGAACTGGGCGGTGCCTACAACCTGACCAAGGACTGGTCGGCGAGCCTGTCGGTCACCAAGACCTTCATCAAGACGACCGGCAGCCTGTCCACCGGCCAGACGATCGAGACGACGCTGGACCCGGTGTCGATCAAGTTCGGCGTCGGCTACCGCTTCTGATCGCGGGACCCACCGTCATCGACAGGGAGCCTTCGGGCTCCCTTTTTCATGCGCGCCTTCATGCGCGCTTGGTGTGACTTCAACCTAGGGAGGCA
>JACCDP010219182.1_pt1 | contig 11166 bp, 7 predicted proteins | sample 7445841 | NCBI WGS metagenome assembly JACCDP01 (sample SAMN15323441, study PRJNA562643) | freshwater metagenome | isolation source: river surface water | place: USA:Blue River Watershed | collected 2017-08-17
TAGAGCATCCATTTTCTAAATCAGTAATTGAAACGCTTCTTTCTCAAAACAATTATACAAGCGTATTAACAGATATCAAAACGTCTCCAGTTAATTCAGAAGTTAGAGTAGTTAATTATAATTGGTATGATGCTACTAAAATGTTTTCTAATCCAAATTTAAATCTAATGAAGGATTCAGAAAATCAATACTACTACATTTCTGGAGAACTTATATACACAGACATCCCAACTGGAACGAAGGACTGTGCAACTAAAACAATAGTGATAAGAACTCCTACTGGAGATATAACGGAAACTTATTTGCTAAATCAGCCGTGTTTGGATAATGATAGCTATATAGGTCCACATAACAATAATAAATTTTATAGGTTATTTAATGATGGGCCATACAGTTCTGGAGATTTTACAGAAACAATCAAGGATACATATATACAATTCGACAAGAATGTACTAGAAACTGGAGAATATCTAAGCAACGGGACAAAACCATTTACATATTTCGCAGATAGCACTGGTAAATTTATACTTCTTTACGATGGTTATTTCAGAACAGACATCAACGGAGAATATAATCTAACAAAAGAATATGAAAACACACCGATAACTACTGGATGCTTCCCGAAATATCAATCGATGCATATCGGTAATTCAGGGATAAGATCTAGATGCATTAAATATGAAGGTGGAGAATGTATCGAATGCGACGAAACGATGTTGTCGGGGTTTAAATTTTCTCTTGTATATTTAGAAGAAAATGAGCACGAAGATAGACTCGGGTATGCTATTTCTAATCCTCATAACTCGCAATCTAGAATAGCTAAAAGAGCGTTAAATATATCTAGTAATCCGTATAAAGGGACGATAAAAGATGGTTACTATCAAACTTTTGAATACGATGAAGATAATAACGAAATTTGGTATTTCGGCCCGCCGCAGACAAATGGAAGTGATTCGCTGCCTTATTTAGCTTTTTTACAAGATTTTTACGGACATACGTTAGGTAATCTAGCATCTGTCACGATTTTCCCTTCGATAGGAACCGCTACGGCTAAAATAGGTGCTGGGGAATCAGAAAGATCTTTTTCTATATCTAATGAGCCCATCGTCATCGAAACAGATTATAATACATATTCGGTATACGATGATTTAGAAGTGCTACCAAGAGTAAAATTTAATACGCCCATTTCAGCATATAAAAGCGGCAGCGATCTCGTAAGGAAACAGTTTTTTGGGATGGGAGATGCTTTCAGTGGAAAATATACGATAACTAAGACAGAGCAACAAAACGCTGATTACTTATATACTGGATACAAATTGATAGACGTTCATGGAAATACCGTTTTCATTAATGATATTCTAGGAGATTACACTGGCTATATTATTGGTAGTAATATACGACAGGCAAAATATATAAGTGGATACACTGGAGAAGCAACGGCGAGCATGTCAAAACTATTCGCCCATAATAACTCTGGAATGAGATTCGAATATTATTTCTTAGATAATAGATCGCTTTCTACGGAAGTAACTAACACAACTGGATGGGATAGACCATTTCCACTCCCAAGCGGATTAGAAAATAATAATGCGTATAATAGAGCTTACGGGACATCACCAGTAGAAAATTATTTTCCTAGATATTATCAGGGGCCATATGCGGTTCTAACTAATAAATTTTTATATCCAAACGCTGGAGGAGCAGATAGAAAGTATGAAGGATCAAATAATGGATTCCCATATAGGATAAAATATACAATAAATGTAAGAGAAGAGGCAGTAAAAGAACTATACGCTAAGTTCCCAATTTCATTTGGATCTATTACAAATACTCCAGAGTATATCTTAGCGAAAAGGGCAGACGAAAATGGAAATGTGATATCAACCGAAGAAATGATTAACATTTTCGAGAGCACTCACAATTATGATTTCAACAAATTTGATTCAGACGATGGGTTTTCTTATACCGCTAATATAGACAATGGAGTAGATGATAATTGGACTCCGCTGACTAAGGCCTGGTATGATGGATTTACTACTTTTAATTTAATAGTCTCGGGACGTAATACAAACACGCATAAATCGACACCAGTATTTAAACATGGTATATTAATAACTGGAGAAGATTTAGTAATGCACGGTTTTTATACTGGGGCTGGTTATAATGATTTTTATTTTCATTTCACACAAGAATTGAAGCCTCACGGATTATTTCACTCATATACTGGCTATAGCATCAACGGAGAAATGATTTATACAAAACCAATTTTCGATTTAGAAAATAATAAATTGAATTATGCTTTTGCTAATACCTCTATACCAGAAATGATTTCTGGATGCCAGACATACTATGACTCGTTTGGTAATCAAACCCTAGCTAATGGATTAGGTAAGATGAGATATAGACATGCGGATGGCAGAATTGAATATTCATCTTCTGGTCAAGATCCAATTTTCCAAGAATTTATAGGAGGAAGAGTAGGAAGCGGGGCTGAAAACGAAGGAGGAAACCATTCTAAAGGCATAAGGGGGGACTTGTGGCTAGACTATAATTTCCATACACAGGGGTATTTCTGTGTCATGCAGGAGATGACATTAGGAGACACAGTATATTGTCCAGAATTTAACAGCGACGATGAGGAAGAATATAGCGTAGACGTTGGGCTTTCAGATAATAGAGACCCAGATAGTGCATTCGGAAGAGATCATAAAATGTTTCTTCTAGAATCAACGCCTTCAAGGACCGTCATACATACTAAAAGCTTGGTCTATAACCCGATGGGCATGGTGTCATTCACCGTAGCTACGCCGTTCGTATCTACGGATAGCATTACTTCAAATCCATCGCTATCTTGGACTTATGATAATGATTATCGGGCTTTTTACGCTGATTTGAATGCGGCTTTCCCTTTGAGGGGAAGAGAGCGACCAGAATGGTATTTCCAATCTGGATCTGGACTAGTATTAGGACCATTCGATAGAAACGTGGAACTGTTTGCGATTTACGAACGGCCAATAAGTGGGTATACAGATATTTATGTAAATAATAGACATATAACAGATTTATACGACGGGGCGACATCTACGGTATACCCATGCCAAATACCAAGGACGATATCTGGGGCAGAAAATCTAGTATATTTGCCTAACAGCCAAATCATATCACATAAAAATATAAAAGTCTTTAGTTATATTCCCTCTGGGGAGACAGCGACGATCAACGTATATTCTCAAGTAGATCCAGAAGATATTGGAGATGGGGCTAATTTAATAGGATTTCCTCCAAATTCATATCTCTACATCCGAGCCAGAAAAACCATGGGCGAGACCGACTATGACGCGGAAGAATTAAGAAAAATAGATGTAAAAGGAAGTCCGCCATGGTTAAAATTATTCAACTTGTGTTCTAACGGAACTGAAAATAAATATGAAATATCTCACGCCAACCAAAAATTTGAAGATCTAATCGGCATCCACACATTCACTTCATTCAGCAGAAGCGGAAAAATTTTTCCTAAACCAGACGAAACAGAATTCACTGGATATAAAACGACAGGTATATATGGTAATGAATATTATGATGTAACAGTCGAAGAATTCTACAGAAGAAAATCGACCAAAGGAACAACTTATTATTCGACTGGTTGGAGAGAGGGTAGCCGTATCTCATTTGAAATCACAAATATAGAAGTGACTTACGATAAATTTCCTTATGAATCCCACTTACAAGTAATACCTTCTGGTAATTGCTCAGTCAGCGGGGAAATGGGATACTATTCACAAGCAGATAGGTCTATCTATTCTGAAGGATTCATGTTAGAAGATCAAACGGAAAACGATTTAATCAAAGAAAATCTCTATAATCCCAACTATATATCAGATGTAATAAAGGGGTTGAGCAATTTTGAAATGCCTGCGGAAACGTTCAAATCTCCAAATATATCAGCGCCTTCCGTAATGAAAATACGCGCTACTGTGCCGTATATAACTCGCGATCAAACTTACAGTGGAATTAATAATTTTTCTCCATATAACTACAACAAATTTTTATGGCCAGCATTAAGTGATTTAAAAACTCTAAATCCAGATGAGACTATAGAAGCAGTTCCTCCAGACGACGGTGCTACTTTCACAAATAGTACTTTATTGATTAGTGCGGCTCAGGGGCAAGTGTTGCCAAATGGCAAGAGAAATCCAGATAATAGGAAAAGATATACTGTAAAAAAACAGTTTCAAACTTATGATTCTATCGCTACCGATTCAGCAATTAATCCTAAGTGGGCTACAGATAATTTCGGAGAACAGACTACTTTGAAACAGCCAGAGGAGGGCGTATTAGTGCCTTATGGGGCTACGCTAACCGATGTGATCAACGGGCTATACGAATAATTTTTGATCTCTTGTCCCAAACTCTAAATTCAATTTTTCTATTCATTTTTATCCTTTAAAGATGACAATTTCATATAGACCTTGTTGGGTTGAATAGCTACTAAATCTGCGAAAATAGTTTCTCCGTCCATTTTCATCCCATTAACTACTACTATATCTTCCTCGGCTGGAAGACGAGTATTCATATTCTCACATTCTTCTAAGCTCTGATTAAAAATCATGACCTTGCATTGATTAGTTTCATCGGCAACGAAAAATTTTAGATATTTACTTTTCTTTTTAGTTCTAGAAATTCCCTTTTGAGGAGTGTCTACTATTTCTCCGACGAAGCTAACTTTACTACGGTTAGGGCTATTTATGACTTCTGAAATAGGTAAAAGGTCGCTCTTTTTCTCTACGTATATGTCTATTAGTCTTTTACTGAAGATATAGCCGAGAGTCCTTTTTTCAAAAAACCAATTTGCCATATCTTGCGAACCCTTATTCTGTTCGTAGATCTGTTTGTATTTCTCGGTATGTTTTTTAATAGTATTAAAGCGGCTATTCTTTATAATTGGTTTGCCCTTTTCATCTTTTAAGGTCTCAGCCATCGCTTTTACAAGAATTGAGAGCTTATAGTCATATTCAGCGCCATGAGCAAGACAGTATTTCTTCTCATTGTTGCTAAGCGTATTCCAAAGCTGAGCCTCATATACCATTAATACTCTATTTGGGCCAACAGATTGCATACAACCAGCCTGAATAAGCGTAGACAATACTCCTACATTAAGACCAGCCTCTTTGGCGGATTCAAACAATTGAAACTTATTAGCGAATTCACGTTTAAAATTATTGAATTTCTCAATTGTTTTTTCAGAAACGCCCTTAATAGCAGAAAGACCGAACCTGATGTTATTATCCTCAATAGAGAAATCAATTTTAGATTTAGTTAAAGATGGAGGGAGTAGCTTTAACCCGAAATTTATCATCTCTCTCTGAATTTTAGTAATTTCGCCCATTGGGTCAGGTTCATTTTGAGACATTTTCAGAAGAGAAAGATAAAATTCTCTGGGGTGTTTAAATTTAAGATAAACCGTAGCAGCAGAAAGGCTTGCATAGCTAAAGCTATGACTAGCGTTGAAAGAATACGAGGCTGAATCGTTAGCTACCTTCCATATAACTTCTTTAATAGAAGGATCTAGATTTTTTTCTTTTAGTTTAGCTTCGATTTTCCCTTCCCACGAGACCATCTCTTCTTTTTTCTTTTTACCAACTATACGGCGTATGATTTCTGATTCGTCTAAGGTAAATCCTATCTTATTAAACATTTTCAATAATTGCTCCTGATAGAGACATAGGCCCCCAGTTTGCTTCAAAATGTCATCGAAAAATGGATGAATAGATTCAGTAGTCCCAGTATTAGTATATCTAGCAAATGAATCAATAAATTGCAAGGCTCCTGGTCGAGCCAAAGCTAATACCGCGCTAAGCTCAGCTAGGTTTTTAGGCTTGACTTTCCTTACCGTCTGATATGCGAGATCTGCTTCTATTTGAAATAGCCCATGAGGACAGCGTAGATCTTGTAGGGACCGATAAATCACAGGATCGTCCAAATCGATATCAGATACTTTAATGCCCAATTGCTTGCAAACATCTTCTACCACGCTCACCCCACGCAATCCCAAAACATCTAGCTTCACAGTAAAAGAGGATACAGTATTCATCTCGTAAGATGATACGAGATCTTTATCACCAGTGAGTTCGATAGGGCAATTGTCCTCTAAATTTTCATATGAAATTAGGATGCCAGATGGATGGACGCCCTTATTTTTATTCAGGTCTTTAAGTTTGAGGGCGGTTTCATAAATCCTCTTATTATTATCACACCAGTTTTTGAATTCTGGCACTTCTTCATAGGCTTTATCTATATCTTGCACGACTCCGAAATGTTTTGGAATTAGACTAGCTATTTCCGTCATTTCATCTTCATCCTTATTACCTATAATTTTACCGCACTCTTTGATCAGTAGTTTACCAGATAGGGTATTAAATGTAAGAATTTTTGAAGTTTTTCCTTTGAACTTCTCTTCAATAAATTTGATAACTAAATCTCGTTTGTAATAATCAATATCGTTATCTACGTCTGGTAAAAGAGATCCGTCGAAATAAAGGACATCACCTACTTTAGTTACTTTAGCACGAGACTTAGAAATAAATCGTTCAAAATAAAGGCCGTGTTTGATTGGATCAATTTGAGTAACTCCAATCAAAAATAGCACTAAGCTTCCAGCAGCAGAACCACGTCCCATCCCGACTGGGATATCGTTTTCTTTGCAATAATTAATAACAATCCATACCAAAAGGAAATAGTCAGTAAAATTTAATTCATTTACGATTTCAAGTTCGTATTTGATACGCGCCCCATATTCTTCGTATTTTTTTGTTCCTTTTTGAAGATTAAGCTTCTTAAATCCCTGTACACAAAGCTCTCTCAAAAAATCTTTATTCAAGCAGTCGGGTTTTAATCCCAAATTAGTTTTATGCTTTTCCTCAATTTCGAATCGAGGCAGGCGAACCCCTAAAATTGGGATATTAACTGAATCAAATTTCTCAAGAAAACTTTCTGTATTCATTTTAACAAGCTACCATCGATCTGTTTAATTACTCCAAACATGCGACTCATCAGCTCTTACCCATTTGCCATCGACAAGAATTTCATATATAGTCTTAGACGGATCGGCCAACTCTTTTTCTATAGTTTCTTCTATTTTCTCGCCCTGTTTCAATTCATATAACTCTCTAGCAAGCCAAAATTTAAATTTAGGAGAATTCACCAAAGACTTAAAGGCTTTCTCTTTATTTTGGGCTTGCGATCGGGTCTCAGAATTACGTCCAATCGCACCGCTATCTCGATGGATAATCTGAACGCCGCTTGCTGTTTTATTACGTTTCTGTCCTCCCGCTCCAGATCCGCAGTAATAAGACACATCAAAATCTTTTCTAGATGCCAATGTCACGCGCTCTTTCATAATTCTATTTTCCATTTAAGCTGATTCCATACTTTTAAATTTAAACTAAGATCGTTAATAGCTTCATGCAAAGTCTCATAATCATGATCAATATTAAATTCTTTACCGAGAGTAGTCAGGCTTGTCTTCACGCCCTTGGCATGGATTGCTTTCATCCTGTAAAGATATTCAGTAAAATTATGAGTTTTAGGATCGTAATTCAAATCCATTTTGATACCGCGAGATATAGCATCTGTGTCTATGATCTTAGGAACTATCCATTTCCAAGCGGTATTATGCATAAGCGCCCACTCCTTCAATAAGGGAAGGTCGAATGATAATATATTATGCCCTACAATATATTCAGCCCTCTCGATAATTGGCCATGCAATTTTAAAGGCTTCTCCTTCTGGTATGGCTTTCATATTATGCTCGGCCTGATCATATCTAGTTATACGGGCGGCATCTGCGCTTATCTTCAAATGCGGAGCATCTGGCCAATTGATTCTCAGATCTAAGGAATTTACAATTTTTTCGCCTTTAACTTCTAAAATTCCTAACTGCCAGAAGCGATTATGAATAAAATTGAGATTCAAGTTGAATGTCTCTAAATCTAGAAACACATACTTAGTATCTTTTCGAAATCTTAAAAGATGATCATCCATATTATTTCTTACGGAAATCTAATTGGATAATTCCTTCCTCCTTTGGGGCGTCCTCTTCTGGAGTCCACTCTTTTTGACACTTAACACAGTAAACGGTCGGCACTGGGAAAAATCCGTCTTTTTCCTCTCCAGTCACGAGTTTAGATATACGTTTTAACTTATTTGCTTGATGGAATATATCACATCCGCATTCGCATTTAACGTCTTGCGCGTTTTTGATAAGATTAGCCATAGCTAATATTTGATCTTCCGACATATTATGTTCTCCTGATTTAGCCATATGTTTTATTTGTTAATTTTTGTTTTTATACCATCTTTCAAAATTAAAAGTATTAGAAGAGCAGTGTTCGAGTTCTGGCTTGTCTAAATTAGAGCGATTACCAAGACATCTAATTGTCTGATAAGCTATAAAATCATCCTGAGTATAATAGTAAATAGATTGGGCCTGTAAAATTGGATAATTATTCGCGCTGCAAAAATCTGTTACTCTTTTTAAAATTAAATCATCGAACGGAAGCTCATTGCTCTCAGTGAGAAATATTGGCGTAGTAAATGAAAAGTCTGGAACATGACAATGGTTATCCATTGAATTCAAATGCAAAAACGAATCATAAAACGGAACTACCAAACATAGATCCTCGTCATCCCATAACCCTTTAAGGGTAGCAGCATCTATCCTTGGATAGTAGTAAAATCCGTCGACGGAGCATTTAGTGCTTATTTTGATAAGTCGCTTATAAGCGTTTGTATTTTTGAGAAAAACTATATATTTAGCCTCTGTTCTTCTAGAATCATCGTCTTTGACATTTATATTACTGCAAATAGTAATAACTAATCCGAAAACTAATTTAATCTTGTTCGAAGCACAATTTTTGGAAAGTTCTAGAATCCCACTAAGAGAATTATCTACTACTACCAATGTATCTAAATTATAATGCTTCGCTAGACCTATTAGGGATATCGGATAGTCTAGATTGTTTTCTGGTTTTTTGGGCTGTTCAGCAGTAAATGTCGAACGGCAGAGGCTATAATGAGTTTTAAACAGTGGTAAAGCCTTCATTAAAAATCTTTCAATGGGTCAAATTCTTTTAATTTTTGAGATTTAAGTCCTTCTAAAGGATCTGGGCGATTAAATCTAGGACAGCCAGAGTAAATTACTTTCTCTAACTTCTGTCCATCTTCCAAAACTATATCATCGTAAAGGCTAGTATACATCACCTTGCCAGTATTGTCAAGAACTTTATAATATTCGAACCCCCATTTCACTGGGCATGCGAACATTACTGTCCCGTCTTTTTTAAGTTGACCCTTGTAGCGGGAATATCCGCATAGTAATTGTCCTTTGAATTCTCCAGATTCAGGAGGAGTAATATCTGCCGCAAAACCGCTTGTAGCGTCCTTATAGACAAACTTATCGATTTTATCTTGCATTATATTCAGATAGGTTTCGAAACCAGATAATACATTATCTGAATATTCTATCTCCATCATAGGATCATCTGGATAAGCCAAAAAAATAAAAATTAATTTTGCCTTCTTATCTGGCCAAAGCTTCTTAGCTGCTAATAGATAGATAAGGGCCTGTATATTCGATTCTCTGTCTTCTCCTACAAATTTACGCTTAGAGCTTTTATAATCATGAATAATGATATAGTCTCCTTTGACAGCTACTTTATCAAAAAATCCTCTTATCTTATAATAAGGATCTTTATTTGTAATATCAAATTTATATTCATGAGCGATAATTTCTCCGCCAGCAACCCAGAAGTCACATTTCATACCAGTGATAATCATATCATTGATATGGTCTAAAGTCTCTTGGTCAGGTTTCAAAGTGTGGGATTTAGAAATCTTTTCAGCAATCGATGTCTTAATTTCACTATGGCAAAAAACAGAACCAGTTTCGATAATTTTTTCAAAAATATCTTTTCTATTCGGCTCAGCAAGCCATTCAAGTATATCATGGCAAATCGAGCCCTTCTCCGCACCAGAATTATTCTTAACTGGTATCCCCTGTATATAAGTAGCCCAATAAAGATAACTACAGCCTTCTAGTGTTTTAAGTTTAGAAGATCTTATTACGCTATCATTTACGTCGGCAAAAGTATATGTCTGCATTAAAAGTTAATAATGATTTTGTTCTGTTTCTTTGACATACTCTATCAATCCTTTTCTATCTTTCATAAGCATGTCATTCAAATCTTTGAATGGCAAAATTTTATTGTTTATCTGTTTCTGGTCAAAAAAAGAAAGAAGAGATTCAGAAATATCAGACGCGGCTTGATTACCAACCATATTAGTATCATTATTCAGGCAGATATTAATTTTTTCTACATCATTAGATATCAAAAATTTCAAAATTTCAGAATTCAATTTAACACCGAACAAAACTAGAAAGTTCATTATGCCTATCTCCGCTAATGAAATTCCATCTCCTACGCTTTCAACTAGCCATACGCATTTTTTATTGTTGATTATATCTTTATTAAGAAAAGCGGGATATGCCCACGTTTTTTTCGCTCCTATGATCTTCCATTTTGGGCAAAATTTAGATTCTCCAAGATAACGACCAGAAAATCCAACAAGATTTCCATTTTTATGATCGAACACTGGAAAAACATAACGATTTGCTAAACGCCCAGACTCAGCAACTCCTCCGCCAAAAAAATCTAAAGTATGTCTCGATATGCCACGCCCCTCCCAATAAGAAGGATCATTAAGCAATTTGAGTAACATCGATTTATCAAATTTTAGGGGAATTTGGATATCACTTTTAGCAGATTCGCTTTTAGAAATATATTGAGCTATAGCGGCTATATCTACTGATTCCTTGCCCTTTAACGTTAACTCTACTAATAGCTCTAAAGGCCCGCCGACACGAGAAACATGGTCATACCAAAGCCCAGTCTTTTTATTAACATTGACGGCTGTAGGATTATCTCCACCACGAAAAGTAGCAGCAAATTGATATTCGGTGCCGATGTCTTTCGGAGAATATCCAATGCTTTGTAATACCTCTAGGACACTAGACATAATTTTCAATTCTATCTTCCCCAATAGATATATATTCTGGATTTAATTCGAAACCAATATAATTTCTTTTATGTTTTTTAGCTACTAAAGCGA
>JACCDP010789449.1_pt1 | contig 11166 bp, 9 predicted proteins | sample 7445841 | NCBI WGS metagenome assembly JACCDP01 (sample SAMN15323441, study PRJNA562643) | freshwater metagenome | isolation source: river surface water | place: USA:Blue River Watershed | collected 2017-08-17
ACGCGGCGGGCGAGGCGCTCGACAAAGGAGCGAAGCTCTTGGGGCTGGGGTATCCCGGTGGACCGCTAGTCGAGCGCGAGGCGGCGGCCGGGAGTATCGCGGCGTTTGATTTCCCCCGGGGGTTGGGCGCACGGACGGAGCTGGAATTTAGTTTTTCGGGCTTGAAGACCAGCCTACGCTATCGTCTGGAATGCATGACTCCGGAAGAGATTGTGTCGCGGCGGAGCGACTTGTGCGCGAGCTATCAGGAAGCAGTGATCAGCACACTCCTTCGCAAGACCGACGCGGCCCTTGCGGCCGGTGAGTTCCGGAGCCTCGGCCTGTCGGGCGGCGTGGCAAACAACCGTCGTCTCCGGGCGGCCTTCGCCGAGCTGGCGCGACGCCATGGTGTGCCCTTGCTGGCGGCGCTGCCCGAGCACACCGGGGACAACGCCGGCATGATGGCCTTCGCCGCGTGGTGTGATCCACGTGTCGAGCCATCGCCGCTCCCGGCGCTTGGGATTCATCCCGGCCTTTCACTGGATGAGCTGCCCGCGGGGCGCTCGTCCGGTTGACGACGGAGTGCCTACGTGTAGTCGCGGCGGAGGTTGCTCGGCAGTAGGCCGAGTTCCTCGCGGTACTTGGCCACCGTCCGGCGGGCGATCTTGATTCCCTTGTCCTGAAGCTTTGCGACCAACTCCTGATCGCTGAGCGGCTGGCTGCGGTCTTCGAGGGTGATGAGCTCCCCGATCATCTCCTTCACGCTGGTGTTTGAGACGGACTCGCCGCCCTGTGATTGGTAACCCGGTGTGAAGAAGAACTTCATCTCAAACACGCCGTGCGGCGTCTGGATGAACTTGTTCGCGATCGCCCGACTGACGGTGGTCTCGTGCACACCCACCGCATCAGCGATTTGGGTCATGGTGAGCGGCCTCAGCTTCGAAACACCTTCGCGGAAAAACTCGCCTTGGACGCGGATGATCTCGCGCGTGATACGTTCGATTGTCTGCTGCCGCTGCTCGATCGAGTTGATCAGGAATTTCCCCGAACGCATCCGCTCGCGGATGTAGTCTCGCTCGGAGCGCGAGAGCGTGCCCTTGGCGATCATCTCCTTGTAGGCACTGGAGATGCGCAACCGGGGGATGTAGTCGCTGTTGAGTGAGATCTTCCACTCGCCGCGGTCCTCCTCGACTGTCACGTCCGGCGCCACGACCCGATTGGTGTCCTCGGCGAAGCGGCGTCCCGGGGCCGGGTCGAGCGTGCCGACCTCCTCGATCGCCTCCTGCACATCGTCCATGTGGACGCCGAGTTTGCGGGCGATATCGGGAATGCGACGCCGCGTGAGCAGGTTGAAGTGGTCCCGGATGATGCGGGCAGCCAGAGAATCAGCGCGGCCCTTGGCCTGAAGCTGGAGGAGCAGGCATTCCGGCAGGTCGCTCGCGGCGATCCCGGCGGGTTCGAATCCTTTTAGGATGCGGAGCGCGGCCTGGACTTGGTCGAGTGGCAGGAGGGCGTGGAGGGCGATGTCTGAGAGCGACTGCGTGAGGAAACCCCGGTCATCGAGGCTGCCGATCAGGTGCTCCATGGCCGCCAGCGCGGGACCGGAAAGATCCGTCATTTTTGCCTGACGCATCAAATGCTCCTGCAGCGACGTCTCGGATACGAGAGAGTCGAGAAAATGCTGGCGGCGTTCGGCGTCCTCCCCGGTGTACGGCTGGCCGCCGGCTTGGTTGAGGTGCGTTCGCCAATCCTCGTCGAGCTTAGTGAGGATCTCGAACTCCTTCGAGAAATCCATGGGCTCGCGCGTGTTGTCGTCGACGTCGCTGGATGCGATCGGTTCGCGCTCCTCCGGCTCAAGGCCCTCATCGGCAGAAGGCTCGGCGGGTTCGCCATCGAGGCTCGGGCCCTCCATGGGTAGCTCCTCGAGCATCGGGTTGGCCTGAAGCTCTTCCTGGATCACAGAGCGCAGGTCGAGGGCGGCGACTTGCAGGATCTTCAGCGACTGCCGGAGCTGGGGGGCGAGGACGAGCGACTGGGTCTGTCGCTGGCGCAAGTCCTGACTGAATCCCGGTCCGGCCATGGGAAATCAGCCGCCGATGCTCGCGGCGGGAAGGATCAGCCCTGAGGCGGGCGACAGGCGACGGCAGGCGCGGGACATTCCCGTTGAGGAGAATCGTCGGGCGGAGGAGTGGCAAGAGGAGAAATCCATCCTAGCACGGAAACTGCTTCAGCGTCGCCTCGGGTTGACAGGTAGCGTGGCGGGCGTAGCGGTTAGGGATGATTTCGTTGACGCCCCGGGCGGCTGCCCAAGTTCGCGTGTTGCAGAGTGAGTTGGGGTCCGCCGACGGGCGGCTGCTGCGCGTGTTCGTCGAGTCCGGCGGGTGTTCAGGATTCCAGTACGGGATGTCGTTTGATGTGCCGAAGCCCGATGACCAGCGGCTGGAGAGTGAAGGGGTCTCGGTGCTGATGGATCCGACCAGCTTGGCGTACCTCAGCGGATCGAGCATCGACTTCGACGACGGGCTGCACGGCAAGGGTTTCGAAATCAAGAATCCCAACGCCCAGAGCACCTGTGGCTGCGGGAAGTCGTTCGCCTGAGGCGGCGGCGCGCGCTGACCGGCGGCTCAAACGGTCGCGTGGTGCAGGGCGACGATGCCGAACGTGAGCCGCTGGGCGCTCACTTGCCGGAAGCCGGCGCGACGCAGTTCACCCGTCAGAGCGTCGCTGGGTGGAAAGCCTTCCACGGAGACACCTAGGTAGTCGTAGGCACTCCGATCTCCGGTGACCAAGGCGGCGAGGCGCGGCAGGATGTGGCGCAGGTACAGTGCGTAGATCGGTCGGAACCAGCGGTAGGGCTGGGAAAACTCGAGGATGAACAGGTGCCCGTCAGGCCGGAGAACGCGCCGCATTTCTGCGAGGGCGCGCGGCCGATCCGCCATGTTGCGCAGACCGAAGGCGACGGTGAGGGCGTCGAACTGAGCGTCGCCAAGGGGGAGGGCGAGGCCATCGCCCTGGCGGAACGCGACGTTGGCGTACGTGCCGGCGGCGGTCGCCTTCTTGATCTCGGCTTCGTCGAGCATCGGCTGGCAGAAGTCCATCCCGATGATGGCCGTCGAGGTAGGCAGTTTGCGGCTGAGGGCGAAGGCGACATCGCCGCTTCCAGTGGCAAGGTCGAGAACCGCGTGCGGTTCGGTCCGGGAAACGGCTCGGACGAGCCGCCGTCGCCACCAGAGATCCACGCCCCCGCTGAGCAGCCGGTTGGCCAGATCGTAGCGCCGCGCAATGCGCGCGAACATGGAGTGGACTGCGGTCGGATCAGGCATGGGGGCCTTACCGAACGGGATTTGACCGCCAAGGCAACTCCGGAGCGGAGGCGCCGGGCTAGGAGACGGGGAACACCGGCTGCCGGAGGCGTTGTGACGCAATCCGCTCGATGGCGAGGGCGACCCCGTGGTTGTGGGTCACGAAGCGCAGGAATTCACTTCGAGGAACCACCAGAATGCGAGTTGGCTTGCGCGTGATGATGTCGACGGACAGCGATCGGGCGGTGAGAAGCTCCGCTTCGCCGTAGTGCTGGCCGGGGTTGAGAAACCCGTCCGGCGCGCCCTGACGGATCACCTCACACTCGCCGCTCCACACAATCGTGAAGATGGGCTCCATGCCGAAGGAGGCCACGCGAGCGCCAGCCTCCAGCCGACGAATGTCGACGAGTTCGCACAGGCGAATGATGGCCGACAGGTTCCAGCCTCGGCAGAGCGGGGTGGAGCGCAGGAACGAACACACGTGGGTCAGCCGCTCGACGCGTTGCAGGCCCAGGCGCTGCAGGATGTCCTCCTCGAACTGGCGTCGGTCGAGGGTCAGCGTGATCAGCGGCGTGCGGCTCTCGACGGGAAGTGCGGGCAGGTTCGGTTCGAGCAGCGTCTGTGCGCCGATCAGGTCGCCTTCGATGAGCGGTTGCACGGGGTGGCGCCGGCCATCGGAGCCCTTGTGGAACGTGCGTGCGCTGCCGCGCGCGATGAGCGAGATCGGGGACTGGTGATCGCTGGGATCGTAGACGACCTCCCACGCATGGTAGCACGCGATCCCCATCTTGTTGGAAAGGCCCAGACGGTCCGCCGGCGCGAGTGCCCGAAACAGCGCGCTGTCGTTGATGACGCGCTGGATCTCCTTTTCACTGAGGACCGCGCCCATCATTGCCCGCCAGCGACCGAGGCGTCGCACCAGACGGACCACCGCGCGCCTTCCCCTTCGCCACGTGGCAAACAGCGCGAGGCCCAGGAAAGCGAGGATGGACGTCGCTGCGAAGACGCCCGCGCTTCCAAGCAGGATGTGGAGCGGGAAGGAGGGCTGCACCACCACATCCAGGAGATTCAAGCCGATGAGCGGGTAACCGATCTGGAAGACGAGCAGAAGCCACGCTACGCCGAGGAAGAACTGGAGCAGGTACGGACGGTTGTCGAAACTCAGGATCGCGCGCAGACGGCGGTACGGAAGCCGATTAGCGGAGAAAACGAAGGCGCGCTCGGTGTCCAGTCGGGGCGTCTCGCCGAAGAGCAGGCGGATCGCATCGACGATGCGGCTGTGGGGGGCGAGGCCGATGAGCATCCCGCAGACCGGCAGCAGCGACCAACTGGCCTCGGCCGCGAGGGCGAAGGCGGCAAGCGAGGCCGCAGGGGTCACGTGAGCGATCGCGACGGCGAACTGCTCGGACGGCGGACGGAGGTGGGCATCGCGCAGATCCACCCGCATCCGTGGGAGGATCGTCTTCCAGTAGATGACGGCGTCCCCCGGCCGCGCGCCGGTTGCCTTGAGCACCACGGTCGCCCAAAGAGCGCCCACACTGAGCGCGCAGGAAAGCGCGACCCAGCCGATTACGAGTGCCTCCCAGCCGGGGAGCTGCGTCGGGGGCCGGGCGAGGCCGGCGGTGGCGAAGAGGGTGAGGCCGACCAGACCAAACCCGATCGCGGCCGACGAAAGGAACGGGAAGTCTCGCGCGGACTCCGCGGCGGCGGACCGTGGATCACCGATCGGCGCCGCGGGCGTGAGGATGCCCGCTCGGCAGGCCTTGAGAATCAGTTCGTAGAATTCCGAGAGCGAGACCTGGTTGCCCACCAGGATTGCCTGGGTGAGCATGTGCGGGACCGTCTGGGGCGTGGCGAACGCCTCGAGAACCGCATACTGAACGTCGTCGATCAGGATGTGGTTCGTCGACCCGCTCCGGCGCAGTGCGAAAACTCCCCGGATGGAGACGCCGCGAACGAGGTCTTTCTCCAGCGAAAGCTCGGCGAGGGTGAGCAGGTAGTTCTCGTCCATGGGCGAAGGAGTCAGCCGATCGCTGGCGACGGGGGTGGTCCGACCATCTCCTGGACAAGGCGGAGCAGTTCATCCCGCTCGAACGGCTTGCACAGGTAGCGGCATCCGCTCTCGCTCGCCACCCACCGGTTGTCGGCGTCGAGACGCCCGCTCATCAGGACAATTTCAGCGGCCAGGGGGAGGCGCCGCAGCGTTCCCAGAAACGTGAGTCCATCCACCCCGGGCATGACCACGTCGAGCAGGATGAGCCCGATCTTCGGACCCTGAGCGTTCAAGAACTCCAGCCCGCGCTTGGCGGAGGGCGCCTGCCACACTGTGTAACCTCGGGGGGTGAGGGCGTCGCTCACCAAGCCGCAGATCAAGGCCTCATCGTCGATGACAAGGATGCCCGAGGGGCCCGAGGGGTTGCGGCGCGCCGCGTTCGCCTCGGCGCTCGGAGCGGTGGGATTGGCTTTGGGCATAGCGAGAGAGCAGTTCTCGGGATCGGCGCAACCGTGGCAGACCTGAGAAAAATCCCCTAGCGTGAGCAATTTGTAGCAGTAGCGCCCGACAGCGCGAAGCTGCGCTGGACTTGGACCAAAGGCTCTGTTTCGGTCGTTTTTCTGGTCCCCGAGCCCTCCTTTTTACCCTTCCTGTCGCCTCCATGGCCTACATTACCCCGGAACAGCTTCAGCCTCAATATGATGTAATTGTTGTCGGTTCCGGCGCAGCCGGCGGACAAACCGCGTACACGCTGGCCATGGAGGGCGTGAAGGTCCTCATGCTGGAGGCGGGGCGGTACTACGACCCGTTGAGTGAGACGCCGATGTTCCAAGATCACTCGCGGGCTCCGTTGCGCGGCGTCAGCACGCCGGACAAGCCTTTCGGGTTCTACGATGCCACGGTGGATGGCGGTTGGAAGATCGAGGGCGAGCCCTACACGATGGCCTCCTCGGATCCGCTGCGTCGCTTCGAGTGGTGGCGCGCCCGCATGTTGGGCGGCCGCACGAACCACTGGGGTCGCATTTCCCTGCGCAACGGACCGTACGATTTCAAGCCCTACAGCCGCGATGGCCTCGGGTTTGACTGGCCGCTGAATTACGAGGACTTGGCCGAGTACTACGACCGCGTGGAGATGTTGATCGGCGTCTATGGCTCCAATGAGGGTCTGGAGAACACGCCGAACTCCTCGCCAGGGGTGCTCCTCCCGCCGCCGAAGGCCCGCGCCGGCGAGCTCTATACCCAGAAGCACGCCAAGAAGCTCGGGTTGCCGGTGATTCCGATTCACCGTGCCGTGCTGAGCGTGCGGCAGGATTCGAAGACGATTCCCGCCCGGTTGCATCCTCGCAATCCGCGCGCCCAGCGCATCCTCGCCAAGGCCATGGACGAGCGCGCCGCGTGTTTCTGGGCGACCAACTGCGTCCGCGGTTGCTCCACCAAGGCGAACTACCAGTCCACGACCGTCCACCTTCCGCCGGCGATGGCCACCGGCAACCTCGACATCCTGTCGGACGCGATGGTGCGTGAGGTGCTGATGGATGATGCGGGCAAGGCCACCGGGGTGGCCTTCATCGACCGCCGCAAGGGTCGTGAGCTGAAGGCCAAGGCCCGGGTCGTGGTGTTGTCGGCGAGCGCCTGCGAGTCGGTGCGCGTCCTGCTCAACTCGCGCTCGGTGCGCTACCCGAATGGCGTGGCCAACTCGAGTGGCAAGGTGGGTAAGTACATCATGGATACTGTAGGTGGTCGCCTCGGTGGTCAGGTTCCGGCACTGGAGGGGCTGCCCCTGCACAACGAGGACGGAGCCGGCGGTGGGCACGTCTACATTCCGTGGTGGCTCTACCAGGAGCAGCATGCCGGGAAGCTCGATTTCGCGCGGGGGTACCACATCGAGTTCCAGACCGGCCGCCATCTTCCGGCGGCCCCGATGTTCAGTGGCTTGGAGTGGCTCACCGGCGGCACCTACGGAAAGCGCTTCAAGGAGGATGCCCGCCGGTATTACGGTTCGTCGGTCGGTTTTGCCGGACGCGGAGAGATGATTCCCAATGAGGATTCGTTCTGCGACCTGGATCCAACGGTGAAGGACAAGTGGGGCGTGCCGGTCCTGCGCTTCCACTGGAAGTGGTCCGATCACGAGTTGAAGCAGGTGCTGCACATGGAGCGCACGTTTGCGGATTTGATCTCCGCGATGGGCGGCCGGGTGGGGCGCAAACCTTCGACCAATGGCGCGACCGCGATCGAGGCCCCGGGCAGCATCATCCACGAGGTCGGTGGTGCGATCATGGGCACCGATCGCCGCAAGTCCGTGACCAACCAGTGGTGCCAGACTTGGGACGTGCCCAATCTCTTCCTCACCGACGGCGCGCCGTTCTGTTCGAATGCGGACAAGAATCCGACGCTGACCATCATGGCCCTCGCTTGGCGGGCGGCCGATTACATGCTCGAAGAAATGCGAAAGGGGAATCTCTGACATGAATGGCTCTGACTCCGGGCGCCTCGATCGTCGCGCCGCACTGAAGTGGATGATGACGGGCACCGCAGCCCTGATGGTGACCGACCGGGCCGCCCTCGCGCAGGGCGCCGCCGGTCCTGCGGCGCGCGGTTATGGAACCGATCCCGATCTGGTGCGTTCGTACCAGCCGGGGGAACTTTGGCCGCTCTCATTCAATGATCACCAACGGCGCACCGCGACCTCGCTGTGCAACCTGATCATTCCGGCGGAGGGGTCCGTCCCAAGCGCGGGCGATCTCAAGGTGCAGGACTTCATCGACGAGTGGATCAGCTCGCCGTACCCGGCTCAGGCCGCCGATCGCACCCGGATTCTGCGGGGTCTCGAGTGGATCGATGGAGAGAGTCAACGTCGGTTCCAGCGGGACTTCGCGGACTTGTCCGAGGTGCAGCAGACCGCCATCTGCGACGACATTTGTCGCGTCGCTCCGGCTGATTCGCCGCTGCACGAGCCCTCCCATTTCTTCCGCCGCTTTCGCGACCTCACCGCAGGTGGGTTCTTCACCACGCCGGAGGGTGCGCGCGATGTTGGTTACGTGGGCAATGTTCCGCTCGCGTCGTTCGACGGGCCGCCCCTCGAGGTGCTGCAGCGTCTCGGCCTCGCCTAAGGCTTCTCTAGCCGGGGCGTTCGCACGGCTGCGAGCGCCACGGCGGCGGCGAGGAGCGCGAATCCGAGGACGAGTTGTCCGAGGTCCGCTCGTTCGCCGAAGACGATCAGGGAGCACGCCACCCCCAGCGGGACCTTCGCATTGTTGAAGGCAGCCAGGACGCCCGCGTTGACCTCAACGGATCCCTGAGCCCAGAGAAAGAAACCGAGGGCGGTCGCGATCACCCCGAGGTACCCAATCACGCCCATCTGACGCAGCGTGGGACTGAATGCCGACCAGTCCGTCGTCAACAGGGACAGAAGCGCCGTGGCGATCAGGCCGCCGAGCATCAACCACGCGAACGCGGAGCGATCCGGCGCGGCGCTGGTCAGTCGGGGGCGCGCCCGACGATAGGCCACCTGACCGGCGGCGAAACACAGGTTGGAGAGCTGAATGAGCAGGAGCCCCGTGAGTTTGGCGGCGATCGGCCGGTCGCTCCAGATCGCGACCGCGGCTCCCGCCACCGCCAGCGTCGCCGCGAGGACGTGCCGACCGCTCCAGCGTCGATCCGCCGCGGCTTCGAAGACGGCGAGGTAGAGCGGAGTCAGGACCGTGAACAGGGCCACCTCGTGCGCCGCGAGGTGCCGGAAAGCGCCGAGGTAGGCGGCGTACATGAGACCGAACTGCACCGCGCCGATCCCCATGAAGGTCGCGGCAAGCGGTGCGCCGCCCGGCGGCCAGCGCAGCCACGGGACAAACAGAATGGCGGCGAGTCCGAGCCGGAGGGTGGCGATCGCGACCGGATCCAGTCCGGTCAGTTCCTGCTTGATCAGTCCGAAGGACAGCGCCCAGAGCAGCGAGACAAGCAGCAAGCGCAGCATCGAACGCGATCTCGGTTAGACCCGGAAAATCGCCCCCAGCCGCTTGCCGAGCAGGAGACTCAGGCCAACGATCGTGACGCCGAGGAAAAGCATGGCCCACACGCCGAGCGCGCTCGCGATGAACTTGCCGTCGCCGAGCAACTGGAAGAGTTCGAGGATGGCTTTGGTGATGGGGTAAAACGCCTGCTTTTGTGCGAGGATCAACGAGTCGCTCACTTCGAGCATCGCGAAGGAGAAGGCGAGTAGGCCACCGGCAATGAGGTTCGCCGTGATGAGCGGGAGCGTCACCCGGATCATGGCCTTCAGCGGTGGGCTCCCGAGATTCTGGGCCGCTTCTTCTAGCGTCTCGCTCGTCTGCTGGAACCCCGCGGCAGCCGAGCGAACGACGTAGGGAAGCCGTCGCACCGAGTAGGCGATGATGAGCAGGATGGTCGGGTCTTTCGTGGGGTTGAGGAACCCGAAGAACTTTCCTTCCTGCGACATGGCAAGGTAGCCGAATGCGAGGACCAGCCCGGGAACGGCCAGGGGCAGCATCGCGAGGAAGTCCAGCACCTGCCGCCCCGGTATGCGCGAGCGTACGACGACGTAGGCGATGGCCACGCCGAGGATCAGGTCGACCACCGTCGAGATGCTGGCGAAACGGAGGCTGTTGGCGATCGCCGAGACCGTCAGGTCATGCCCGAGCGCCAGCTTGAAGTTGTCCAGCGTCAGGGAGTTCGGGACGATGGTGGCGTGCCAGTCGTCGGAAAACGCGACGAGGATCACTCCGAGGTGAGGGAGCACGGCGAGGAAGAACACCCCGCCGAACACGGCGGTGCAGAGCAGCCCGCGCCCCAGCGGAAGTCGACGCGGTCCGCCCCCGGCCGTCGCTTTCGCCATCATCGCGTAGCTCTGCCGTCCAAAGAGGCCTTTGCCAATCGCGTACAGCGAGGTGGTCGCGACGAGCATGATCGCCACGAGCGCATACGGGAACGGATTGGCGCCAATGTCCTTCAATCCGTAGAAGATCTGGACGCTGGTCACCCGGGGATAATCGAAGACCAACGGCGTGCCCAGTTCCGTGAAGGCCCAGATGAACACGATCGTGCCGCCGGCGAACAATCCGGATCGCATGAGCGGCAGCGTGATGCGGCGGAAGCGGCGGAAGCCGGTGCAGCCGAGATTCGCCGCCGCTTCCTCCATCGCCGGATCGATGTTCGCCAGCGCCGCGACGGCGTTGAGGTAGATGATCGGGTAGAGCGAGAGCGCATTGACGATCGCGATGCCCCAAAACTGATGCAGGGCGAACCAGTCGAAGGTCCATCCCTCCGGGCGAAGTCCCAACTCGATCAGCAGCGAGTTGAAGGCTCCGTACTGACCAAAAATCTGCTTGATGCCGATCGCCCCGACGAACGGCGGCAAGAGCATCGGAACCAGAATCACCGAGGTGAGGAGGGTCTTGCCCGGAAACGCGTAGCGATCCGCGACCAGCGCCAACGGCACCGCAATCAGCAGCGCCAGGCTGGTCGTCGCCGACGTCAGAAGAAACGAGTTCAGCAGGCCCTCCTGGTAGACCGGGTCCGCCAAGAGCGTGGTGACGTAGACCAAGGTGAGCCGCCCGTCCGCATCCATGAAGCCGCCTTTAACGATCTGGAAAATCGGCCACACGAAGAACGCGGCGAAGAACACCGCGGTCAGCGCGAACACCGCACGAGCGAAGGACTGCGACATGGCGCGCGAGTCTCGCACGCCCTCGACCCGCGGCAAGGTCGGAGTAGGCATCTTCGACTCAGAATTAGCTTAGGCTAATCTTTTTGGTTGCGGCAAATTCGAAGCTGGAATTAAATCCGGATATGGCGTCGTTGGGTTCAGTCCCGTCGGTCGTGCTCGGATTCCTGCTGGTGTTCCTGGCGGGGGGATCGTCGCTGCGGGCCGAGGCCGTG
>JACCDP011221514.1_pt1 | contig 11164 bp, 11 predicted proteins | sample 7445841 | NCBI WGS metagenome assembly JACCDP01 (sample SAMN15323441, study PRJNA562643) | freshwater metagenome | isolation source: river surface water | place: USA:Blue River Watershed | collected 2017-08-17
CAAGCCCCGACGAACGCTTAAGCTAGCGTCAGGCGGGGTCGCGCAGGCGGCGATTTACGCGGGATCTTGCTCGACCTTGAGTTCACCGAGAGCCGCAAGCATCTGCGCGCGAACTTGATCGGCCAAACCGTCGACGCTGTCGCGTGACAATCCAGCAGTCGGAATCGGCGGCAAAACACGCACTTCGACCGTGACGTTCTCAAAGCGCCCTTCGCGCTGCGCTTTTCAGTAATCAGCAATCACAATGGGCACCACCGGCACTTGAGCTTCGATGGCCAGGTGGAATGCGCCTTTCTTAAAAGGCAGCATGGGCTGCTCGGTGCGATTGCGCGTTCCCTCGGGGAACATGAGAACCGAAGTCCTCTTTTCCCGAATCACCTGCGCAGCGTGCTGCAAGCTCTTCATGGCCCGAGTGCGATTCGAGCGATCGATCGAAATGTTGCCGGAAGCCCACCACGCCAGATTGAAGATCGGGACGAAATTCAGTTCGCGCTTCCCCACGGCCACGGTTCGGCGCATTCCGAAGTCACCGTACATCGGTACGTCGAAAGTCCCTTGGTGGTTCCCCACGTAGACGCAGGGCTGGAGGCTTTCCGACAAGTGCTCTTTGCCGAAAACTCGGACGCGCACACGCGCCAGCGGTAGGACGCCCCAGGCCATGATTCGGCCCATGTCGACCACCACGTTGTTGTCGCCCCAACGAAAGAGCGACATAAAAAACCCGATTCCGCACGAAGCGAAGAACCAGGAGGCCGCAAGCCAGGAACGGGGGTTCAAGTCCGATCCAGTTTTTGCCGCGAAAGAACCAAGCCGTGCGACGGATCGTAAGGCGAAACGCCCACGGTCACCCGGTCGCCCACGAGGACGCGGATTTTGAACTTCTTCATTTTTCCGCAAAGCCGTGCGGTGATCATCGGGCCATTGTCCAACTGGACCTGGTAATTCCCGCCACCGGTCAAATCGGCGACTTTGCCTTCAAAACGGATCAGATCGTCTTTTGCCATTCGCGAAAGCCCTATCACGGCGCAGGTGCTTGTGTCTGCTAGGAAATTCGGGCATGGTGCCCCGCATGCCCGTTACCCCGGCCCAGCTCGAGCGTGAAGTCCAGCGCCGACGTACGTTTGCGATCATCTCGCACCCGGACGCCGGCAAAACCACGCTCACCGAGAAGCTGCTCCTGTACGGCGGAGCCATCCATCTGGCCGGCGCGGTCAAAGGCAAATCCAACCAGAAATCCACGACATCCGACTGGATGGAGATTGAAAAGCAGCGCGGAATTTCCATTTCCTCGTCGGTGCTTCAGTTCGAGTACCTGGGCCACCAAATCAATTTGCTGGATACCCCGGGCCACAAAGACTTCAGCGAAGACACCTACCGCACCCTGACCGCTGCCGATGCGGCAGTCATGCTGATTGACGCCGCCAAAGGCGTCGAGCCGCAGACCCGGAAGCTCTTTGAAGTGTGCCGGATGCGGGGCATTCCCATTTTCACTTTCATGAATAAGCTGGATCGTCCTTCGCGCGACCCGCTCGATCTGATCGACGAGCTCGAAAAAGTGCTGGGAATCCGCTCCTGCCCCATGAGCTGGCCGATTGGCTCGGGCGACCGTTTCCGGGGCGTTTACGACCGGCAATCGCGTGAAGTGATCTACTTTCAAACCGACGGCGTCGCGAACGTCCTTCAAAAAGACCGTCTGCAAGACCGCCGCTTCGACAACTTAGACGACCCCGCGCTTTTGCCGTCGCTTGGCGGTGCTCGCGGAGATCTTCATGAAGCAGGCGAACTTCTCGACACTTTGAAAGCAGAACTAGAACTCGTCGAAGTGGCGGGCGATCCGTTCGATCATGAGCGCGTTCTAAAAGGACAGCTCACGCCCGTGTTCTTCGGCTCGGCCATGAATAACTTCGGCGTTCAACGCTTCTTGGAGCGCTTCATCGAGCTTGCCCCCGCGCCCGCTGCGCGAGAAACGACGACGGGCACCGTTGAACCCAAGAGCGAACAGTTCTCGGGCTTCATCTTTAAAATCCAAGCGAACATGGACCCCTCGCACCGCGACCGTGTCGCGTTCATGCGGGTCTGCTCGGGTCATTTTGAGCGCGGGATGAAAGTGAAGCATGCGCGGCTCAAGCGCGATGTGACGCTCTCTAAACCTCTGAACTTCTTTGCCCAAGAACGCGTCATCGTCGACGAAGCTTGGCCAGGCGACATCTTGGGTCTTCTCGACACTTCGGGCGATCTGCGCATTGGCGACACACTTTGCAACGGCAAGGTGGTGGAATACCAAGGCGTGCCGCGATTCTCGCCCGAGCACTTTGCCATGCTGCTGATCAAAGACCCGTTGAAGCGAAAGCAGCTTCAAAAGGGGCTTGAGCAGCTTTCGGAAGAAGGCGTGGTCCAGGTGTACCGCCAACGCGACTTGGGCGACAAAGACCCGATCTTAGGCGCCGTGGGCGCGCTTCAGTTCGAAGTGCTTCAGCACCGCCTGGCGGCCGAATACGGCGCCGAAACGAAGATCGAACGCGTTCCGTTCGTTCACGCACGTTGGGTGGAAGGAAAGCTTCAGCCTGACGAGTTCGATCGTCGAGACGACACACGCTGCCTCTTGGACCGCGACAATCAGTTCGTGCTGCTGTTCAAGAGCGACTGGGCGCTTCGCTGGACGGAAGAGAACCACAAAGAGCTGACGCTGCTGAAGAACGCCCCGCTTAAGCAGGGGTAAGAGGCGCAGCCCATGAAACGCCGATTAGCCCTATTTTTCCTCGGGGAATTCCTCGGCATGTTGCCCTTTTCACGAGGACTTTTTGTTCTCTACCTCGTGTCGAAAGGCCTGAGCCTGACGGAAGTTGGGCTGGTTCAAACCCTGCTATTTTGGAGCAACCTGGTTTTTGAAATCCCAGCCGGGATTTTGGCCGATCGTTTCAAACGAAAATTTTCGCTTGTACTGGGCTATCTGATTGGCGCGCTCGCCGTATTTCTGACAACACGCGCAGAGGGACTTTTCCAATTCGCTTGGGTCTGGGTGCTTTACGGCATGGGCTTCGCGTTTCGTTCGGGCGCGAACACCGCATTTTTGTACGACGAAATCAAAATGGCAGGTCCCGCGTGGGCAGGTAGGTACCTTCAAATTTCAAGCTGGCACCGCGCGCTGATCAATACGGGATTCGTTCTCGCCTTAGCACTGGGAGGCCCCCTTCGGCTCATGGGATGGAACTTCGTTTTTGGTGCTGAAGCCGTCTGCCTGGTCCTCGCTGCACTCATTTTGCTCACCCTGGATGAAACGCCCCATCGAAAAGCCAGCGCCGAAGAGTCTCAACGCCCGGGTGTGATCGCCGCCATTTCGGAGTTCGTCGCTAGCTCTCGGGGACGCGCGCTTTCCATTTTCTTGATCAGCATCGGCCTGATTGAAGCCCTCACTACGCCGGTCTTCATTTACAGCCAGTCGTTTTTTAAGAATCAAGGCCTCAGCGAAGCGGCCGTCAGTACGACCGTTGCCTGGATTGCCGGCGTGTCGTCGCTGGGGGCGCTCGGTGCGCACCACTTGGCGCGTTTCCCTTTCCGAAGGCTCGTTCTGGGCAGCACTCTTTTGCTCACGGCCACTGCCCTACTCTTCTTTCTGAATCCGGGTGCAGTCGCAGGCGCCCTTTTAATCGGATTGATCGACACCATTCCGGTCTCGCTTTTTATTCACACTGACAATTACATCAACGCCCGCATTCCAACGGCCATCCGCGCCAGCCTGCTTTCTTTTCAGGCGGCTACGCGCTCGATCTGCATCAGCGGCGTCTATTTGGTGGGCGGACGAATGCTAGACCAATTCCCCACAGCGCAAGTCCTGGGATCGATGGCGATCCTACCTTTGATGGGCGCCGTCGCGCTGATTTACTACTTTAGGAACCTGGAAAAGCGAGTGCCCGTGGTGGCAGAAGCGTAAGCAGCGAGCCGTCTCAAGGCTTCTCGGGTCCCAGGATATCGTCCAAGTCGATCATTTCTCGGCCGCGACAATAAAGCTTTGCCATCGACTCATGCGTTCCGGATTCCTTCAAACACCGCTGGCAGGTTCCGGGTTCGTAAATACCTGAGAAGCCTTCCAACCGGTTTTTGCACAAACAGTCGTTAAATAACGATCCGGTTCGGTGGAATTCGATCTGGTCTCGCAGAAACTGACAGGCATAGTTCGTAAAGTGTTGCTCAGCGGGAGTTTCTTCCGAACAATGCCGCTCGCGGTAAACGCGCATGCACTGCGAACTGACATCAAAAGCGATTGCTTCACTCTTACAGCCCGGACAAGTGCTCGGATCGTGAAACGCATGGCGAAGCTCGTGCCGCGTAACGCACGTTTCGTAAACCGCCTGACCTGACTCCGGAGCAACGGCCACCACGGTATTCCCGGGATCGATGACCATGCCGTCTTTGAGATCAAAGGCTTCGCACATGCGCTTCGCCAGAATCACTTCACAGCCTGCTTGATCGCAAAGCGCTGCTGCACCCGGACCAGCAAGCTCCTGGATTGCGGCAGGCCCCAGACACTGGATTTTTACAGTCTTGCAGTACTTTCCTGTCTCGCAAGAGGCCGTATCGAAGCACTCGTTCACGCCGGGCGCTGGGGCCGCAGCAGGAACGATCAATTTACCGCCCAGCCCAGGGTCATCCGCGGCGCACGCACCCAAAAGACGAGGCTTAGAGTTCAGTCCGCGCGCAACAAAAAGCTGCTGTTGAAGCAAGGTCATGCTTTCCGCATGACGAGTGAGTTCTTGCTCCAGTGCACTCCGCATGGCTTGGGTATTTTTTCCTTCTCCGCCGGCTCGCGCTAGACGCGCCTGCAGCGAACGATAAAGGATTTCCATGCGCCGAGTTTGCGTGGACATCTGCGATTGAATTTCCGCAGCGCTTGCAGCCCGAGCCTCATGAACCGGAGCCATCCAAGACACCAGGACCCCGAGAGTCAAAATCCAAGCTGAAACCATCGCACACCTTCCCAATTCAGGTCGGTCCATGCCTTGCAACCCGGCCGCCCGATGCGGACGATCTTTCTTCTCCTCGGAATGACCCTCGGAATAGGAAGCAGGGCCTGGGCTTCGACCCACGACACACGCGCCCCTTCTGCCACGCCCGCCCGTCCGACGCAATCCTCAGTCGGCTCCGGGCGTACCCAGTCCCGTCCGCCCTCCCACACCCCGCGCCTCACAGCCCAAGTCGCCTGGGCCACGCGCTACCTCACCGATGGCTTCAAGATTGGCGGAGACCACCCGGTTTGGCACCTCTCGGCCTTGGCCACTACCCCCATTTCAGGCCTGAGCTTTGGTCTTTGGTCGGCCATTCAGGCGGAAAGAACTCAGCGCGTTTGGGACGAAATCGATCTTCTGGCCGCCTATCAACACACTTTCTTCTCCAGGTCGGCCTCGGCGCTCGAGTGGTCGCTGGTGGGCGATTACTTCGTTTACCCAAACGCAGAGGGACCTTGGATTCCCAAAGGAAACAAAATCCAAACGAGCCTCGCGCTACCGCAACTTCTGCCATTGCTGGGAGGTCAGCTCATTCCCAGCATCCAGGGCAGCTATTGGCTCTATTGGGATCAAGGTCAACGCTCGAAATTTCTCGGGGGCGCGCACTACCAAGCCGGGCTGCAATACGACCATGCATTTCCGCGGCTGTTCCGGGCCATCCGCCAGCAGTACGTGGGCCTCGGCGGAACCGTGAACTACCACGACGGCGCTTTCGGAGTGTCTCCGGGCCTGAGTCATACCACCGCTCATTTCGGCACCAGCGTCCATACGGCGGGATGGATCCTTTCAGCACTGGTGCAACGGCAATGGTCTTACCAACCTACGGTGAATCCCGATGATGATCTTTGGACGTCGCTTTCGCTTCGAAGAACTTTCTGAAGTACTTTGGACTACAGTCCTCGGGCTCCTTGGAATTTTCGGAGTCGCTGCTCTCTCGCTTCTATCGGGCTGCGCTTACCCACTCGGCGACAGCAGCTTCCAAGCAGGAGTTCCTCCCATTCGCGGCGAAGCAAAAGTGTTGCTCCTGAGCGGATCAGGAACTTGGCCCGCTGAAATCTACTCGTTGGAAAAAATCCTCAGAGAGCATGGCGTCCAGTCCCGACAGGCGACGTCACAACAACTCGAGAACCTCGATCTCGATTCGCTCGCATCTTACTCACTCTTGGTCGTTCCTGGCGGAAATGCGATCACGCTGACTGCAGAGCTCTCGAAGAAAACTCGCCTCAACATCCGAACTGCGGTTCGTGACCGGGGAATGAGTTACTTAGGGTTTTGCGCAGGCGCCTGGATGGCCATTTCGCCCGGAGGAACGCGAACTGAAGCTCCACCCTATGGCTTCGGCTTGATCGATGGGCCTTTGCAATCTGAGGCGATTTACCAACGCTCGGGGAGCGCTTACACCATCGCAGATGCCATTTTTCCAGGTGGTGCAAAGCGCCCTCTTCTTTGGTGGGGCGGCCCCATCACGCCTGAAGGCGAAGGAAGCGTGATTGCTCGTTATCCCGACGGCGGTGCTGCGATCTCCCAGCTCTCGGTGGGGCAAGGCTGGGCCGTGCTCTCGGGTCTTCATCCGGCTGCTACTCCCGAAGTGTTTGAAGCACTGGGGCTCGATCCCGCGACTCCCACTTCGCTCGATTTTGCATGGAAGCTTCTTCAGAGCGCACTCACGAAAACTCCTCTGCCTTCCGTTCCATCCACTACCCAAGACGCTCGGTCGTCTTTCAACCCCGAGGCACTATGACTCAAAAAATCTTCATCAGCGGAATGCACTCCGGACAGAACCCAGCCTCCGGACTAGGAATCGCTCGTTGCCTTCGCCAAGCGTTTCCCGATCTGTATTTGGTGGGCGTCGACCATTGGCAAGGCTCGACCGGCTTGAACGCACCGGTTCTAGACGAGGCCACTCTTTTTCCACTTTGGAGTCAGCTCGACAACGCCTCCCACGCGCGCCAAGTGCGGCAGTGGCTCGACGACGGACATCTCTGGATTTCCGCGACTGACTTAGAAGTTCACTGGCTGAACGACCATGTGGGCCCGCATGAAAACCTCTTTGCTCCGACCGAGCACGCGCTTGAGGCCACCTCAAAGCCCCGAGTCCAAGCTGTGACGGAACTCGAGTCCATGGGTTTCCGAGTTCCGGAATACATTCCGGCGAACCTTCCGGATGGCGAGATTCATCGTTTCCTGCGCCACAATGCTTGGCAATGCTGGCTGAAAAGCCCCTATCACGATGCCAGACGGGTCACTTCCTGGGGCGTCTTCGAACGAGCACGAGCGCAACTCAAGCAGAACTGGAAGACGGAAAAACTTTTCCTTCAACGCACGATTTTTGGTCACGAAGAAACCATCGCCTTTGCTTCCTTTCGCGGTGAGCTCGTCGACGCAGCTCACCTGACCAAGCGACAGATTACGCCCGAAGGGAAAACCTGGGCGGGAAGCGTGCAGCCCTTGGCAGAAGACTTGCGAGAAGGATTGGCGCAAGTGATGCGCGACTTAAAGTGGAACGGCGGCGGTGAAATTGAATTCATCCGCGACCCCGATGGAGTTCGCTGGATCATTGAGTGCAATCCGCGGTTTCCGGCTTGGATTTTTGGAGGCGCCATCTCAGGGATCAATCTCCCCGGGAAACTGATGGCGCGCGCCCTGAACCGAGAATACCGAGACACGCCCGCTCGCGGAGCCGGATTCACTCGCGTCGTCGTAGAAATTCCGGTCCAAGAGTCGATCGGCCTTCCGTGGCTCTCGGCGCAAACCGCGAGCGAGTGGTCCATCGACGGAAAAAAAGGAAAAGGTGGCCCATCGTTTGGTTCTTTCGTTCCCGATTTAGCCTCTCAAAAAGAGGAAGAAGAAAACGCCCGAATGGAAGCCCTTCTTCCTCCTCCCGATCTGCCTCCTCCGATTCTTTGGGAGGACGTTCGCGGGCTCATGAAGACCTTTAGGGGGCCGACACCTCACCGAGCCCCGCTCGAAGGATGGCTCAAGCAACGCTTTCGTGTGCTCTCTGAGAAAGCTAAGAAAGCTTCCCCGAACTCGCCAAAAATTCGGGTCGGTTACAGCGTCAAAACCAGCCCGACTGATTTTCATTTAGCGCAAGCTCACGAAAATGGCTTCCTCGCTGAATGCATCAGTCAGGCGGAAGTTCATCGCGCCATTCAAGTGGGCTTCCGTAGAAATGAAGTCATCTTGAACGGTCCGGGGAAATTTTGGCCTCAAGATCAAGAACCCGTCCGAGGACTTCACCTGGTTTTTGCCGACTCTTTTGAAGAGTGGGAAAGCCTACTTCAAGACCCGAAAGGCCCGATGGCAAAGGGTTTGGGACTTCGGATGCGGGTTCCTCAAGTCCATTCGCGCTTTGGGAATCCACTCGACGATTTTGAGAACTTCGACCGAATCGCCAAGAGTTTGCGAAAATTCCCGAAGAGCGCAGAACTCGGATTCCACTTCCATATGCCCAGTTGGGCCATCGGGATGCGGCGCTGGAAAGAAGCGTTTCAATCACTGCTCCTTTGGTGTCAGACGCTGGAACGAGTCGGAGGAATCCCGGTTAGACACCTGGACTTAGGCGGTGGCCATTATCCCGGCGACTTGCCAGAGCTCGATTTCCCAGCCATTCAGGAAGCCGTTCGAGAGGCGCTTCCTTCGGTGGGCGCTCTTTATTTTGAGCCCGGGCGCGCGCTCACCCAGGACACGGAGGTCCTGATCTCGCGCGTTTTGGATATTCGGCGTGCACCCGACGGATCACTTCGTGAAGTGGTGGTCGATGCCTGCGTTGCCGAACTTCCCCTGATTCACTCGCATCGCCATCGCACTTACTTTGCCGCGCGCTCGGCCCCACCGCTGGGACTTCCGCAAACAGAAGTCCTCGAGGCGGGATCGGTTCGGATCTTAGGAAGAATTTGCATGGAAGACGACATCCTGAGTCCCGGTGTCAAACTTCCCGATTCGGTGGCCTTAGGCGACTGCATCGTGTTTGGGGACGCAGGCGGTTACGAAAGGAGCATGAGTTATGTCTTTGGGCGCGGTTGATTTAAGGCGTTCCTTCCCTACAGAGGCTCCACCAAGACAAGTCCCGAACGAGTCGCCCGATCGCGAAGCGTGGCTCCTGAATTTGGTTTCAGGCGAAGAGCACTGGCCAAAGTGGCTTGAACACCCCGCTTCAGAACTCCTTCACCACGATGGAACTTGCTGTGCTGCTGCTCGCAGCTGGTTCTTGGCCTACGCAAGGTCGATGGAAATCTCGACGCTCGGAAACTGCGAGACACGCGCGCCCGCTTGGATTTCGCAGCGCTGGGAATGGGGCCCCTCGCCCTGGCCCATGGCCTGGTGCGAGCTGGTGAAGCGAGACGTGCTGGACTGCGGAGTTTTTGCAGTATTGGCGCGCGAAGTCTTTCGGGCCCAGGGGATTTCGGCACACCCGGCGCAAGCGCTTCTTCACTATGATGAAACGTGCACCCAGCACTGGAAGCAGCTTTGGGCAACTGACCCGCGAGCCACTTTTCCTTGGGTCGGAAGCCGCATGGTCTACCACGAGCTTTGCGTTCTAGAACTTCCCGATGGGAGCGCGCGCTTCTACGACTCGACTTGGGGCCAGTGGTACCAGCCCGAACCACGCGCAGGGCATGGAGCTATTTTAGCGCTTCGAAGTGAATGTCCGCGACTTTTGAACTGGGGCGGAAAAACCTTCCAATACGGAGACTGGGTAAAAGTATGAAACGCATTTGGAACGGAACACTCGAATACTTGGAAGGACTCAGTCAGGCCTTTTTCCTCGAAGAACCGCTCTTCGGGGTGTGCTTGCTTGGACTTGTCCTCGCTTTTGATCGATGGCTCTTCTGGGGAGCAGCGGTAGGATCTTTGATCGGTCACCTGCACGGAATCCGATTCAGTGTTCCGTTCGTGCTGAGAAAGACGGGACTCCTCACGCTCAACGGATTTTTCTTGGGCCTTGCGCTGACTCACGCTTATCCGCCTTCAGTACCTTTCGCGGTCATTGCTTTCTTGAGCGCTCTGGCTCTACCGTGGGTTGTTCAAGCGACTTATGAACTGACTCAACACTGGAGGCTCAGCCCAAGCCTTCTGCATTACCTGCTTCTGACCTGGGGCGCCCACTTGTGCCTGGGCGCAGCAGCAGTCGAGCACGAGCCAGAACTAAACCTTGGCCTTTCAGCTTTCACCGGAATGGGACGCCTTCTGTTCGTACCGCACCCCATTTTCGGTGCGCTTCTCTTTGGGCTGATTCTTCTTTTCAGCATTCGAAGAGGGGTCGCTTTTCTTCTGGGAACACTGGCAGCCGTTGCTACCGGAGCACTCCTCGCTCCCGGCGCGGTCGGCTGGATGAATGGACAATGGACGGCCAGCGCCGGCATCTTGGCGCTGGGGCTTGCTTCTTTTCCCGAGAAATTCACGGTGTGGAGGATTGCGCTTTTCTCGGCCCTGACAGCAACTTTGAGCGTAGCGCTTCAACCGCTTCTCGGCCGAATCCCGCTTCCCTTGCTCACGCTTCCTTACGTCATGACGTTCTGGCTCGCGCAACTCAGCCGAGTGCCGCATCTGGCCATGAGTTGGAGCCGAGTGGGCCGCGCAAATTCCTTGTCCAAACCCAAGTCGTGAGCGTTTACTGAGAGGGCCGTTTACTGCAGTCCTTCTTGAAGGAGCCCTCAGTCATGTTGAAGCGTCTGGTAGGAACTTTGGTTCTAGGTTGGTTCGCTGCATTCCCAGTCCCAGCGAAAGCTGCGATCGAGAATACGCTCGTTGCCGATCACCTTCCGATTTCCCAAGAGCTTCACCGATTCGTGAAGCTCCCTGGGAAAAAGAACTTCCGAATCACGCTCGATATTCTGAAAACGCAGGACTTGGCGCGTCTGGCAAATCTGAAACAATACGGCTCAGTCGAAGCTCGGTTTTCCGAGCCTCCGCGAGAAGCCCTGCTCTCTGAATTTCAAGAATTCGCGCGCGCCGTTCCTGAAGCGTGGTTTCTTTTCAAAACTCAGCCCACGGTCAGCGAAGTGCAGCGTATTCTGACCGCGGGATTCAAGACTCTACACCTCTCAGTCCAGCAGTATCCGATGTCGACGGGCGACCTTCCTGCCTATGCGCTCCTGGGGCCAGAAGCCTGGGTGGTTTTCAATACCGGCCAGTACCCGAAGCCCGAAGAACAAATC
>JACCDP010115812.1_pt1 | contig 11158 bp, 10 predicted proteins | sample 7445841 | NCBI WGS metagenome assembly JACCDP01 (sample SAMN15323441, study PRJNA562643) | freshwater metagenome | isolation source: river surface water | place: USA:Blue River Watershed | collected 2017-08-17
CAATACGGTTCTGCACCTCGGCACCCAGTAATTCATTTACATATGCGAAGGCCAAGTCCTGATGCGGGCCGCCTTTCACAACCGCGATTCCGGATGGCACAGGGAATATGCCTTCGCGCGGCGCCACCATACCAACCGGTGCACCATCAAGCCGGCGCTGCATCCCGAAGGAAGAAAGCGCACCAACAATCATATGGGCTTCGCCTTGCTCCAGCAGTGAAAAGGCCTGCGGCATCTGGCTATACGCGGTCAGCAGGTTTGGCTTTAGGCGGCGGAAGCCAGCGAATGCGGCATCAATATCCTTGTAGGCCTCTGCCATTGGCTTGCCAGACATCAGATGGGCCATCATGAAAAGGTTGGGCAGGCCTTCAGTGTTCTGCAGCGATGGAACAATAATACGGCCGCGGAAGCGGTTTTCGAACATCTCAGACCAGGAAGCCGGCGCGGTACGCAGTACATTGGAGTTGTAAGCGATACCCTGCCAAGGCTGCAGATAATTGGCCCACATACCATCCATGTGCATAGTGCCCGGCTTTAGCCGGGCCACATTTGGCGCGCGTGCCGCAGTGATGGGTTCAAGCAGGCCTTCACGGACAGCAAGGATCATCACCGGATCATCCATTTGCACGACCGAAATATAAGGCTTGTCCTTGTTCTTTTGCATTTTTTCGAGATTAACCAATGAGCGCGTGCCCTCAAAAGTCAGGCGGCAGCGGTATTTACGCTCAAACTCAGCCTGAACATGGGCCTCAAACCAAGGCTTATGGCTGGCCGCACCGCCAATGACGATTTCACGCGTTTGCGCCCGGGCGATGCCAGGGGCGGCTAGTACAAGGCCACCAACGCCAAGTGCGGCGGTTAGGTTGCGGCGCCCCATAAGGGCAACAGGTTTGGACATCCCACTTTCTCCATAGGCCGAGGTGGTTGGGATGGAGCAAGCAGCGTGCCGCTTCATGAGAGGGGCGCAGCAAGGCAGTGCCATTGTGACTTGCTCATAAAATAATCATATAATGCCTAATATATGTAATTTTGAGTTATTTTGATGCAAATATGCGCCTTGGCTTCTCGGTCTAAAGCTGGGTGGCTAGGGCAGGGGCAGGCGTTGCACTATGGCAGAGCGCGCCCCGCCTATTGCAGCGCCATCCGGCAGGCCTCGCGTGATATGCCCCGGGATCAAGGCGCACCAACAAGCTAAGCCCCCGCCCCGGGGCCATCCTCATATTGCCAAAGACCAAGCTTATCGGCACAACACTGTCATAAAAACGTCATGTTTGGCAGGAGGGGCTTCAGATGTCGGTCAAGCGCATTTTGATTGCGGTTGTTTTATCGTGTGTTTGGGGCGGCTTCCTACGGCCGGCGGCGGCGCAGGGCACGCTGAACCTCTATTGCTCGGTCCAGATTGAATGGTGCCAGGCGATTGTCACGAATTTCCAACGCGATACCGGCATCCGCGTGAACATGACGCAGCGCGGTTCGGGTGAAAGCCTGGCCGCAATCCGCGCCGAGGCGCAGAACCCCCGCGCCGATGTCTGGTTTGGCGGCACGGGCGACCCGCATTTGGCGGCGGCTGAGGAAAACCTGACGCAAACCTATGAAAGCGCGATCAATGGCGAATTGCAGCCCTGGGCGCTGACACAATGGCGCCAATCCCAGCAGCGCGCCATCGGCGTTTACGCGGGGGCGATTGGTTTTGGCTTCAATACGGAATTGCTGGCGCGCAAGGGCATTGCCGCGCCGGCCTGCTGGGCGGATCTTTTGGATGCGCGCTTCAAGGGCGAAATCCAGGTGGCCAATCCTAATTCTTCCGGCACCGCTTATGTCGTGATTGCGACATTGGTGCAGATGATGGGCGAAGACCAAGCCTTTGATTACCTGCGCCGGCTGCACCCCAATATCAACGCCTATGCACGTTCCGGCACGGGCCCGATCAAGGCGGTGGCGCGCGGGGAAACCGGGGTTTCGCTTTCCTTCGTGCATGACGCGGTGACGGAACGCAATGCGGGTTTTCCGGTGAGCTATGCGACACCCTGCGAAGGCACGGGCTATGAAATCGGCTCCATGTCCATCATTCGTGGCGCGCGCAATATCGCGCAGGCGCGGCGCTTTTATGATTGGGCGCTAACCGCGCCGGCGCAGCGCTTGGGCTTTGAAGCGGGCGGGCAATTGCAAACCCCGTCCAACCGCGCCGCTCCGCTGCCGCCCAATGCGCCGGATCTGTCGAAGATTCGTCTGATTGAATATGATTTTGCCAAATACGGCCAGGCGGCGGAACGGCGCCGGCTGATCGCGCGTTGGGATCGCGATATCGGCGCCTTGCCGCGCTGAAGCAACAGGAGCCCCACGCATGAAAAAGCCGCTTCATTTGCTGGCGGGCCTGACTGGCCTGCTGCTGTCCGCCCTGCCTGCCGCCGCGCAAGGCAGCCTGAATATGGTTGTCCGGCGTCAGCACCTATGGGACCAAAGTGGCGATTTGAGTAACGGAGGATTTCTGGCGCATTAGCTAAGCAGTATTGACGCGCCGTCAGCGTGCCTCTGCCTGCTTAGTGCCTCCTTCGTGGAGAAGCGGACCTGCGGAACTCTTCCGATAGTCTAACAGTACCCTGGTTCCAGCAGGCTGCCCGATGGGTTGGGTGCACGTTGCTTTACACACTGTGCCCGACATAACGAGCAGCATGTCCGGATCGAGACGAGACGTCCAATCCTATCGCTTCGGGAGCCATCTCTTGGCAATCCGGCAGGCAACCGTGAAGGCCGGATTAAAGACATTACCCACATCATAGCGCACCACCTGGCCCATCAGATGGCTGGCAGCGCGGGCATCCAAACCGTAATCTTCGCCGAGCCAGCGCGACATCTCGGTCGTGGCGTGCTGCAGAGCCTGATCCAGCGGTCGGGCATTGCCAACGGTGAAGATGTCGTCGGGCGTCTCGCCCCGCGGCCAGGTGATTTTCCGCTTCAGTACACGGAATGTCACCTCCATCTCAAAGGATGTTTCAATGCCGGTGCCGACGATCTCACCGTCGCCTTGGCAGGCATGCCCATCGCCCAGATAAAATAGAGCGCCGGGCACCGCGACGGGAAACCAGGCCGTCGTGCCGGGTGCGAACAGCCGATAGTCCATGTTGCCGCCATTCTGCGCGCTGGTCGCGGTGGACAGCGCCTGCCCGCCAGCCGGCGCGACCCCGAAGCAGCCGATCATCGGCTGGATGGGCGGGGCAAAATCCTCAAGCCCTTTCACATTCTCCTGCAGCCGCACCGTCCCGGCCGCGTGGTCAATATTCCAGACGACGCGCTGCTGCGGGGGGCGGTCCAGGATGGCGGCTGGGTCCAGCACGGTTAGGGCGAGCGGCGAATAGGTCCAGCCGGTCGCCCGGCTTGGTGTTAGCCGGTCAATCTGCACGGCAAGCGTGTCGCCGGGTTCGGCGCCCTCAATGAAGAACGGACCCGTCATCGGATTTGGCCGACTGGCGACGGTCACCTCGCGTGCATCCAGGCCCGACGCATCGATCGTATCGGTTACGACGGTGTCGCCATCAGCAACGCGAAGGCAGGGCTCTGCGACGCCGATCGCGTTGAAGTATCGAGTGGGGTGAAAGCGGTGCTTGGCCATGGGTTCCCCGGAATATCTCGCTCAGATGGGCCGCCTGGTCCGCGCCAAGGCATGCTCCAATCACGTTAGGAATAGGGGCGCGTGGCGGTCAAGGCGCAGCGTAGGTGAGGGCTGGGTGCCGTTACGCACATGTGGGTCGAAAGGCCAGCTGGACAGCTTCAGGATCTCAACGTGATAACGGCCAACCCCCGCAGGGCCGCATGAGTTCGGTCAGTAGCTTGCCGGTCCCGGTGCTGATGGCTTCCGGCATTGGCCAGGGCAGAAGAGCGTTGCGACACCCAAGACCCATGGCGTGGCGCCGATTACTACACGAGCCGATCCGGCGCTGGTGAAGGCGCTGGCGCGGGCGTTCCGCTAACAGATGCTGCTGGATTAGGAGCACTATCCCGGCATTAACGAAATGGCGGCGGTGGAAGGGATCGAACGTGGCTACCTCGGTACCTTGATGCGACTGACGCTGCTCTCGCCGGCAATGGTGGAGGCAATTCTGAACTGGTGGCTGCTGGATTGGGTGCCGGTGCGGTTGGGGGGGAGGATTCCTGGCCGATGTTCTTTCTCGTTGGGGTTACGATGAGCCCACAATCCTCCCCGCCTTAAGGAGATTCGGAGAGAATATGCCGGAACGCTCCACTGTCGCACCATCAAGGTCAGTCGCAAAACCCTTGCGCATAGCCGGGAGTTTTAGGTCTTTTGGCCCCGGTAGAGTTTCAATTTTGGAGGCGACTGGAGCGGGAATAAAGACCGGAAAGGTGAAACTCTCTGATTATGGTAATTTTGACGCGCGATGCGGAACCGCCTTTCTGTCAGGCAGCCGACTCCCATGCTTTAATCACTTTGCAATCATTAAGTCCTTGCCCTGTCATGCTGCACTGATATCGACCCTGAAGTTCTTTCATGGGGTTTGAACATGATTAAGCTGCGCGATCTTTTCCTCTGTACCGTCGTTATTCTCTCCGCACCCGCATGGGCGGATCAGCGCTTTGAGGCGACGCTGGCTGGGCATGCAATACTGCCTGCCTTCACAATGGTTCTGCCACCGGCGGATGCACCGCGCGATGCGCTGGTTTCCGGTAAATTCGCAGGCCCCGGGAATATCCGGGTGGATACGCCCGGTAGCATCATGGGCGACACGGGTGCGATGCACGGCAATCGGCAGACCGGCATTGCCTTCCCCTTCATTGGTCAACCTGTCCAAGGCTTTTCGGGCATTAAGCCGGTGGCGAATGAGCCTGGCCATTATTGGGTGCTCACCGATAACGGGTTTGGTAATCGCCGCAACAGCCCTGATGCCCTGCTGATGTTCCATAAGGTGAAGCCTGACTTCGCGACTGGGCAAGTGAGCCTGCTGCAAACAACCTTTCTGCGCGATCCCCTGCGCCGCATCCCCTTCCGTATTGCCTATGAGGGCACCGAACAACGCTATCTGACAGGCGCGGATTTTGACCTAGAAAGCATTCAGCCGCTTGCGGATGGGTCTTTCATGATCGGCGATGAATTTGGGCCCTTCCTGATCCATGTCTCGGCAAACGGGATTGTGCAGCGGGTGATTGAAACGCGCATGGATGGGCAGGTGCTGATGTCCCCAGATCATCCAGCACTGCAAGTGGCCGCCACCCCGACAGCGGGTGTGCCATTTCGTGTGCGGCGTTCGGGTGGCTACGAAGGGATGGCTCTAACGCCAGACGGCCAGACATTATGGGCCCTGTTGGAACAGCCCCTCTTCGCTGCTAATTCCGATCAGGCTGAAGGCCAGTTCTTGCGCATTCTGGAATTCAGCGTACCGCGCATGGAATGGACAGGCCGCACCTTGCGCTATCGGCTTGAAGCCGGCGCGACGGCCATTGGTGATTTCAACTTCATTGACGCAACCCGCGCCCTGGTCATTGAACGTGACAATGGCGAAGGCGATCCCGGCTTGGCTTGCGCGCAGGGTGCTCGCCCCACGCCGCAGCAGCCCTGCTTCCCGCTGCCCGCACGCTTCAAGCGCGTCTATCTTGTTGACCTTGCCCAGGCTGATGCTGAAGGTTTTGTTCGCAAGATTGGCCATATTGATTTGATGGCGATCCGCGATCCCGATGGGCGTGCGCGGATCAAGGGAGACCTCCCGGCCAATGCACCGCGTGATCGCTTCACCTTCCCCTTCTTCACGATCGAGAATGTTGCGGCAGTTGACGGCGACCACATCATTGTGGGCAATGACAATAACTTGCCCTTCAGTGCGGGCCGCCAATTCTTCCATGCTGACACAAATGAGTTCATCCTGCTGCGTGTGCCGGAGCTTTTGCGCGCTCGTTGACTTTCACGGCGCAGAGACTTGATGGCCGGGGGGGAGAGTTACCTCCCGGTCGTGTCATAAAAATTTCACAAAAAGTTCAATGTTGTGCGATTGATCAATTTTATGACGGGGGGTGCTGTCGCCACCGACTTGTGGGAGATCCGATCAGTGAAAGCTAGTTCTAAATCCGTTACAAAAAGCGTCAATAGAACAAAGGGGGCGTCGACCAAGCCAAAGATTGTGACGGCAGTTGACAGCAAGAGTGTAGCCAAGAAAATTCATCAAACCGCGACCAAGGCAACCCGTATCCCTGAAAAACCGACAACAGCTTCCCCGACACGCGGAAAGTCCCTCAAGCCACCTAAAATACGTAAAGAAGAATTCATTTTTTCAGTGACGCCGGAGTTTCGCAAGAGATTTAAAAAAGCGGCCAAGGACGCGGGGCACAAGAAAGCGGAATTTCTGCAAATTCTTCTGGCGTCTTGGCAAGATCGGAGCCCGAGCAAGGCCGAAGCGAAAGCTTGAGAGCCACATAGCGCCTTCAATACAACAACTGGCGCTATCTTGACCTTGGCGAAGGGGTAAGGCCCTTTGTCTTGTGCGGAGTTGGCGCTGAAGAATTGACAGGTCGCCCTTTGGTTGAAATTTCAACCTATCGCTTCTTCAATAAAGAATGCGTGCCCCAGGGACTAACATATGAAACGGAACTTCGATCTCCTCGTTATCGGCGCGGGCATCATCGGGCTTGCACATGCCCTGCATGCTGTCCGCCGTGGCCTCAAGGTTGCGGTGCTGGACCGGGACGCCCAGGCCAATGGTGCCAGCATTCGCAATTTCGGCTTTGTCACCGTTACCGGCCAGGCGGAGCATCACACGTGGCGCCGCGCGCGTCGTGCCCGCGATGTTTGGGCAGAAATCGCGCCGCTTGCCGGCATTCCTATTAATCACCGCGGCTTACTAATGGCTGCTAGGCGGACCGAAGCGGTCAGCGTTCTGCAGGAATTTCTGACAAGCCCGATGGGTGAGGGGTGTCGCCTGCTGGAAGGTGCCGATATCCCCGCCCCCCTGCGCAGCCATGATCTTATGGCAGCGCTGCATAGCCCGCATGAGCTTCGGGTTGAAAGTCGGGAAGCGATCCCACGCCTTGCGCAGTGGCTTGAACAAAGCCTTGGCGTCAGCTTCTTCTGGCGCACCGCTGTGCATGGCATTGCCTCAGGCGAAGTCGCCTCCACACAAGGTGTCTTTAGTGCCCCCCGCATTGTGGTTTGCCCTGGGCCGGATATCTCAACCCTATTCCCCGATATCTTCGCGCACCGGCAGGTAACACTCTGCAAGCTGCATATGCTTCGCTTGGCCGATCCCGGCTGGCGCTTGCCGGCCGCGATCATGAGTGATCTTGGGCTGCACCGCTATCGCGGTTATGCGGATTGCCCATCACTGTCGCTGCTGCGCCAGCGCTTGCAGCGTGAACAAAAGAATGAACTCGACAATGGCGTTCACCTGATAGTGGTGCAAAGCGCAGATGGGTCGCTTGTAGTGGGTGACAGTCACCATTACGGCGCAACGCCTGATCCCTTCCAACCTGAGGAGGTGGACGCGCTGATCCTGCGCGAAGCGCAGCTTGTGCTTGATCTGCCAGCGCCGAAAGTGATCGAAAGATGGACTGGGCTTTATCCTTCTGGTCCTGATGATGCATTCTTCGAAGCACCCATGCCGGGCGTCCGGCTGGTTTCTGTCACCTCCGGCACGGGCGCGAGTACGGGCTTTGGCCTTGCCGAAGAAGTTTTGGCCGATCTGGAAGCAAACCCATGACACAGAAAATCAAAGCCATTATTCTGGATTGGGCCGGCACCGTAGTGGACCATGGCAGTCGCGCGCCGATGGGGGCCTTTGTGAAAGCCTTTGCGCATTTTGGCGTAACGATCTCAATCGCCGATGCGCGTGGCCCGATGGGCATGGCCAAGCGCGACCATATCCGTATGGTGGGCACTTCCCCCGCCGTGGCCGCGGCTTGGCGGGCCAAGCATGGGCGCGATTTTGATGATGCCGCCATTGATGCGATTTTTGACGTTTTCGAACCGATGAACATCGCCGCCGTTGAAGCCCATTCAGCACTCATCCCCGGTGCGCACGAAGCCCTTGATTGGTGCAAGGCACGCGGCATTCGGATTGGCTCCACCACCGGCTATACGCGGCCGATCATGGAAAGGCTGATGCCACTCGCGGCCGCCCAGGGCTTCGTGCCAGAGGTGACAATCTGCGCCGGCGATCTGGCAGCTGGACGCCCGGCGCCGCTGCAAATCTGGTCAGCCTTGGCTCAAATGGGCATTTGGCCAGCGAGTAGCGTGATCAAACTGGATGATACAGCGCCTGGTATAGGTGAGGCGCGTGCCGCCGGATGTTGGGCGGTCGGTGTTGCGCTTACCGGGAATAACCCTGGCCTATCCGCAGAAGAACTTGCAGGCTTGGCGCCCGCTGAGCGCGATGCCCTGCGGCGTGCAGCCAGTGAGACTCTTTTGCGGGCCGGCGCGCACCTGGTCATTGAGACCATTGCGGAACTTCCCTCCCTGATTGACCATATCGAGACACGTTTGGCCACGGGCGAAAAGCCAGGGCTGATCGAGGCCAATTGACATGAAAACGTCATAAATTCGTCACGCAGGCGTCGCGGTTCCCGAGATAGCGGAAACTTCCTTTTAATCGGAGGTTCACCCGTGCGATTCATCCTTCTCGCCCTGGCCTTTCTTGGCCTAGCCCCCATGGCCGAAGCGCAGCAGCGCACGCGGCTGACGGTTTATACAGCGCTTGAAAACGAGCAGCTTCAGCCGTTCAAGCAGGCTGCCGAAGCTGCACTCCGCGATATTGAAATCGCATGGGTGCGTGATTCCACCGGCGTGATCACTGCGCGCCTGATCGCTGAAAAAGCCAATCCGCGCGCTGATCTGGTGTGGGGGCTTTCGGTGTTCTCCCTGCTACAAATGGAAGCGCAGGATATGCTGGAACCCTATACGCCGCGCGGCGCTGAGGCACTTCGTGCGAATATGCGCAGCGCCCGCAGCCCCATGACCTGGACAGGCATGGACGCCTTTGTTTCCGCCATTTGCTTCAACACAGTTGTGGCGCAGCAGCGCAACCTGCCACGCCCCAGCACCTGGCAGGATTTGTTGGACCCGCGCTTCCGTGGGCAGATCGTGATGCCGAACCCAAATTCATCGGGCACGGGCTTCCTGACGATTGCCGGCTGGATTGCCAACCAGGGTGAGCAAGCGGCGTGGTCCTTCATGGACAAGCTGCATGAGAACATTCAGCAATATACCCATTCCGGCAGCGCGCCTTGCAACAATGCCGCGCGCGGTGAATTTGGCGTTGGTCTTTCCTTCGACATGCGCTCCGTCACCTTGAAGAATCAGGGCGCGCCGAATGACATCATCGTACCGCCCGATGGGGTGGGCTTTGACTTGGAAGCCACCGCCGTCATGCGCGGTACGCGTAACCTGGAAGCGGCAAAGCGCTTGGCCGATTTCACCGTGACGCGCACGGCGGCTGAGCTTTATGGCCGTTACTACGCGATGCTGGCCCTGCCAGGTGTTGAGCCGACGGTGCGTGGCTACCCGGCGGAATTCGCGCAACGCCTGGTGAATGCGAATTTCACCGACATTGCTGCATCGCGCGAAAGGCTGCTCGCGGAATGGCAACGCCGCTATGATGGCAAGTCAGCGCCACGCTGAAGGCCATGGGCGCTGCCCTTGATCATGGTTCGGGCGCCGATGCCGGGGAATTTTCCGGCATCGGCGATGCCTTTTTGGCTATCCGCGACGTTGGAAAGCAATTCGGCAAATTTGTCGCCCTGGAAAGAGTGAGCCTGAATATCGCATCTGGCGAATTTGTCTCATTTCTTGGGCCATCGGGCTGCGGCAAAACCACCTTGTTGCGCGCGATTGCAGGGCTTGACCCGCCCACAGTGGGCCGCATCATCCAGGCAGGCAGAGACATTACAGCGCTGCCGCCGGCAGAACGCGACTTCGGTATTGTGTTTCAATCCTATGCGCTATTCCCCAACCTCACAGTCGCGGAAAACATCGGTTATGGCCTGCGCGGCAGTGCTTGGCCAAAGGCCCGCAAGCAGCAACGCGTCACGGAATTACTGCATCTAGTAGGGCTTGCCGATCAGATTGCGAAATACCCGGCGCAACTTTCAGGCGGGCAACAGCAGCGTGTGGCCTTGGCCCGCGCCTTGGCTGCTGAGCCGGGATTGTTACTGCTGGATGAACCGCTTTCGGCGCTGGATGCCATTGTAAGGCTCCATTTACGGCAGGAAATCCGCGCGCTTCAGCAAAGACTGGGCGTGACCTCTATCATGGTGACGCATGATCAGGAAGAAGCGCTGAGTGTTTCAGACCGGATCGTGGTGATGTCTCAGGGCCGCATTGAACAAATTGGCACGCCTGAGGAAATCTATAGCGCACCCGCATCCCCCTTTGTTGCCGGCTTTGTCGGGCGCTCTGCGCATTTCACGGCCAAGGTGCATACGCCAGCGGGGCACATCACGGCGCATGGGCTTGTGATACCGGCCATGGCGGCGGGCCCGTTGCTTTATGGGGAGGAAGTAGAAGTCTTTGTTCGGCCTGAAGATGTTGAGCTCTATCCTCTCAATGAAAAAAGCGCTGGATGCTTTGAAGCACAGATCAGCGGGCTTGAGTTTCTTGGCCCAGTCTGTCGTATTTCCCTTGAGGCCAATGGTTTGCGCTTTGAGGCCGATGTTCCCCCTGGCCTCACAGCAACACTCGGCGCCCTCCCTGGCGCGCGGCTTCTGGCACGGTTTCGTCCGGACCGGATCATGATCTTTCCTGCAAATGGCTAAATTCGCTTTGCCGTTTCAGGATAGCGTCCGGCCCAAGGCTTCAGCCGATGAAACGGCGCTGCGCACGATTCATATCCTCGGCTTTCTGTTTCTGGCAGTAGCTTTGGCGCTGCCTTTGGGCAGCCTTTTGTTGCGAGCCTTTGAAGATCAGAATGGTACTTTTGTTGGTCTGCGTAATTTTGCGATTTATGTCACCACGCCAAGCCTCATTCGCTCAGCCTGGAATTCCATTTGGACGGCAGCGCTTACAACGCTGGTGGTTATACCGCTGGCCTTCGCTTACGCCTATGGGCTTACCCGGTCCTGCATGCCTGGCAAGTGGTTCTTTCGGTCGGTGATGTTGCTACCGATTTTTGCGCCTTCCTTGCTGCCCGCCCTTTCCTTGATCTACCTTTTTGGCAATCAGGGGATG